>TARA_R110000796_G_scaffold84919_3_pt1 | contig 14340 bp, 20 predicted proteins | sample TARA_R110000796 | Tara Oceans TARA_R110000796 (sample SAMEA4397815) | marine metagenome | biome: Polar Biome; feature: [SRF] surface water layer (ENVO:00010504); material: water (ENVO:00002006), including particulate matter (ENVO:01000060) such as... | depth 5 m | reverse complement strand
GGGTCAGGCCTTCCCGGACCGGGTGGTGTACCCGAATATGGTTTTATGGACAGTGTCAAATCGTTTTTTTCTGGTGGCTCTAAAAAGTCTAGCAGCCCTAGCAACTCTGGTGAATCAAGTAATAAAAACACAGTTACTCAAACTGTAAAAAATATTTTTACGCCTTTTGATAATAAAGCGTATATAGACGGAAAATTAGAAGAAGTAGGGCCTGTCCAAGGTCCTAATTTACCTTACACAGCTCCTACTGGTGGGAGCAATAATAATAATAACAGTAGCAATAACAGTAGTTATACCGCTCCAGTGGCTAACGTTCCCGCGGCTTTACCCGGAGAAGCAATTAGACCAATAGGTGACCCTATTTATTCTGGAAAGCCCGGTGCAGGAATTGAAGTGCCCCCCGGATTTACTACTCCAACAGGCCCTGTATCACAGGCTCTAGTTACTTTTTATAACAGCTTAACAGGAAAAACTTTTACTGCTCCTACTGGAGGTTATACGCCGCCAGAAGGCCAAGGATGGAGTACCGATCCTGCTGCGTTACAAACTTACAATGACAATAAATATAATGCTTTAAACAACCAATATGGCGAACTAAACAATCAATACGGTGACTTAACTCAAGGTTACAACTTGCTACAAGCGCAGTCATACGGCGAAAATAATTTTGAAGGAGCTAATGATGCGGGGCTTTTTTCTCAAAAAGTTCAAACCCCTACTGGCCAGCCTTACTTGCCAACAAGTTTTCAATCAAACAACCCGTATACGTTTGAAGAACTTTTAAATATGTATCAAGGCCCGTATAATCAAAATGTTGGTGAGATACTAACAAATCAAGCCCAGCCTGTTCTTCCTACTGATTCAAGAACACGAGGTTTTGGGTTGCCTGTTCTTCCTTCGGAATCACTTTCTTCTAACCCAGCTCCAATGGACAAAGGTATGATGGACAGTATACTAAATAGACTAATTGATGGGGGCCTTGGTGGAAATAATTCTGTGAACCCTAACAAAGGAATTTTTGGATGAACTACGGCGTAGCATCTTTAAACGAAACTGCCAGAAATATGACAAAAAAGTCTAATGGTATCGGCGATTATAAAAAGTTTGCTATAGGTGGAGAAGTAGAACAGAAAGATGAATACGAGGCGCGGGACCAAATTCTACAAACTATTTATGAAATAGAGTCTAATAATGATTATGACAGGTGGAATGATAAGGTTGTAAACCCTCCGAGTAAACCTTTAACTACTTTGACCGTACAAGAAATAATGGACTTTCAAAAAAATAATAAAGGGCCTGCGGCTGGAGCGGGTCAAATAAAATACGATACGTTAAAGTATCTAATAAAATACGGTACAATTAAACCAACCGACGTTTTTTCTCCAGACCTACAGGACAAAGCTAACAACAGACTTTTAGACAGACGCGGTTTTGTATCATGGTTGGATGGAGATACACCCACAGAAGTTTTTGGGTCTGATTTAGCACAAGAATGGGCGTCGCTTCCTTTATTAGAAGAGCGCGTTGTTAATGGAAAAAGAAAACAAATTGGTGATTCACGTTATTCTGGATCAAATAAAGCCCTTATTGATGCAGGGTCTTGGAAGGATGTACTTACAAGCGCTTCTGAGCCAATAGGTGCAGCAGATGTAAACGAAGGCATAATTGCTTTACCAGTAGAAAATGTTCAAGAACCGCCTGTTTCTGAACCAACACAACTTGTAGGTGTTGAACCCGTTCAAGAACAGGATCAATTCTTAATCGAACAAGAAAGCATGCAACCTATCGTTATTGGACAAGACGGAATTGGAAACCTTCCTGCTGTTGATATGATAACTAAAATGAACCAAAGACAATAAAAGGATATAAGTCGTGAAAGGTGTAAATCATTATAGAAAAGACGGTACTCTTCATAAAGGGGGTACACATAAGATGCCTGACGGTTCATTACACACAGGCAAGACCCACGGTAAAACAAGTGTTAAGTTATCCCATTACAAAGATTTAAGTAAAAAAGCTAAAGCTAAAGCCGATGGCAAAACAAAAAAGTCTTAGCAACAGGTTATATTGTCTTTAACCAATCTGCCACATCTTCTCCTAAAACTTGGCCCGCAAGGTCTATTTTACTACGCAAAGCTCCTAAAACTTTTTCGTCTATAGTGTCAGGAGAAACAAGATCAATATATGTTACAGGGTTCTTTTGGCCGATACGGTGCGCACGGTCTTCAGACTGTAAACGAATTTCAAGATCATAACTATTGCTGTAGTAAATCACTGTATTAGCCGCAGTTAATGTAATCCCGTATCCACCTGTCTTTGGCTGACCCACAAAAAATCTTAATGAACTGTTGGGGTCTTGAAACTCACGAACAATTTCTTGGCGTTCATCTTGTGGAGTTTGCCCATAATATAAAGCAACCGAGTTTGACCCAAACTTTTGGGTTAAAGCTTCCGCAATTTGTTGTATGTCATGCGTATAAGATGCCCATATAATAGCTTTTCCAGACAGCTCATCAGTAATTCCTGTAAGCTCGTTTAAACGATTGTTTTTTAAAGGTTGTATGGGCCCTTCGTCTGGTTGAAAAAACCCGCAACATATTTGCTGTAATCGCATTATTTGTGTCAAAACACTTTCAGTAGTTGCCAGTTGACCGTTTTCACTTTTTGCCAAAGCTAACTTTTTCATTTGTAAATAAACCTTGGCTTGTTCATCAGACAGGGGTACTTGACGGCGCATATATATCTTTTCGGGTAAATCTAAACAGTCTTGTTTTAAAACCCTTGTAGAAAAGTTAAAAAGTTTTTCGTTTAATTCATCCAAACGCCTGTAACCCGTGATTTCTTGAAAAGAACGGGCCCCCATTACACGTTTTTGTACAACAGCATAACGGCTTTGAAATGCAAAAAAGCTATTAAACCCTAACGATCTTTCGTCTAAAAAATTACATTGGCTAAACAAGTCTAAGGGAGACTTTGTTACAGGAGACCCTGTAAGAATTCTTCTATACTTACTGTACTTAGTTAAAAGCATAAGATTTTTTGTTCGTTGTGCTTTACGGTTTTTAATCGTCGTGCTTTCATCAACTATTGTCATGTTTTCTTTATTTTTAAACAAAAAGGTACCTGCCGCTTTTGTTCCTTTGGAGGAAGAAAATGCTTCAACATTCATGACAAACAGCTTTAAACCATCAAAAGGTTCATTAATAAACTCTTCTAGCTCACTTTGAAATTTCTTAGTTGTAGAAGGAACCCACCTTAATACCTTTCGCTCTATGCGATCAGGTAAATGTATGGGTATTTCTCCCTGTACCCAGTTATCATACACACCTTTTGGAGCAACAATTAAAGCAGAGTTTATATCTCCGCGTTCATACAATAAAGCTATATTATCTATAGCTACCTTACTTTTCCCTGTACCCATTTCCATAAAATAAGCATGGAACTCCGCGGACCACGAATCTTCAAGAGCCTTGCGTTGGTGGTCAAAAGGCTGAGTCTTATAGTTGTACATATTTTTTTCCTTTGCACTTGACGTGTTGACACTATGGGAATATAAGGGTGTTTGTCAAGACCGTAAAAAGGGTCTTTTAACGACGAAACGGTAAAAACGAAAGGATAGAATGTTGAGCGATATTATGTCAATGATGGAAGAGGACTTCGAAAAGAATGTCACAAATTCCGTAGAGAAGGTAGATAGTTTAGGTCTTGGGACTGTAGCTAGTTTAGCCCGATCAATCAGAAATCAGCAAGAAGAAGTTGAGCGTCTGGATAAAAAACTTAAATCAGCTAAAAAAGATTTGCTAAAGCTTACGGATGAAGAACTTCCGACGGCAATGGTAGATTTAGGACTAACTAAGTTTACTTTGGATGATGGCTCTACAGTAGAGGTAAAACCTACATATGGAGCAAGCATCTTAGTCGCTAACCGTCCAGCCGCATATGATTGGCTACGTGACAACGGTTATGACGATATTATAAAGAACGTCGTTTCCTGCCAGTTTGGTAGGGGAGAAGATGACAAAGCAAGTGCTTTCCAAGCGTTTGCCGCGGATCAGGGCTTCGGCAGTTCACAAGATGAAAGCATTCATTCCGGTACATTAAAAGCGTTTGTAAGAGAACGTATCGAAGCCGGTGACTCATTTCCACATGATCTTTTCGGAGCTTATGTTGGACAACGCGCTATAATAAAAGGAGCCTAAAATGGCAAATGCAGTAACAAAAAGTAAAGAAGCTGAAATCACAGCTTTCGATCCATCAATGTTTGAACAAGATGCTGGTAAAGGCATGGAAAACATGGGTCAAGAAGACTTGGCTCTGCCATTTCTAAAACTTATATCTGGCTTGGACCCCTTGCTAGATGATGAAAACTTCAAGGGACGCAAAGGTGACATCTATAATACGGTCACAGGCGCTGTACATAAGGGCAAGGAGGGCGTTAAAGTCATTCCATGTGCATATCAAAGGCTATTCATTGAATGGGCCCCACGAGGCGTTGGAAGCGGCGCCCCAGTAAATATCTTTTCTGCTACAGAAGCACGGCCAAAAACAGAGCGGTCTTCAGAAGACAACAAAGAATATGTTGTAGGCGGGCAAGGCACTTATCTTGAAGAAACACACCAGCACTTTGTTTTAGTTGTAAACGAAGACGGTGCTGTTGAAACAGCATTAATTGCAATGAAATCTACGCAACTTAAAAAGTCTCGTAAGTGGAATTCAATGATGCAGTCTATTACAATGCAAGGTAAGAACGGTCCGTTCACACCTCCGCGTTTTAGTAGCGTATATACTTTACGTTCTGTTGGTGAAGAGAACAGTAAAGGTGCTTGGCATGGATGGGACATGTCAAGAGAAGGCCCTGTGGAGGATGCTTCAACCTATCAACGCGCTCGTACATTTGCTCAGAGCATAACTGATGGTGAAGTTATAGTGAAACACGAAGGTGAAACGCCTGCTTCTAATGAAACAGACGACATCCCGTTTTAAGTTTTACTATATTGGGGGTGTACGTCGTTCCTTGTAGGTACGCCCCCTTTTTCACCGAAGGAAACCATAATGTCAGTCAAGAAGTTTTCAGCCATCTTTGATGGTTTACAAGAAGCCTACGGCACATACAAAATAGAAAAAACGCAGGCTAACGGTAAGAACTCTGGAAAAGCGTCTATTATACGCGAACCACGCACCGCGGAACTTTGGGAAGGCCACCTTTCTGGAAAAGGAAATTCCGTAGGTATTATACCAATTAATGCAAATAGTATGTGTAAATGGGGATGTGTAGATATTGACCAATATCCGCTAGACCATAAAGTCCTTATAAAAAAGATTAGAAAATTAAAGCTCCCCATTGTGGTGTGTAGATCAAAAAGCGGTGGAGCCCATTGTTTCTTGTTTTCGGCTGAATGGGTTGAAGCAAAAGATATGCAAAAATCATTACAATCAGTAGCGGCCGCGTTAGGATATGGGGGAAGTGAGATTTTTCCAAAGCAGGTACGTCTTAACTTAGAGCGTGGGGATGTAGGCAATTTTTTAAACATGCCTTACTATGATGCAGAAGAAGGTTTGCGATACGGTATATTAGATGATGGTACATCTGCTTCTATAGAAGAGTTCTTTGAGCTATATGAGAAACATGTGCAGACGCCTGAACAGATACAAAAGCTTCAAATAACAGATACTGGAAAGTCTTCTCCTGTAAAAGACGGCCCACCTTGCTTACAGCATTTATGTAAGGAAAAAATATCAGAGGGTGGTCGTAACAACGGCCTGTTTAACATTGGTGTTTATTTAAGGAAGGCATATCCCGATAGCTGGGAGACTGAAATACAGTCATATAACATGCAGTATTTAGAGCCACCTCTTCCGTTACCAGAAGTAACTGTTGTAGCCAATCAGGTTACAAAGAAAGATTACGCCTACCGCTGTACAGACTCGCCAATCAACGCGCATTGTAACAGAGAACTATGTCAGACCCGTAAGTTTGGTATTGGTTCGGCAATTCAAAATGCAGCGATTGCTAATTTGCGTAAGTATAACTCTACCCCACCTGTTTGGTTTATGGATGTAAACGGGGAACCATTGGAGTTAGATACAGATGCTCTAATGAGCCAACCTTTGTTTCAAAGAGCATGTATGGAGCAACTAAACTTTATGCCCCGCAGTGTCTCTAAGACACAATGGGAAGGTCGGATAAGCTCTTTACTTAATGAAATGAAGGAAAACGAAAGCGCTATTATGGAAGTTGCAGTAGATGCAAGTATTAGTGGTCAGTTTTATGATTATTTAGAGGAGTTTTGTAGTCACTTGCAACAAGCGCAAGATAAGGAAGAAATATTACTAAGGCGCCCTTGGACAGATGAAGAAGCCATGACAACGTTTTTTAGATTAAAGGACTTTGAAAACTTTTTAAAGAAGAACAAATTCTTTGAATATAAATCGCATAAGATTGCTCAACGTTTAAGAGATATTAATGGCGATAGTACCGTTCTTAAAATTAAAGGAAGAGCCGTAAGGGTTTGGCAAGTACCGTCTTTTGAGAATGCCGATTTAGACATAGCAACACCAGAATTTAAACAGAAGGAATCACCGTTTTGACCCCACAGGAGAAAGTAGAACGTAACGCAACCATTTATAAGATGTTTTTACGAGATAGAATGACGTTAGCCGCTATTGGTCGGCGCTTCGATTTGACCCGTGAGCGTGTTCGTCAGATTGTAAACAAGCAACGGGCGTTACATAAAAAAAATGTTTAGGCTTTTTGGACCTCCCGGAACAGGAAAAACAACGCGGCTATTAAATATGGTAGATGACGCTTTGCAAAAGGGTACGCCATCTACCAGTATAGCTTTTCTTGCCTTTACTAGGAAAGCGGCTAACGAAGCAAAAGAACGCGCCGCGGCACGGTTTAATTTAGACCCTAAAAAAGATTTACCTTATTTTAGAACACTTCATAGTTTAGCTCTTACTATGTCAGACATTAGAACAGAGCAGATACTACAAACAGAAAATTACAGAGAAATTAGCTCTAAGATGGGATACGAGCTACAACTCGGGAAATCGGGTGGGCTAGATGATGACATCCCAAATGCTACAAAAGTAAACGATCCTATCTTAGCTGTTATACACTTAGCTCGATTAAGAAAAGTTGAGTTAAGAGAGCAATATAATGAAAGCAACATTTCTGAGGATTGGAACACTGTAAACTATGTAGATAAAGCCGTGCGTAAATATAAGCAAAACATGAACATGGTAGACTTTACAGACATGCTAGAAAAGTTTTCGTCTGAAGGGCATAAATGGTGCCCTAACTTTAATCTTTGTTTTGTAGATGAAGCTCAAGATTTATCTCCATTACAATGGGACATCGCAGAACTGTTAGATGAGAAGTCCCACCGCATGTATGTTGCTGGTGACGATGACCAAGCCATTTATAGATGGGCTGGGGCCGACGTCGATAAATTTATAAACTTAGAAGGCGGATCAGAAACTTTATCTCAATCTTATCGTATACCTTCTACGGTGCATACTTTAGCCGAAAGAGTTGCGTCTAGAATATATAGACGTTTTCCTAAAAGCTATAGCCCTAGAGAAGAGGCGGGTCTTGTGAGGCGGGTTTTTGGAGTAGCTGAATTAGATATGACACAAGGATCGTGGATGGTTTTGGCACAAGCAGGATACTTATTAGAGCCCGTTGCACAAGATTTAAAGTCTTTTGGATATTTGTTTAACTATCGCGGATCACGGTCCATATCAGAAAAGTTAAGTAGTGCAGTTAATGGGTGGGAACAATTACGAAAAGGTCGAGAAATAGATGGGGCCACTGCTAGAAACATGTACAGTTTTATGGCGAGTAAGGATAGAATTAAGCGTGGGTTTAAAAAGCTTAACGGTTTAGACGATAATGAAACAGTGTCATTTAAAGTTCTTACAGAAACTTTTGGTTTGTTAGCTACAGAAGAAATGGTTTGGCACGTTGCTTTAGATAGAATTCCAGAAAAAGATAGAGCCTATTTGATTGCATTACTTCGTAGAGGCGAAAAATTTAATGGAGAGCCTAGAATAAACGTATCTACGATACATGGATCGAAAGGTGGCGAGGCAGAAAATGTTGTGTTGTTTACAGACCTTTCTCCTGCGGCAGACACAGAGTTTAGAAGAAACCCAGACGATACGCACCGTGTTTTTTATGTTGGAGTAACTCGAACAAAACAAAACCTGTTTATTGTAGAACCCGAAGACGCAACAAGGAGTTATGATCTATGAATTGCTGGCACTGTAAAACTGAATTAATCTGGGGAGGCGATGAAGACATGGAGGACGAAGAAGAGTACGTTATGTCTACAAGTTTATCTTGTCCAAAATGCAACAGCTTTGTTTTAGTATATTACCCAAGGGAAGAACCAGAAGATGAAACGTGAAGAAATTTTAGATACCGCTAAAGAATTAATTAGTGGGCAAAGAGCCAAAGATTACGGCGATGCTTTTGAAAACTTTGGCCGTATTGCAGAGGGTTGGAATATTATTCTTAGATGCGCTATTGTTAATCAAGGTTATTTAACCGAACAGCATGTTGCTTTAATGATGGATTGGCTGAAGACATCAAGACTGCTGGATTCATTAGATCATGAAGACTCGTGGATTGATAAAGCTGGATACACTGCACTTGGTGGGGAGTTTAACGAAAGATTAAAAGAAATTAGTGATCGTTTAAGCGACAATGGGATTGGAAAATGAAAGAAATTTACAAGGATTTACTTAAACTGCTTGAACAAATGGAAAAAGATATAAAGCTTTGGTTTCGTAAAAAGAAAGACCCAAAATGAAAATAGAAATAGCAACCCCTTCAATGCAGGCTGAATGGGTACCACCAGCAGAGCTTCCAGACCTAACAAGCGCTAAGACAATATCTATAGATGTTGAGACAAGAGACCCTAATATTAAGAGCATGGGGCCGGGATGGGCAAGGGGAGATGGAGAGGTTGTTGGGTATGCCGTGGCTACCGCAGATTGGGCTGGATACATCCCTACTCGGCATCGAGGCGGGGGAAATTTAGATGAGAAAATAGTTAACAGATGGCTTAAAAAGGTGTTTGAAAGTCCCGCTGATAAAATTATGCATAACGCACAGTATGACATGGGCTGGATCAGGCGTATGGGTTTTGATAAGATGAACGGTCGTGTAATTGATACAATGGTCGTGGCTTCTTTATTAGATGAAAATAGATTTAGTTATAGTTTGAACGCTCTGTGTTACGAATTTTTAGGCATTGCTAAAAACGAAAAGCTTTTGACAGAAAAAGCAAGAGAGTTTGGTTACGATCCAAAAGCAGATATGTGGAAAATGCCTGCAATGTATGTGGGCCCATATGCCCAAGGTGATGCAGAAATAACTTTGAAGCTTTGGGAATATCTTTCAGGACAACTTTCTAAAGAAAACCTCTGGAGCATAGCCAACCTTGAATTAGACCTGTTGCCTTGTTTGGTTGATATGACATGGAGAGGTGTTCGCGTAGATCAGGACAAAGCTGAGAAAACGCGGAACGCGATCCTAAAGCGAGAAAAGGCTGTATTGCAAGAAATAAAAAAAGAAGCTGGGATGGATGTAGAAGTTTGGGCGGCTGCATCTATATCAAAAGCATTTGATAAATTAAACATACCATACGATAGAACAGAGAAAGGCGCGCCGTCTTTTAAAAAACAATTTTTAGCGGAACATTCTGCAAAGTTACCTAAGTTAATTGTGGAAGCCCGAAACCTAAATAAAACATCGGGCACTTTTATCAACAATATTTTAAAGTTTTGTAACTCAGATGGACGCATACATAGCCACATAAATCAAATAAGATCAGACGATGGGGGGACAGTTTCGGGCCGCTTTTCAATGAACAACCCCAATTTACAGCAAATACCTGCGCGCGATCCAGAGATTGGGCCGCTCATTCGGTCATTATTTCTGCCAGAAGAAGGGGAACAGTGGGCTTCCATAGACTATTCTCAACAAGAACCGCGCATATTAGTTCATTATGCCAGCGTATTTGGTAAGTCCAGAGGCGCAACGTTAAGAGGTGTTGAAGAGTTTGTCGAGACATATAACGAAAACCCTCGTTCTGATTTTCACGACATGGTTGCTGAGATGGCTGGAATTCCTAGAAAGCAGGCAAAAACTATTGGCCTTGGATTAATTTATGGAATGGGAGTTACAAAGCTGGCAGACCAACTGGGTTTACAAATGAGCGAAGCTAAAAAGTTGGTTAGTGTTTTTCATGATCGAGTGCCTTTTGTTAAAGGTTTGATGAATGGGGTTACAAACAGACTAAACGACAGAGCTAGCGCGGGCTCTATACACTCTATATTGGGCCGTAAATGCCGCTTTGATCTTTGGGAGCCAGATTCATATGGAATGACAAAAGCTTTGCCTTACAGAGAAGCTATACAGGAATATGGGGAGTTAACCCGATTAAAACGAGCCTACACTTATAAAGCTTTAAACAGGTTAATCCAAGCGTCGGCCGCGGACATGACAAAACAAGCGATGGTAAATCTTTATAAAGAGGGATACCTTCCTATGCTCCAAATCCATGACGAGCTGGCGATGTCTGTAAAGACTAAAGAAGAAGCCAAGGCTATTGCTAAGATAATGCAAAATGCGGTACCATTAGATGTCCCCATCTTATGTGACGTCGAAATGGGTCCGAGTTGGGGCGAGGCACTGTAACTGCACCTCACCTACTTCCCCGCTTTATTGGGCATAATAAAGCGGGGCTTTTTTATTGCATTCTTCTATAAAGTCTTATATATTCCTACAAAGTCTGACAAAGGTGGCGAAAATGGATACGCAAAGATGGAAAAGTGTTCTGGTTCCTATAGAAGTATATAGAGAACTAAAGGAGTTGTCCCATATAGAGGGTAGAACTATCAGTGGGCAATTGCGCGTTATGTTTGAAATGTACGCTAATTTAAGGTCTACAAAAACAAAAGTTGCTAAAGCTCGAAAAAACGCTTGACGCATCCCATATAATCCCGTACTTAAAGGATAGACGAAAGTTCTCCAAACAATTGTCTAAAAAATAGGCCCCAAACGCTAAAACGTTTGGGGTTTATTTCATTGTAAAACATTTAATTGACATTATCCCATATACTGTACTAATATTTTAACTGTACAAATATAAGGAATGCATAAATGGCTAAATGGGCAGAGTTTGAACAATCACCAAAAAATTTAAATGTTAGTAATATTTTACAGAAAAAAGTTGTGAAACAACGCAAGGAAATTGCAAGGCTAACAGAAGCTTTGGGAAAAGCTGTTGTAGAAAAGAATGAACTTCTTGAAGATTTAAAATGGCTTAAAGGGCAAAAGTAAAATGAAAAATATGTTAAGTTTAAGGGAACGATACGAAGATGCTTATAGAAAAGCTTGGATTAAACAGGTTAAGAAAGACCAAAAGGATAACCCAAAAACTGTTCCAAATCGTAGGATCATAAAAGGTATGTCTCTTGAAAGACATAACAAAGGTGGGGCCCCAAAGCTAAAACTTAACAAACGAGCTGAAGCTATAAATAAACTTTTGCAAAAAAAGATAGCACAAAAGCACATTGCTGATATTCTTGGAATAACTAGGCAGGAAGTTTTTGAAACTAAACGTAGGTATAATCTTCCTAGAGAAAAAGGGGAAATAAATGACAGACGATGAATTAAGTGAAGCTTTATACGAATTAATAAAAGTTTCTCCAGAGAAATTGTCGCCTTACGAACTTACATGGCTTTTGACTAATTTAATATCGTCATATGATATGGAGGACAACTGGATACAAATTGCAACAATAGCAAATCAAATGATCGCATCTAATGTGGTTGAAAAATATAAAAAGAAACTTAACGAGCAAACAGTTCAAACGGCAAAAAAAGAAACTGATGATCTTTTTAAAAGAATTAAGGAAAAAAAATAAATGGTTGAGGCAGAAGATATGAAACGTATAGAAAAAGAACTCAGTGCTTTTCAAGAAAACGAATTACAATATTTAAAAAAACAAATAAAGATAAGAGCTATGAGGATTGGCGAAATAAAAAATGAAGCCGAAAATTTAGAAAGAATTAACAACGCAGAACGCGGGTTATTTTTGGCTTATGAGAAGCTGGATAACTTTGTTGCGGGTTTAAGGAACAATGGGTACGATATATAGGTACTTGACAATATCCCATACATATGTTATACTATATTTGAAGGTTTCCGGATTGGCCTTCATTGTTTTTTGACAAACCTTGGACTGTACCGGAACGGTTCATAATTGATTGGAGAACGCCATGAGTGAAACTAACCTTTCACCTGTTTTCGTTTACAACGATGGAGGTCGCAAGACCGCAGGCTTCAAAGGCAGAGCAGGCGACTGCGTCTGCCGAGCCATCGCCATCTCAGCGCAACGCCCATACCAAGAGGTCTATGACCGATTGGCGGAAGGCAACGCTAAACAACGTAAATCAAAACATACGGGCAAGCGGTCACGATCCGCTCGCAATGGGATTTATACCCAGCGCAAGTGGTTCAAGGACTATATGCTTGAACTTGGTTTCGTCTGGACCCCCACCATGCAAATCGGTAGCGGGTGCCAAACCCACCTCAATGCCGACGAGTTGCCTTCAGGCCGTCTGGTCTGCAATGTCTCCCGACATTGTGCGGCAATGATCGATGGTGTCATCAACGACACAGTCGATTGCTCCCGTAAAGGCAAACGATGCGTATACGGGTACTGGCGGTTAACCACTTAAGACCCAAACCCCACGGTTCACGGATCGTGGGGTTATTTTTTAACATGGAGAACTTAATATGATAAAAACAATGAACTTTTGGGTAGAGTTACAGAAGCCTGATAAAAATTATACAGGTGAACAAATCTGCGAAAGTGCAAACAGAATGTTAAAGAGATTAGGTGCTGAAGATACAAAATTTCTTTTTAACAAAAATCAAAAAGGCACCAATGCTTGCCACTATAGATTAAAAGAAGGTAACATTATAACTACGCTTCAAGATCATGGAACTTGGTTAAATCTTGAATACTGTGGAAGAGAGGAAGATTAATATGACAAGCTTTTTAAAGCAAAAAACCGATAAAGGCGAAGAAATATGGATTGCTTCTGTTGACGTTAATTTGACAGAGATTGAAATAAAATGGCTTCTTGAAGGATTGGAGGCTGTAATACTTCCAGAGCGATCTAAACGCGCTAAAAGAGCGTTAAAAAGATCGTTAAAAGAATTACAAACTTAAAGGCCCAAAGGTCGCGGTTCACAGATCGCGGCCTTTCTTTTTGTCTACATACTTGACAATATCGCATACATATAATAATACAAAAAACATAACTTTTAAATTGGAGAACAAAATGGGTTTAGATATGTATTTAGCTGGAGAGATATTTTACACCAGCCACGATCAAAAACGTCAAAAGAAAGACGGCTTTGAGATTGAAAGAGTTTTACTACAAATGGGACATTGGAGACGGCACTGGGCTCTCCATAATTATATTGAGTATCATTTCCAAGAACACATTGGGGATTACAAAATTTTTCTGGACCAGAAAAAATTGCGTACAGTAGCTAAAGCTGTAGAAGAAAAAAACTTAGGCAAAATTGGGGACGTGGAAGAAGTAATTTCAGACCCAGAAAGCATTAAAAGCATCACGACATCTTTTAACGCCGCCGCAGATTGGCTGGATAAAAAAGAAAAAGAAAAAGGCGTGTGGTGCCATGTCGAATATTATGGGAGCTGGTAAGGTTATGGGAACCGTAATACCTTTAAACTCTAAATATTCTGAGGGATATAAAAGCGCAAAAGAAGAAGTTGCTTCAGGTGACATCTATTGTGTCGAAAGCGCATTGATGCTTTTTGTTTTGGACCCCGCAGATAACGACTTTCAAAGAGGCTTTGAACAAGCCCTCAAAAGCTTATCTAAAAAAGGAGACAATCATGACTAAAGAAGAAATAAACGTGGTGCAAGTGGCACTAGATCATTTACTTGAGATGCAAACAGACGTGTTTAATGAGCATATCGAAAAGAGCGACGTAGTTTATGGTCTGCGCGGTACGTTAAGCATTAACGATTGGGACGAGATGTCAACGATTGCACGAAGGATAGCTGTAATCAAAGGTCTTCAATACGATGTAACAGAAGGGAAATACTAAACATGAGTATGTCTGCAAAAATTAAACTATTTAGCCATGACAATAAGCTAATAGCTACAACCACTGTAAGTGACGAGCATTATGGGCACCTTGATTGCGATGAGTTTGTAAATAACGCATGGAGGATGGCCGATAAGATGGCTGTTCACTTATCAGAAGGAGACTTCTGGAGAT
>TARA_R110000796_G_scaffold118062_4_pt1 | contig 14340 bp, 24 predicted proteins | sample TARA_R110000796 | Tara Oceans TARA_R110000796 (sample SAMEA4397815) | marine metagenome | biome: Polar Biome; feature: [SRF] surface water layer (ENVO:00010504); material: water (ENVO:00002006), including particulate matter (ENVO:01000060) such as... | depth 5 m | reverse complement strand
GAATCAAATAGTTACAAAACAATAAACAGCATTAATCAGCATTAAAACAACATAGTACTTAAATATAAAGCATAAAAAAAGGGAAGGCTAATCAAACCCTCCCTTCAGAATTAACTAAAATAAAATCAACTTAAACAAAAACTATTCTCTATAAAAACCTTTACGTCCCTCAGCCAACTCTATACCGTCAGCAATAATATTTACCTCCTTAGCATTGTGCATAGACTTCCTTAACTGTGCAGCCTGAGCAATACCTGTTACTCCATTTGGTCTATCGTTAATAAGGCGACCGTCTTTGACAGTCAACCCTCCCATACTTTTAAATTTCATAATACAAATGTTTAGAGTACAAATATACAAAAAAAATTGTTAGGTGTATATAGTGTTTGGGTAATATATGATGTACGGCAGCGAACCCGATTTCAGAAATTGATTTTTTTAAGCCTTAAGTTGCTGATTCTCAACTTTTTAGCCCGTTTTTTTGGCGTTTTCATAGGAGTCTATATGCCTGCACCCTGTAAAGCTATAGCCCATAGCCCTATAGCTGTAGTGCATTCTACGTTTGTAGTGTCCTTAAGGATACTATTGTACAGGTAAGCACTCACATTGCACAGCAAATAGTGAATTAAAGACTATTAACAGCAAAGAGGCTTTGCATCACCTCAGCCCTATAGATTGATACCCTAAACAATCCCTAGGGATTACAGCCCATAAAAAGATATATTAATATTTTATTATAAATAGACGAAAAAATCACATTAAAAACACTATCTTTACAGGGTGCGAAAGCTAAAGTTCATTGACATTCTGAGATTTTTGATTTATAAGTAACTGACTTACAGAGAGTATGCTCGCACTACTTGAAGTGTTACTTTAATGATTCTATCGAAAAAAAGATATTACGTGAAATATAAGAATAATTTTACCCTTGCAAACGGATAGTTTCAAAGGAATTCAATTGGGATACTGATAAGACCATTAAGCACTAGGATGCTGAAACAATATAAATTATACCCTGTAGCTGTAGTAATATCGATTCTAGGAATGGTTGCAGTCGAAAGGCTGCAGGTAGGTTCGATTCCTGCTCCTAGAACTAATAGAGTAAAGTCCTTCTCGCTAAACATAGGCATTATTTATTATGAGTGAACAATTATTAACAATCGAAACTGCATTTTTAGGTTTACCACAGGTACAGAATGCTTTAGGGCTTACAGCGATTAGAGGAATTCAAACAGAAATTCAGAATGCGAGTAAATCGAAATTTGCAGGTACAATGAAGATGGGTCAATTAATACTCAAATCAATCGAGTTTTTTGAATCTGAAGAGGGTAAAGAGTTATTTGCTGAAGAGGGTATACAATGGACGAAAGCTGAGTTAGGACTTAAAGTTTTTGGATGGCAAAAATCATTTTTCTACAAAGTAATTAAGGCATCTAAATTAGATGCTAGAATTGTAGATGCATTTAAAATCAAATGTGAGGAAGTGAATGAAGCTAGTATATCAATTGCAAATCTGTTGAAATTTGCTAAGACTATTGATTTAGATAGCCTAGAACATAGCGAAGATGCAACAAGCGAAGAGATTGAAGCTACAGAAAACGAAGCGATTGAATCGGCTGAAATCGAATCACCTGTACAGGATGAGCCGACTATATTAACATTTTCGTTTAAGAATCCTGCAGGCAAAAATGTAGCGATTAGAGTGCTTGCAAGCGGTGAAGTTATTACCACAAACAATAACGAGGAAGTGGTTGAAGCGGCTGCATTTATGATTGCAACATTACAGCAATAGTGTCCTCAAGGACACTAAAATAGGGTGCTATAGATAGCCTAAGAATGGAGCGTAACCATTACCCTAACTAACTTTTAATTTTAATTTAATCTTTATTTATTATGAAAACCACAGGAATCAAGTACGAAAACACAAACGAGAGGGGAAGAGACACCGTTTCGGGTTACCATTCAACAGCTAGACTAGGCTTTAAGGAGCATCACAAGGGTGCTAAAAACACAGACATTGCACAGCTTAAAAAAGTGCAAATGAAGAATTTTAGTTTATGTAGTGATGGTGATTTTAAGTCAAAATTTACTATAGGAATGGAAGTTGAAAAGACAAATTTACATCGACTAGCCGTAAGAGAATATCCATTATTTGCAGGATTTGAAACGGATTCAAGTTGTGGATATGAGGCTGTTACCCACATTTTACCCTTACTGCCTGCAGGCAAATGGCGTAACAAGGTATTTTCGATGATGCACGATGCAAAACAGATTATCGATGATGCATATAGCCCTAGTAACCACAGCTGTGGAGGGCATATAACTATAGCTGTTGATGGAATGGATGGTGATGAACTTAGAGATGCATTAAAACCCTTTATAGGAATTGTTTATGCATTGTTTAGGAAGAGATTATCTAACAAGTATTCTAGCTGTGACTTAGGGCTTGAAGTTAATCCTGTAGGTACAAGATACAAGGCGATTTTGAGTAAAAGGAATTGCATTGAATTTAGATTGATTTCACGATTTCAATCTGTTAAACAGATGATGAGAAGATACGAGTTGATGTATACGATTGTTGACTTTGCGGTGAACAATCCTAACGGAAGCCATAACACGTTATTGAAACGATGTTTGCCAATCGTTAAATCTATGTATGAGGGTGATATGGTAAAAGTTGATAACGTTATGAGTTTAGCGAAGTCGTTTAGAAAATTTCTTACCACAGGAAAGGTGAACAGGGCTATTGTTAACTATGTGAAGCCACACAAACAATACAGCGATTACGGTGATGCTAGATACCGTAATATGCCATTAGATGCCGACTTAAGGCGTAATGGTTACAATGAAGCCTAAAGTATCTTAGGTGAAGCGAGAGTGTCCTTGGAGGCACTCTCAGTACCAATCCGTCCATAGGTATTTGCCTATGCTGATGAGTCTATAAAGACGAAACGGAAACTAATAATATTAATTAAAAACAGAAAATCATGAATCACTTAGAAACAATTAAAGAGTTAGAAGCAAAGATTGTAAAATTAGAAAACCAATTAAAACAGGCAAAATCAACTATATTCGATTGGGAAGAATCAGCAGGGGCTTGGCATGATGAAGATGGAAATGTAATAGAGGACTAATATGGACGCAAAGAAACTAGGCAAAGCCTTTAAGAAAATGCAAGTAATGTTCTTGTATTTCGCAGTTATTTATTTTGTTGGCAGGGTGCTAACAAGTTTAATCTTTAATATTTAAAATATGTACAAAGTAGTAACAGTAGACAGATTCGGTCATTCAATAGACCAAGAGGATGGATTTAAAACCTTTGAAGAAGCACAGAAAGAAGCGGACGAATGTATCCTAAGATGGGGAGAAGAATATAATCAGGACTTTTGGGTTATGGAGTATGAGCAACAAAAACCAAAGGAGGACAGAGTATATGCCCATCCCAATTCAGTAGATGGTTGGGAGGATATTTATCCATTAGATGAAAATTAATAAGATTAGTGTCCTTGAAGACACTATTGTAAAATGCTGAGTATCAACACAATAAAAACACATTTGTGTATGTCTAATTTTAGTCATATATTTGTGTAAATTAATTAAATTAAATCAAATAAATTATGTGCGTAATTATCGTAAAACAAAAAGTGAGTGTAATCTCTGAAAACATAGTGGAAGCATCCGCTAAAATAAATCCACACGGATTAGGCATCGTATGGCTTGACACTTTTGATGTCGAGTACTTCGAGTCTAAGCAATACAAGATACTATTAACAGAGAGACCATTCATTGCACACTTTAGGTATGCAACGATAGGTGCAGTTAACAAGTCGAATATGCATCCGTTTGTATGCGGGCAAAAAACTGACGAACTGTTAATGATGAATGGTACTGTATCGGGGTATGGTAATGCAGAGATGACTGATTCAAAAGCGTTAGCAATTGAGTTAGGAACTATCAACAGGAGAGATTGGAAAAACCATCTAAAAGTAATGGATGTAAATGCTCCGAACTTCTGTAGGTTTGTTTCTGTAAACACCAAAACAAAATCATTTCAAGTATACAACAGGGAGTTGTTTACATACAGGGATGGTGTATGGTATTCAAAGTCGAACGTATTACAAGAGAACGTGGTTGCAGTATATGGTACACTTAAAAAAGGTTACAACAACTACAGCAACTATCTGACCAAGTCTAGGTATGTTGGTAAAGGCGAAACTAAAGACAAATACCCTCTAGTTGTTGAGGGCTTACCTTACCTAGTCAATCGTAAAGGAATTGGACACAACGTTGATGTTGATGTATTCAAAGTTAGCGACCAAGTGCTAGGAAACCTTGACCGACTAGAGGGACATCCACAATGGTACAAGCGTGAGATGATAGACATAAAGCTACCTGATGGCAGTATGATTAGCTGTTGGGTGTACTTCAATCCGATAGGAATTGACCATCACACAGAACTTCATAAGTCTTACAAGCAACAGAGACCAAGGATAAAAACTTACCGAAACTATGGAAGCTACGCATACAATAAGCCAACATACACTAGAGAGCAAATAAAACCAAACTTGTTTGACATATCCGACAACAGGAAAGAAGCTTTTGAGTCTTATATTAAAGACAACGACTTCCCATTAATAGAGTCACCAACGTGTACAAATTGCTACAATGACGTAGATTTCGATGGCTTTTCAAATTATCATTGTGCCTCCTGTGGTAGTTGGCTCAAGGAAGATGAGGTGCTAAGACAAGCATAAATCTTAAAGGGGTGGTGTCCTCAAGGACACTATCCCTCCGTATCGAGATGTGTATCTCGGCTGATGATTCCGAAAGGATGAAACGGAAACTTAAATTTAAATATAAATTATGAGAACAAGTAAGATTTTAGTAAGCGACAGTAATTTTTTAGAGTGTGTGGACGAACTAGCCAAACAGATAACCGAGATGAACTACGGAGCAGATACCTACGGACAATCAAGTGAGGTTGGACAGGAGGATGTCATGATGTTTACAGAGGAGGCACAGGACTACTACAACGAGAAGTTTGATGAGTACGAGGCGTTGCTTAACAACACCCTAAACGTTTGGAACGAACAAGGTGAATTAGAAATAGGCGGAAACTTTAAAAAATAAACAGATGAGAGCAAAACTATTAAGTAGATTAGGAATAGAAGTATGGAAAACCATACCTGAATTTGAAAGTTACCAAGTAAGTAACTTAGGAAATGTAAGAAGTTTAAAGTTTAACAGAATTAAATATATTAAACACTTAAATACCAAAGGTAGGTATTGTGTTACTTTATATAATAATAAAACAAAAGCTACAAATGCTAAGGTTTCGGTTTTAATTGCACAAACTTTTTTAAATCACAAACCTTGTGGGCATAAATTAGTTGTAGACCATATAGATGATAATAAAACAAATGACAGGCTTTATAATTTACAAATAATAACTCATAGAAAAAACCTTTCAAAAGACAAAAAAAATAAAACATCTAAATTTGTTGGCGTACATTTTTCACAAAACAGATGGGTTTCTGAGATTAGAATAGAAGGTAAATCTAAATATTTAGGTCGATTTAAAATCGAAAAAGAAGCAGCACAAGCATATCAAAACGAATTAAAAAAAATAAACAGATGAGAACGACACTACAATTTAAAACAGACTTTGGAACAGATTGGATAATCACCAAGGACTTTGAGTCTAAGAAACATTGCGACAACTTTATCAACTACATACTGAAAAGTAAAGAAGGATACAGTTTAGATGAAATGTATACCCATAGACATATATTAAAGATAGTTCCAAATCCAAGAGATTAGTTATGAACGAGCAATATAGTATTTATTTTTACGCAGAGGACGACACCGAAGAACTAAGAACTTATGAGGTATTAGGAATACTAGAGACCTGTTCCGTAAACCTTAGTAGATACCAACAACTATTTTTAAAATAATAAAACAATGACAAAAGAGACACTAAAAGACAGAAAAAAAATCAACAGAATGCACATTAAGATGTGGGAAATTTTTGAAGAGCATGGAGGCTACGAGTACAACGATGAGATGTATTGGCAGTTAATGGGAATTAAAGATTCCTTGGATGAATGCGAGGAAGATGGTGACATACCAAATATGCTCAAGGAGGCAACAGAGACAATGGCGTATTTTAATTGGGTGGTAGAGGTTAAGAAGCTAATGGATAGAGAGCCGCCTCAACTGTACTGCTAACTTGTATACAAGAATAAACAAGTGAAGTTAAGTGCAGTTAAGTGAAGTTAAGTGCAGTTAACTTACTACCGTAAATTACCGAAAATCACCGAAAATTACGGAAAATCACCGAAAATTACGGAAAATCACCGTAAACCTAGTGTCCTTGAAGACACTGCTTAATAAGCTGAATATCAATAAGTTACACAAACACTTGTGTAAGTCACTTTTTAGTATTATATTTGTAATAATCAATAAATTAAAATAAATGGAAAACCTAATAGAACACCAACAGCAATTAATAAACACATTAGAAGTAGTAATAGACAGGGAGTTACTCAGGGAGAAAGCCACTATGTTAAAAAGAGCAAGGATAGAGGCATACGCAGTAATGACAACGTTAGTATACATTAGGGATTCGTTAGGGACTCCCTAAAAAAAAAGAGTAATAGGTAAGCCTCACATCGTAAATGGTGTGGGGTTTTCTAGGTAGAAGGAGGTGCGTTTTGTAACTCCATAATTAAATTCAATAAAAATGATAAAAGTATATTTTGAAAGCAAGTACCACGCAGAAGAGGTGGCTACGTTTACACACGAAGAGGTATATATCGCCTGCCTTCCATCACTAAAAAAGTACGCTAAAAAACACAGGATGATAGTAACCGAAACTATGGAGGAGAGTATCGAGATGGTTTACGATATCGAAAACGTACAGACACCTATAATGAATTATTAATATGGGGACAAACTTTTCACAACAGACAATGCAGACAAGTATAACCGAACACGAGTATAGAGTCGAGGCATTACAAAAGAGAATCAAGGAACTAGAGAATGAAAACCAAAAACTAAAGGACAATGGAAACATTTAAACCGATTATGATTGGGCTACTACTACTGAGCTTTGTAGTGCCATCTTACGTACGAATGAACTACCTAAGAACCAAAGGTTACAACAGGCTTGCATACGCCTTAGAATGCACCGTAATGATAGTAGCCATACTATGCCAATGGAGTTGGTATTTCTTCTTCTTTTATGTGTTATGGTATGTATTTAATAAATTTTAAAAGATGAGAGACTATAATCAAGTAATATCGAACCTAAAACAAACCATTGAAAGAGGTGGAGCAGCAGCTACTATATCTGCGTTAAAGAAAGCACTAATAGTGGTGGAGAAAAAACAAAGAAGCCTAGGTAGTGTCTAATTTTAGACATATCTTTGCATAAATCAAATAAAATAAAATGAAAAATTTAATAGAAAAAGAGATACAATCTCTTAAACTAAATTATCCAAACTCCAAGTCTTATGTTCAGCGTCTACAACAGATGTTGGATATGGAAACATACACTCAAAAAGATTATGTATCCACAGGACTTATGACCCCTAGAAAAAAATATGAAACTAAATTCCCTGAAGTTAATCTTAGCGAAAGATGTACTGACGTGATGTCTTATGTTGGAGGTTACCATATCGAAATGCTACGCAACGGCAGATATTTTTTTGAAGGAAGAATTAGCACAAGAATAGATTGGTTAGAAGATGACCTTTATAACAAGTATGTATCTAAAAATGCTTAAAGATTGGGTTAATACAACAACCGCTATGAAGATAGTTTGGACACAAACTAACACAGAAGAATTAAATCTTAAATTAAATCACAATGTCAAAATCAAACGAACTATTTATGAAGATGCGTGAAGAAGAGTCGTCCTTCGCAACTGAAATTTTAACAGACCTATTTGAGTCTTTCAAAGACCATTACCCTAAACCTAAATCAAATGAAACAAGAGATATTTAAAGCGTATGTGCTAAATGTTTGCAATAGTTTTGGAATAAATGCTAAAACTTTATTCACTAAGTTGAAACGAAGAGACGTAGTAGACGCAAGATATTTGTTGTACTACGTTTGTTTTAATAGACCTATGAGAATAAGAGATATACAGGAGTATATGAACGAGGAAGGGTACGCTATAAGTCATTCTGCAATTATAAAAGGTATAGCCATTATGACTGATAGAATCGATAGCGACAAAGACTACAAAGACCTTATTAAAAAGATAAATAATGAACCTAAAAAAATTACAACTAATAGAACAGGCATCTAAAGATGCAGGAACTGTTAGTTTAAGTTGTGGTAAATATGAGTCATATATCCTATACTCAATTAAGATAGTAAAAGATAACCTGACCCAAGACGTACAGATATATAACACCGCAGCCAACGGAGACCATTATAAAATAATAGAAGTAGATGAATTTGAAAAATTTACAGATAAAGGTTGGAGATATGGAGTATATGTTATATCTTTGTCAAACTATCGTCTAAAACTAGATAAGATAGAGCGTAGAATTAAACAAGAAATTAACGGAAGAGCTAACATTAAATATATTAGAATACTAAAGCTACAACGTGATGAAGTTCTTTTAAAGTTTTCAAAAATAAATCAAAAATTAAATCAATTAAATTAAATCAAATGTCAAAAGCAAAAGAAAAGGAACTGACAACCTTCGAAAAATTGTCAGCGATTAATGTAAATGCGAAAGCAGAAAAGAAAAACAATCTCACGTACCTATCTTGGGCGTGGGCTTGGAGCGAAGTAAAAAAGGTTTGTCCCGATGCCACCTACCAAATGGGTGAGACGGAGTACGATGAGGCACTTGGCTTTATGTGTCACTCGTCAGTAACCATAGACGGTGAGACGTTATCAATGTGGCTTCCTGTTATGGACGGTGCAAACAAGTCTATGAAGAAAGAGCCTTATAGCTTCACCACAAGGTACGGAGAGAAGCAGGTTGCAGGGGCGACTATGTTTGACGTAAACAAGACAATGATGAGATGCTTAGTAAAAAACCTAGCTATGTTTGGTATGGGTATTTACATATACGCAGGTGAGGATATGCCCGAATCAAATAACAACAACGTAGTAGAGGCACAGGAGAAAGCAAAGGCTACAAGCGTTCAGAACAAGAAAGCACCAAAGATAAATTTAAAAAAGGGTGATGAAAATTGGAAAAATGTGATGGCGTATGTGAAAGAGAACAAGTCTCTAGGCAACGAGAAGCTAACAGCAATGGTAGGGCGTAAGTATGCGATATCTATACCTGTACAGAAAGAACTATCTGACATCCTTAATTCCTAATAGATATGCACGCTGAAATTATAGAAAGACTAAGAGACGATAAGGATTATTACGGAGACTTTGGTAAGCAGTATATGTCTAACTCAGACATAGGAACGTTACTAACTAATCCTAAGCAGTATGGAGTAAGCCTACCCGACAATGCAAATTTTGCTAAGGGTAGGTATTTTCATCAGTTAATCCTTGAGCCATCGAAGGCTGAGAATGTAAGGTTCGTAGACTCATCATCAAGGAACACTAAAATATACAAGGAGTACTGCGTAGAGAATGATGTGCTTTTCGCTTTGCTAGACAAGGAGGGCGAGGAACTAAGAAAGCTTGTTACTGTTCTAATGGGCAACTTAGATATGTACGACCTAATCAGAAACCCTAACAACAACTATGAAGTGCCTGCAATCGCTGAGATTAAAGGCGTTATGTGGAAAGGTAAGGCAGATATTGTTCACCCCGATATGGTGATTGATATTAAGACCACATCAAAAATTGAAGACTTTAAGTGGTCAGCTCGTAAGTACAACTACGATAGCCAATGCTACATCTACCAAAAACTTTTTGGCAAGCCGTTAATATTTGTTGTTATCGACAAGACCAATGGTATGATGGGTATATACAGACCAACAGAAGAGTTTGTAAAGGGTGGTGAATTTAAAGTTGAGAAGGCTATAGAGGTTTACAATAAATTCTATAGCACAGATGCTGAGTTAGATATAGAAACCTTTTATTATGATGAGTTTCTTTAAGCCAAAGACAGAAGAAGAAATGTGGGTTAGGATTCCAATGACCTGCAACAATAAAGAAGCTAAAGATTTTATTATCATTAGCACTATTGATTTTTTGGAATATACTATTAATATTAAACCTTTAAAGTAAATTAATTATGCAACAACAAGAAAAGATTTTCGCAGATGGATTCTCATTCAAAAGAAGAGAAGGAGCACCTGCTTTCGTAATCGGAAGACAGTCAATCAAAGTAGAGGAGGCTATTGCCTTCTTAAAAGCCAACGTAAAGAACGGATGGGTAAACCTAGACATCAAACAGTCCAAAGGTGGTAGTTACTACTGCGAGTTGGATACTTGGGAGGCAAAGCCACAAGGAAACGTACAAAAGGAAATAGCTATGCCACTTCCACAAGATGAAGGAGCTGACCTTCCGTTTTAAAAAGAAAGTCTATTAGAGAGGCTTAAAACAAGGGGAGTTAACGCTCCCCTTTTTTACCCAACAAATCGTGTTGGTTTTTTATATACTATACTACTACTACTATTATATATATTTATATTTACTTTTTTTATATATATGTGAGAAAAATAAGCATTAAAGACAGAGATGCTGAATACCAAATACTTAGAAAAAAATAATCAACATAAAATCGACATAAAAATGACACAAATCGTCACGATATTTAAAAATATAAAAGAAACTCAAGCTCCATTTCATAAACAAATAAGCGTTGTACTCAATAGAATCAAGGATGGAGCGACTAAAGAACTAGTAAAAAAAATACGTAAAGAATCAAACAAGGCAGACCGACAGGAACTAAAGAAAAACCTACCTGCTATTTGTTTTAGTGGTGTATTCATAAAACGAACTGATAAGTCCCTATCTGAGCATAGTGGTCTCATCTGTTTAGATTTTGATGGCTACCCAAAAAAGAAAGAACTACTTCAAGACAAAGAGAACTTTACTAAGGATAAGTTTGTATACTCTGTATTCATATCCCCATCGGGAAATGGATTAAAAGTATTGGTTAAGATACCTACTGATATAAACAACCACAAGAACTACTTCAACTCATTAGACAATCACTTCGCATCGCCTTACTTCGACAAGACCTGTAGTAACTTATCAAGGGTTTGTTACGAATCGTATGACCCATTAATTTTTATTAACGAGAACTCATCTGTATGGGACAAGATTGATGAGGTGGAATATACAGAGGTGGTTTCTACTAGAGACGCACCGAGCATTCCAATTACAGATGAAAATAAAGTTGTAGAGATACTTGTAAAGTGGTGGAGTAAAAAATATCCAATGGTTGAGGGACAGAGAAACCAAAACGTATACGTGTTAGCAATGGCTTTCAATGACTACGGAATAAATAAGGCTCTAGCAGGGTATATACTTAACCAATACATATCCGCAGACTTCTCTCAGCTTGAGATACAAAGAACAATAGACTCTGCATACGCACAGACAGGTAACTTCGGAACTAAGTACTACGAAGATGAGGACAAACTTAATTCAGTAAAGACAAAGCTAAGGCGTGGTGTGTCAAAAAAAGAGATTCGCTACCAACTAGAGGAGTCCAACTTGGATAGTGATACAATTACTGCGGTCTTTAATAAAATAGAAAAAGAAAACGAGATAGAAAGTTTTTGGACTAAGTCGGACAAGGGGACAATTAAGATAGTGCATATACTATTCAAAACATTTCTTGAGGAAAATGGGTTCTATAAATTCTGTCCCGAAGGAAATAAAAACTATGTGTTTGTTAAGGTTACCAATAACCTTATTGACCATACGTCTGAGAAAGAAATAAAGGACTTTATTCTTAATCACCTAATACAATTGGATGACCTAAGTATTTATAATTACTTCGCTGACCACGTAAGATACTTTAAGGAGGATTTTCTAACCCTTTTGGCTACAATAGATATTTACTTCATAGAGGACACAAAAGATGTGTCATACCTGTACTACAGAAACTGTGCTGTTAAGATAACAAACCACAGCGTAGAGCCAATAGACTACATTGACCTAGGTGGGTACGTTTGGAAAGACCACGTTATAGATAGAAAGTTTACTATATGTGAAAGCAATAGCGTCTATGGTAAGTTTATATCTAGGATATGTGGTGATGACATTAGTAGGGTTAAAACTATGGAGTCTACAATTGGTTTTATGATGCACGGATACAAGAACCTAAGCTACTGCCCTGCCGTAATATTGAATGATGAGATTATATCTGACAACCCTGAAGGTGGTACAGGTAAGGGACTATTTATGAACGCACTATCTCAAATGAAAAAGTTGGTGGTCATTGATGGTAAGCAGTTTGCGTTTGAACGCTCGTTCCCTTATCAGTTAGTGTCTGCCGACACGCAGATACTTTGCTTCGATGATGTTAAGAAACACTTTGACTTTGAGAGACTGTTCTCTGTGGTTACAGAGGGACTAACACTAGAGAAGAAGAATAAGGATGCGGTTAAGATACCATTTAGCAAGTCACCTAAGATTGCAATAACAACCAACTATGCTATAAAGGGTAGTGGTAACTCATTCGCTAGGAGAAAATGGGAGATAGAACTTCATCAACACTTTAACAAAGACCATACGCCTCTTGATGAGTTTGGTAAGCACTTCTTTGCTGATTGGAATGACGATGAGTGGTGTAACTTCGACAACTATATGGTTTCCTGCATAAGTAATTATCTTTCCACAGGATTAGTTAAGAGTCAGTTTGTTAACCTAAAAACAAGGCAGTTGTCTGCTGAGACATCTCACGATTTTATTGAGTGGTGTGGATTAGTTGAGGGGCATATTAAAAACTCATCTCTTGAGATAGGTGCAAAACTTATGAAGCAGGATTTATATTTTGATTTTATTGGAGAGTATCCTGACTACGCACCAAAAGCCAAGATGACTATATCAAGGACAAGGTTTTACAAGTGGTTGGTGTCGTATGCATTATACACAACAGGACAAAAAGAAGAAGGTCGTGACCCATCAGGAAGATGGATAATAATAAAGCCAAAGCCTATACCAACTCAGTCACAAATGTTTGACAGTAATGGACAGTAAGGATGTTATTGAAAGACTGCCCTTTCACAATGACGCTATGATGTATAAAAAATGCTTACTGCTTCAGGAGATATGTGCACAGTCTAGGGAAGAAAAAATAGGCAGAGGTAAGAAGGCAACGACAATCACAATACCAAAGTATACTATTGACAAGGAGGTATTGGATAAGATAAACAGAAGTGTTAAACTTTACAAGGAACTAATGAATAAAAAGAAGACAACTATAAAACTAAGACCCTATCAGGAGTCTATTAGCACACAGGCAGCTAAGATGATTGTTGTTGATGGGTTTGTTTACCTAGCGATGGAGGTTAGAACAGGAAAGACTTTCACTAGCCTGTCTGTGGCACAGAAACTAAACTGCAAACACGTTCTGTTTGTGACCAAGAAGAAAGCAATATCTAGTATTGAGAGTGACTATAATCTTTTTATGCCTAACTACAAGATGGAGGTTATAAACTACGAGTCAATACACAAGGTGGAGTCTCTTGAGAGGTTCGATTTAATTGTGCTTGACGAGGCTCATAGTATGGGGGCATTTCCTAAGCCAAGTAATAGAGCAAAGCAGGTGAAGGAGATAATTAAAAAGCATAACCCCTATGTGATACTCCTGTCGGGGACTCCAACTCCTGAGTCATACAGTCAGTTTTACCATCAAGTTTATGGCATCAAGAAAAATCCTTTCACATCATTCAGAAACTTTTACAGGTTCTGCGATACTTATGTGGATGTTACTGAGCGTAAGATTAATGGGCTGATGATTAAGGATTACTCCAAAGGTAGGGACTCAATAACCGAGGCTATGAAGCCACACACAATAAGCTACTCTCAGAAGGAGGCAGGGTTTAAGGTTGACACAAGGGAGCATACGTTGTATGTTCCGATGTCAAAGTTAACGTACAGGTTGACTTCTGAGCTAAAAAAGAAATTAGTTATAGAGGGCAAGGATGAGGTTATACTAGCAGACACGCCTGTAAAGCTGATGATGAAGCTTCATCAAATGTATTCAGGAACTGTCAAGTTTGAGTCAGGAAATTCCACTATCTTAGACCTGTCGAAAGCAGAGTATATTTATGACAACTTCGGGTTGGCTAAGATAGGTATCTTTTATAAGTTTAAGGAGGAACTTAACGCCCTAAAGAAAGTATATGGAGATAGTTTATGCACCGAGCTTAGTGTCTTTGAGGACACT
>TARA_R110000796_G_scaffold50909_1_pt1 | contig 14374 bp, 9 predicted proteins | sample TARA_R110000796 | Tara Oceans TARA_R110000796 (sample SAMEA4397815) | marine metagenome | biome: Polar Biome; feature: [SRF] surface water layer (ENVO:00010504); material: water (ENVO:00002006), including particulate matter (ENVO:01000060) such as... | depth 5 m | reverse complement strand
AAAAGGTAGAAACTGAGGTTGCTCATACGTCATGCCCAAGTGGTTTTGTTAAAGAGGGCAAAAATTGCTCTAAAATAGTAACGCATGCACCGGCTAAAATTTGTTCGTCTGGATATGATCTCGTTGGAAATAATTGTGTGCGCAACGAAAGTATTTCAGCGACAGAAAATTGTGAAGCAGGTTTCGTTAAAAAAAATGGCGTGTGTGAAAAGTTCATCTACTCAGAAGCGGCAAAGGTTTGTCCTGCAGATGAAATTTTCATAAACGGTAAATGTGAAAAAACAAACACACATACACCTAATTATTCTTGCCCGGACAGTTCGTATACTTTAAATACATCAACAAAGGTCTGTTCAAAAACAGTAACCGAAACTGCAGCGGAAAGCTGCCCAGCAAATTATACACTTAAAGGCTCGCCTAGTCGTTGTGAACAAGTAGTAACGTCTGTCGCAGACAGCTCTTGCCCTGCAGGTTATTCTATATCTGGCGGGTCGTGCGTTAAGACAACAACGGTAACAGCTACGAAGTCTTGCCCATCAGGATATACGCTAAATAGCGACTCACAATGTAAAAAACGCATTGAGGAAGTTGCAAATGCTTCATGTCCTAGTGGTTTTAGCCTAATTAACAATATGTGTAAAAAGACGACAACAATAAATGCAGGCAATGTATGTCCAAGTGGTTATAGCTACAGTACTGCGACGAAAGACTGTAGAAAAACTACAAATAACGCCGCTAATATTGTTTGTCCATCAGATACATATCATAGTAATGGGGCATGTGTTGGCTCTAATTCGCAAGCCGCATCGAGCGCGTGTCCCAGTGGTTATACCCGCTCAGGAAATAGCTGTTTCAAGGATACGCAGGTAGATGCATCAGCCTCTTGTGCGTCAGGTTTTAGCCTGCAAAACGGCCAGTGTAAGAAAACAAATACACAGGCTGCATCAGTGGTTTGCCCAAGTGGTTATGCGTACAATTCAACTACGAAAGACTGTAAAAAATCAACAAATATTGCTGCAAGTATTTCGTGTCCAGCAGGGATGTCATTAAAAAATGGCAAGTGTGAAGGGACTCAATCTCAAGCTGCATTTAGTGCTTGCCCAAGTGGATATTCTCGATCTGGAAATAGCTGTTTTAAAGATACAGAAATAGCCGCAACGGTATCGTGTCCAAGTGGTTATACCAAAGGTTCAAATAATTGTTTTTTAAATAATACCGTAGCGCCCGATGAGGTTTGCCCTGTTGGTTATGTAGACAATAATAACAACACTTGTACTTTTGCGGAATCAAAGCAACCTACAAAAACATGTCCAAGTGGTTACACCCTAGTATCAAGCGGGAGGGAGTTGAGCTGTAAATCATCAAGTGGTGGAACCAAACCATACACACTGACTTGTGCAGCCGATTACACATTAGTTAACACAACCTTTGGGGATCAATGCATTAAGTCAACAACCATCCCTAAGCCAAAGGTGTGTCCATCTGGATTTACGCTAGAAAATGACACCTGTAGAAGCACTAATACTACTGCATTTTCATACTCTTGCCCTGCTACATATACGCTCTCAGGCACGAGCTGCACAAAGAGATTAACCGCGTCTTTGGTTTACTCTTGTTCGGCAAATTATACGCTCTCTGGAACGACGTGTACCACAGTTACTACAGCGCCGATAATTTACTCTTGTTCGTCTGGTTTTACGCGCTCAAATGATCGGTGCTTAAAAACTGAGTCTCAGCCAAATACGTACTCTTGCCCTGCAAATTATACGCTCTCTGGCTCGACGTGTACCAATGTGCAAACAGCAGCCCCAACGTACTCGTGTTCAGCAAATTATACACTCTCTGGAACCAAGTGTAATCGACGTCTTACAGCGTCATTGATTTACTCTTGCCCTGCAAATTATACGCTCTCTGGAACGACGTGTACCACAGCTACATCAACGCCAATTAGCTATGCTTGTTCGGCAGGTTTTACACTCTCAGGGAGTCGGTGTTTAAAGACTGAAATACAGCCAAATACGTACTCTTGCCCTGCAAATTATACACTCTCTGGCTCGACGTGTACCAACGTACAAACATCAAGCCCATCGTACTCGTGTGCTGCAGGTAAGACACTTGTAAGTGGTAATAAGTGTGAATATTACACCGATACCCCTGTAATTCAGTCTTGCCCTAGTAATTATACCCGCTCTGGCTCGACGTGTACAAATGTAAGTACATTGCCAATAATTAAAACGTGTTCGGCAGGGAGTTTATCTGGTTCAACCTGTACAGTGGTTAATAAAAAACCTGTTATTTATAGCTGTTCATCTGGTTGGACAAGAAATGGAACATCTTGCTCTAAAGTAGTTACCGCACAGTCAACGCCTTGGTGTTCTATAGGCTCTCTAAGCGGTAGCTCATGTAAAGAGGTGATCCAAACACCCCCCACTTTAACATGTTCAGCGAGTGATGAAACGCTTATTAATGGGCAATGTAGATCGCTTGTTAAGGAGCCGGTAACATTCTCATGTCCTGCAAGTTGGATTTTAGATGGGAATAATTGTAAACGCAAACTGACTGCGCAGGTTCAATTAATATGTAATTCACCTTACTCATTGAACACCTCGAACCAGTGTCAAAACACACTAACTCAAGGTGTCGATTACTACTGTGATAGCTCGTGGACACTAAATGCAGATCAGTGTCGCAGAGAGATTTACAGAGAATCGTCGATGGTTTGCCCTAGTGGACAGGATGTAATAGTTGATCAGTGTCGGGAAACTTTATATGACGCTCTAAAATACCAATGTTCTGCTGGCTGGGATTTAAACAAAAAAGCCTGTGACCGAACATTAACATCACCTGTAAATTACTATTGTCCGACAGGCCAAGAGAATCATACTAGCACTCACTGTAAGCTCAAAGCGGCTGCTTTAGATATTGGTAACTGCCCTGCAGGTTATCTTCTAAATGAAACAACAGGCCGTTGTGAGAAAAAAGATCTGGAGCCAGTAGATTACTCTTGTGAAAACAACCCGAACATTTCGCTTACAGACAAAGAATGCAGATACTTTAAGTCTGTACCGCCGTACACACAATGTGATTTGCCGTTTAAAAAATCAGATGATGGTGCGCTGTGTGTTCAAGAAATTGAAGAAAGCGGGATTCCGGCGTGTAAAAACCCTGAATACACACCGATTGCAAGTCAGTCGCTATGCGTTAAAGAAGAACGCGTACCATTTAGCCAGTAGGGAGCAGCTAAGATGAAAAGCATAAAAAACAAACGCCTTAAATCGCGTCGTTTGAATATAGTTACAGCTAGTTTAGCATTGGCGGCATTGCATGCGAATGCGGATACCTTGTCATTTAAAGGTACTTTGCACTCGCTAGTACCAAAGGTGTCTGTCACGAACTCTAAAACCCCTACTGCTTTTGTTGAGGAAGTAAAGCTGGCTGTTGCAAAAAATGGCGTACATTGTGATTTAACAACGAATACGACCACGTTTAGCAATACTTATGAGGCCGGTAAGAAGCCATTATGTTTATTTGAGTGGATTGGTACGCAACACGGACTTGTAAGTAACAACCTTGAATCAGAAGGCGTACTAACTGCTGCCGATAAAGTTAATTTTGACTACCAAGTGTCTATCATGGACGCAGGCCAAAAAATCCCCATTGTGAGCGATACGTTTACAATGGATGTTAATACGCCGAAAAAAGCAGTGATCACAAGTATTGAAAGTGTGCTGGGTGGCTCAAAGTTAAGTGATCTTAAGCTTGAAAATAACAACAAGCGCAATGGCTTGGAGCGTATAACCGTAAACATAGAAGAGCGGCCTTATCCGCAAAAAGTAATAGTTCAAGATAAATCATGTGTAGTCGAGGAAGGACAGAGCAGTTGTTTTATCGGATTTAAAGACCTAGTGCCAGGGTTAAGTGATGCAACCCTTGTCGGGGTCGAAAACTTACCAATTATATCTGTTGATCAGTTTGACTATCTTGAGCCAGAAGAAGCGCAGGTTGAGCTTGGTTACGATTATAGACCGCCTACGCTAAACGAGCTGGTGTTGAACGCTAATAGCTCTGAAAGTGTGCATTACGACTTAAATGGCACGTCAATAGAGGTAGAGCCAAACAAGGGGCTTGCGATTATTGATACACCCCACTCTCAAAAAGAGGGGGATTGGTGGATACCGCAAATAAATCAAATAACAATGAAACCATTGAGTACAAACACATCTATTGAAGATGATATTGTTATTAACGGCGTAAAAGTACGAGTGCCAATAATTAATGGTAGATACCGCTCTGAGTACAATATAAGGCAAGTAGGTGACGTACATGTTGCCGGTGATAAAGCTGCTTTTATTATTGATATTTCAAGTTTACCTGACGGCATATATTCAGCAGATATATCCGTGCAAGACAAATATAAAAACGCGAGCGACAAGCTAGCAAGTAATAAACGATTAGACAGAATGGCTCCAATAATTGTCGGTGTATTTGGTATTTCTGAAATACGTGAAAACAGTACGGTCGATGCTATTTTCTTAAACGATTTTTACTTTGCAGCTAAAGCCGGTTGGGATGATGGATCTGAAATAAAGAGCATTACCATAAACGACACACCCATGACGTTTGAAATGACTAGCGATGGCGTCGTGCGTATTCAGGAGAACGCAGAGCTAGAGTCCGGCAAAGAGTACTTGTTAAAAGTAACTGCAGCAGATGGCCAAGGTAACACTGCTACGAAAGACTTTAAATTAAACTATATGGATGTTGATTTTGAGTTATTCGCAGATAGAAATGAAGTTTTTGCGCAAGTGCAAACGAATGAATTGTCTGTAGTGCAACGTAGTGGCCAGCGATGTGCATTTACCAGTAGTCGAGAATCAGCAATTGCATTATCCGGTGGCACTTACAAAGGCTGTGTAGTCGAGTTTAAGGGCATGCCTAGCGGATTGGATATACAGTCTAGTCGAGGCCGAATGAAAGCGGTAGGCACACTTGATACCGTTGGTTCGCATGAAGTAGGTTTTGATGTTGTTTACTATAACTCAGATGGTTCCCGCAAACGCTTTGAAGGCGGAAGCACAACAGTCGTAGCTAAAGATGCACCGCCAGTTTCACTAGCCTTGCTAGAGAGAAACAAAGTTGCAGAAGGTGTTTACTCAATGCCTTACAACAGTCGCTACACGACAGACTTTAGCTTAACAACGGCAACAGGTGATGTATTAGTTAACATCGCGTCAAACGGTAATACTGACGTACTTAATCTTCGTGAAACAAGTCGCGCCCAAGTGAGTGAGCGCCGGTTACGCGTTAAGCGAGTAGACAATAACGAAAGCGGTGTTTGGTCTGAGGCTATTTACGATATTGACGCTAGCTATATTCGCAGACCTAACGAAGTGGCAAGGGAGTCATTTAAAGCCATTATAACCCCATCGACACGTACCAATGCATACTTGAACGTTGAGGCTGCAGGCAGTGAAATAACTACCAATGATGAAGTGGTGCTAACCGGTAATATAGGTAGCTATGACCGCCGCAGTGAGTCTTACAACTACTTAAAAGAGCAAATGGGTGAGTGGAGCGCACACTTAGCTATCTATGAAAATAAAGAGTATATAAAAATCAGCGACGAACAAGATGTTGATGATACTGGTGAAGTGGTATTTAAAGTCGCTGGTGGCGATCTGTTTGAAAAAGGCAGGCGGTTTCACTTAGTGGCCAAAGCTAAAAGTAAGCTACCGGGTTTCGACATGGAAATCGTTTCTCGTCCTGCAGCGATTGAAATAATAAAAGCTGGTGGGCTCGATGGCAATATTGTGACCAGACAGCTCGAAGGTAGAATACCATTTTCAGCTACGCTCGCATTTTTCTATGAAAACCATGAAGACATAAAAGCTTCTGCGGGCTACGTTTGGCAGTCTAGTACAGACGGCGTTAATTGGACTGACATTGAAGGCATGCAAGATAACAGTAAATTATCAGTGAGAATTACTGAGCCTGAAAGAACTCATTACAGAGTATTTATGACCAATAGGGTGAGCGGTGTAACATCTTCGTCGGATGTAATAGAGCTGACCGGTTATGAAGTTGCAGACATTGCCATTGAAGGTGATCGGGTAGCAATTAACGGCGTGGAAGCTGACTACAAAGCAGTTATTAGCGAAGATCTAATAGGTAGTAGTGACGGCGTATTTGAGTGGTCAACAGATGAAGGCGTGACATGGGTAGAAGGTACTAGTGAGTTTAAACACGTAGCTAGTGGGAATTACACTGTCATGGTTAGACACCGTTTAAATTCTGCAGGTGAGTTTGATTTAGACGCTTACTCGCAAACATATAAACGCATAAACGTTGTAAACCCTGAAAAACTGTATGTAAATGTTGATAAGCCTAGGTTTATGGAAGTTGGCATTGAAGGCGTTATTAGTGGTCGTTATCGTTTATTCAACAACTACATTGATGTAAACGTTATCGAAAAGCTAACGCTGCCTGACGGCACAGTGTTAAACGCAAGCTCAGTAAAATACACGCCAATTTCATCAGATATTAAAGACAATCAAATCAACTTTAAGTATGAAGCGTGGGTTGAAGGTTTGAGGGAGCAAACGTACCAGTATGCTGACGTTAACGTAATAGCATACGATTACAACTTTGACTTACCGGTACTAGATGTTGAGCAGAGATATTCAATTGCACCTACACCGGCTACAGCGGCAATAACGATGAACGTGCAAAACACGTCACCCGACGTTGAGTTTAATTACCAGTGGGAGCTAGAGGAAGGATCTAACTCAGAAATAGTAAATGATAGGGGCTTGAAAGCTTACTTAATGATGAATGAGTCTGGCAAACAAGCTGTTAAAGTTAATGTAGAAGATAATCGAGGAAATAAAGCAGAGTTAATAAGGTATGTAGATGTTAACGCGCCTAAACCTGCGGAGCTTGAGTTGCAAACGTGGTTCAATAAAGACCAGCAATCAATACCATTTGGTGTCTATGGGAGACTTAAATACAGCCTAGAACACCCACGAGATTACGTAGTAGCTTATGAGTGGTACTTGGACGGCAAGCTGGTTTATGAAGGCACTGCAAGCTCTTACTTCTATGAAATTAACGAAGTGGGTAGCCGTGAAATGAAAGTAGTTATGAAATCGAAGTTTGGCCAAGTAGGTGAGAAAACATTTACATTCGATGCGCTACCTAACATACCGCCTACGTGTAACCCTATAATGGATGATGATGGGCAGAACGTAACTATATACCCGAATTGTAAAGACAGTGATGGGTCGATAGCTGCTTACTACTACCAGTGGGGAGAAGAGGCTGAGTTTAAAATGACTGACAAAGTTATATTTAGAAAGTCACGACACCCAAATCTAAGCGTTAAAGGTCGCGCTGTTGATAATGGCGGCGAAGAGGCTGAGTTTACATTTAGCTGGTAAATAAAGTACGGGAAGGAAAAAAGCCCACATTAACAAATTAGTTAATGTGGGCTTTTTATTGTAAGGACAATAATTACGGGGGGTATGCAGTGGCTTTATCTAAAGAAAAAAGAAAAATAAAGCTAATGATAAATAAAATGAAAAACAGAGCCCAAAACAAAATAATGTAATGGCTTATAGCTGCCGCAATAAACGCTGGTGGGGTAATGACATCAAAGAGAAGTATGCCCAACAGTATCAGTGGTGTGAAAGTTATCAGTATGTATTTCCAAACCGCACTGTCTTTAACCTCGTGCTTTTCCCAAATGCGACACCGCAAATACTCAACCATTAATCAAATCCTCTTTTTATTTTAATTACAGAGCCGAACTTAAAGTTTCGGATCAGCATGCTTAGTAAGTACATACCCTAAGTATAACATTATAAAAAAGTGAGTTGTTTTATTAGAGGGGCATATTTAGATACCTCTACCAAATATTTAGCACATCTAAATAGAATATAATTAACTTAAATAAATTAGAGGCAACGACATGAAACCCATTTTTATTAAGCAATTACTTATAGCAATCGTATTTTTCGGTGGCTCAACTATTTACTTCAAGGAGCGATATTACATTGCAATTGATACGCAATTAGAACCCTGTCTATATGCGACTGTTTTTTTAGTGGATAAGTGGGACAAAAACTTTATGCCTGGGGAGTTGATGGTTTTTGATTTTCACTTAAACAGCCCTGTACTCAAGCAAGGCGATGATGTTGTAAAGGTCGTTGCTGGCATGCCTAACGAAGAAGTTAAATACGATGGCCAAACAGTGAGTGTCGAGGGAAGAAAGGCTGTAAATACAGACATAAGAGAAGGTATGGATAGGTTAGGTGTTCAGTTTGCTGAAAATTCAAAGCTTGAGCTTGGCGATGGCGAGTATTTTTTAGTCGGCCAAAGACCACTAAGTTTTGATTCACGATACTGGGGCGCTGTTAACGACAAACAAATTATAGGGAAAGCTTATGCTATATATTAAAAACAAATTATTCATTACTGCATTACTAATAGCACCGGTAATGGCGGTTGGATCGAATAATGTTTCAAACGAAAACAATGAAAAACCAAAAAGTTTTTTTGAAAACTTGGCAACCAAAACAAAAGAAGCTGTCGAGGATGAGCGGTACAAGGAGTCGATTAAAAACATTAGCTCAACATCTAAAAATAAAGCCAATAATCGCGTAGAGACAGGTTTTATTGAGCAGCAAGAGGAAAAATTAAAGCAATATAAAGAGCAGCTACAAAAAGCTGGGATGTTAGATGGCTTTGATGAGGCAAGTATTTCAATCCAAACTAAAAAGCATGAAGACGCGGCCAAGCTAATTGCGAGTCAGTCACAGACAGGTATGCAAAACGCTTTGGCCAAAGAGCTGGGACTGGTTCCTGACGATGTTAAACAATTTAACCCCACTGAGCTAGATAACCCGCTGCGCCAAAAAGCAATATTTATAAGCTTTTCTATGGCTGATAGTGGTATTGAAGCGGCTATGAGAACAGCGACGAAAGACAGTGCAACACTGTTTTTAAAAGGCATGCACCCTAACGATAGCGGCATACAGGACACAATTAAGCGATTGCAAATCATTGGCAGAAAGCTCGATGTAAAGCCTGACGTGCGATTTAAGCCTAGGTTATTTGATGAGTATAACATCACCGCAGTACCTACTAGTTTGGTTAAAGATGGCGATAAAGTTGCTTACGCATCCGGTTTAACGAACTTGAGCTGGCTTAGCTCAAAAGTTAAAAAAGACGAAACTGGTTTTTTAGGTTTTTATGGCGATACGATGGCCGTTATAGAAAAAGATATTCGTATTGAAATAAAGGAGCGATTTGCAAACTACGACTTTAAAAACAAACGGAAAAAAGTAGTTGATAACTTCTGGAAAAAACAAACCTTTAACGCACTCCCGCCCGCGCAAAAAAATGACTCGTGGTTCATAGACATAACCGTAAAAGCGAAAGCCGATATTATCAACCCTAGGGGCGATAAGTTAGCAACGGCTGGCCAAGTTATATCGCCAATGAGCAACATGGCTACACCACTAACACTCGTGGTTTTTGATCCGCTGGATGGTAGACAGGTCGAATGGGCTAGTAATCATGTTCATAACAGTGATTATAACGGTGACATTATGGTGATGTTTTCACGAATTGATGTGGCCGATGGTTGGGATCACTTAGCTGCATTGCGAGAGCATTTTGGCCGCGAGCTATATAAATTACCCAAAGAGCTGATCCATAGATTTAATATTGAAAGCTTACCTGTAGTTATATCGTCCGATATGGACAAGCAGTTAATGCGTGTTGAACAGTTTGATGTTAGGGGAGAAGAGAAATGAGATTATTACCAGTAATCATATGTGTCTGTATTGGTATATGGCTTGCCTTTACCTATCCTGAGTACGCGAAAATGGCATTTAACTATATAGAAATGGCGGTAACTTACGTCTTGGACTTAATAGAGGAATACCGATAATGAAAAAGGTGTGCTTTTTACTAGTGCTTTTATTCTTTACCGGATCTTATGCACAGGCCGCAGAGTCTAGCGATTCAGAGTCCGTTACAGACTTCAATCCAGCTTGCCCCGATGCAAATGTATTCACTAATGTTTTCAATCAAGTTTGTTGGGACTGTTTTTTAGACTCAATTAACTTAATGGGAGCCAGTATAGGTGATGAGCCAGATGGTGCAGCGACAAAGCTGCCTGTCTGTGCATGTACAGATGCTTTAGGTGTGCCTGAAATCGGGTATCCACTTGCTTTTTTTAGGCCGACAAGAATTAATGAGGTAGTCGAAACGCCATATTGCTCCCCAGCATTAGGCGGTATTAAATTACAAGAAACCATGACAGGCATAGGCTCTGTTGACAAGCGAAGCCTTGGTAGTGATGGCAGTCCTGTTAACGCGTTCTATCAATATCATTACTTTAGTTACCCAATAATGGAAATGCTTTCTCTAATTGCCATACCAAGCTGTACAGATGGTTATGTAGATATGGACTTGATGTATATCTCGGAAATTGATCCGCTATGGAACAATGAAATGTTGAGCTTAATTCTAAATCCAGAAGCCATTATATTTGCAAACCCAGTAGCAAAGCTGTGGTGTATTCAGGACTGTATTACTACAACAGCAGATATGCAAAGTGAAGAATCTTATGGCTGCGCCGGTTGCGATGGAAGCTTATACCCATTAACCGGCTTTGTATCTCGGCAACCAGATCAGGTTGCGGCCAGCTCGTTAATCACTCAGCGCGTACTTGCAGGCTTACACCGTAAAGGCTTAGCGAAAAGAACAATAGGTGATACTGCGATGTGTAAACCGGAATATTTCCCTACTGTACCAAGATCTCAATATAAATTTTCTATGATTTACCCCGTACCTCAAGCGAGTAGCAACCTAGCAACTAGTACGGAGGGGTCTAGGGTTGAAACCGAAGGTACGGGAGATGCTAACTCTACAGACAAACTAGCTGGGGGAGTGGGCGATGGTTCAAATGCATACACTCAGTGTTGTCAACCGATGGGCATGTCAACGGCTCGGTGGTGTACACCTTTTGGTGGGCGTGAAAGGCCGGGTAGGGATGCGTATCTTTATATGATATGGAACTATCGAGATTGCTGCGTTAGAGAAGCAGGGTCGAGCGGAGAAGCTTAGAGAGGCTAAAAAAGCACCCTCTAACCAATGTACAACTTTTTTATTTATGTAAACTAACTAGTGCAAATAAAATACAAACAAGGTGAATTTAACATGATAAACACAAGAACACCCATTGCAATTGCCCTCCTAAGTGCATTTGCCCTCACTGGATGTGGCGGGGGCGAGGATGAGGAAAGCTCAAGTAATGACAATCAAAACACCACACCGAAAACTGTTTTTTTATCGTTAGACAAGAGTAAAAAAATAACGGAGCCTGAGAGCGGTATATTATCTTCGTTTGCTCAAGTTAGTCTGTCGGGTACTCACAGTGAAGACGTGACTTTTAATTATTCATTTAAATCAGTAAACGCTAAAATTGGTGAAGATTATAACGCCATTGATGGCACTGGGAAAATAGTAAAGGGCGGTCGAACATTTGATATTCCGTTTGAAATATTAGGTGACGCACTTGATGAGAACGATGAGGTTTTCACTATAACTATTAGTGATCCAGTTAACGCAGAAATTAAAACAGCACAAGAAACTGCATCTATTACTATTATTGATGAAGACGAAGATGCTGCAATTTCATTTGAAACAGACTTTGTAACAGTAATCGAAGGTGCAGGTGTTTATAACGTAAAAGTTAAGTTAACAACGGCAACTGAAAAAGATGTTGTGATCCCATTTAGTTTGAGCGGCTTGGCCACAAGAAACAGCGACTACAATTTGCTTTCTCAAAGCCCTGTAACTGTACCCGCTGGTGCAGATGAAGTGCTGATTAAATTTGAAGTCCTTGAAGATGATAAACCCGAAGGTGGCGAAGGCATTGATATTAAGCTGGAAACGCCAACTAACGCTTTGGTCGGTAAAATACCACAGATAACTCTATTTATTCCCGGTGATTTAGGGTTGAACGACACCGGAGCGACTACTTTTTTTGATGGCAATAGCTACTCGGCATTATCAGAATCAAGTGATTATCCGGGTCAGGATGCATCTTATGGCCGTGACGCTGTTGAAAACGCGCAGTTTGATGGGCATTTTGGGTTTAGTCTCACTAAGCTAGATATTTCTGGAAATGCATTAGCAAGTAACGCTCAGAATTTTGAGTGCATACAAGATAATCAAACGGGGTTAATTTGGGAGAAAAAACAAGAAGCTCAAGATTTAAGTGATTTCTCTGGAAAAACAGCTAGGCAAATTCGTGATTACATTAACGACGCCTTGAAGGGTGGGACTTATAGTAACTATGGCGCTCACGAAAATTGGCGGGCTACAAACTATAGCTATTACTGGTACAACACTGATAAGAAGTCTAATGGTGGCTCTGCAGGGTCGCAGGGTGATAGGTTTGCGAATGCTAAATACCCCATAAACGCCATGTGCGCTTATCCGCATGAAAACTTACCAAACTACTCAGGTGAAGCAACGCATTGCAACACTGACACTTACAAAAAAATCATAGATTCCAATGCATTATGTGGCTTTAAGGATTGGCGATTGCCGACCACCGCTGAGTTGAAAAGCATAAATAACTACAACGTAGCAGAAAGCTTAGTAATCGAAAGCAGCTACTTTATAAATACCAGTGATGGCGAGTACATTACATCAGATCCATCGGCAGACGGCATAGGTGCGGCTTGGTGTATAGCTACACAGACAGGTGAAACAAGGTTGTGTAAAAAACAACTACCAAGCAAAGTTAGAATGGTTCGTGGGGGTGCGTTATGAGTAAGCTTAAGTTGTTAGTGTGCGCTTTGGGCGTAATGAGTGCCAGTGCAATGGCTCAAACATGTAAATACGACACTATAGAACGCACACAGCCTGTAGGTCAGTATTTTGACAATAAAAATGGGACTGTCACAGACATAGTAAATGGCTTGATTTGGACTAAATGTACTATTGGTGAGAGCTATAATGAAGTAGAGAATGGATGTGCAGGGGATTCTTTAAATGTTAAGTCTTGGAAAGAAGCACTTTCTGTAGCTAATGATAATGAATCTTACCTCGGTCAAGACGGCTGGCGATTGCCAAACATCAAAGAACTAAACTCTTTGATTGAAAGGGCATGTGTTGCACCTTCAATAAGCCTTTCCTCGTTTCCTTCAACTCAATCAGCGGTGTATTGGTCTAACACATTCGACGCTAAAAACATAAACCCGATACCGGGCGTTGACGGCCTTGTTATTGACTTTACCAATGGTACTGAGTTTGTGACAGACGTAAATCGCCACCGGCTAATTCGACTTGTTAAGGATGTTAAGCAGTAGAAAGTCTGGTTTCAAGCTACAAAGTAAGCGGGCAACTATCTTTTATGCCCGTTTACTTTAGACTCATGAGCAAGTAATTAGAGTGTGGGGCAATGATTAAAATCACACTGCCAAGGTGCAATAAATAATAGTAGGTTTGAAATGGTAAATCAAAATAGAGTGGAAATTATAAAGCAAATAGAAAGTGCATTTAATGATGATAAGTTTGTTATTTTAACTGGCCAGTCTGGTTCAGGTAAAACAATGCTAGCCGAAGAAATACTAGGCGCTTCTGCTCTTACAGATAAAAGATGGGAAGTAACGCCAAATGACTTCAATGACAAAATCGGTAGAAATAAAAGACTGGTAATTGATGAAGCTCAAAAGTTAAATAAAGATGAGATGAATTGGACTTCATTTATCGTTGATGTACTAAGACATAAAATGAAATTAATTGTTATTTCAATGTCAATCAAAGACCTGCCAAACCAAATTCGTAGAGATGTAGATGGAAGGCACGTAGAAATAAATACTTCAATATATTAAAACGTTTATCTCTAGATCAATTCTGTAATGGGTACGAAATTTACAGTTTTTAGATTTAAGAATTAGCCGACGTGAATCAGCTATACCCGCTGTAGTCTATTTACCCACTTAGACTACACTGTCCCGCTATCGGTGAATAAAAATTATTCATTCCATCTAATAAATTATCACCCTAAGAAATAAAATTTCATACTGCTCGGTGGCAACTGTAGCAGTAAAACTTTACCACTTTTTATCGTTTGCCCTGTGAAATTGGTAAATTGTTTCAGTTTTACTCTGTTTTGTTTCATAAAAGTGGCTGTTTATTTGGCTTTTTACCACTTTTATCTCGTTTAAGTGGTAAATATTACAGATCTAGTATGAGACTTTATTGTTTGGTTTTTAGTGACTGCTGGAATTGAGATTTTAAATAAAAACACTAACGGGATAGATAGGCAGGCAATGGACACTGCGAAGAAACG
>TARA_R110000796_G_scaffold18960_1_pt1 | contig 14383 bp, 16 predicted proteins | sample TARA_R110000796 | Tara Oceans TARA_R110000796 (sample SAMEA4397815) | marine metagenome | biome: Polar Biome; feature: [SRF] surface water layer (ENVO:00010504); material: water (ENVO:00002006), including particulate matter (ENVO:01000060) such as... | depth 5 m | reverse complement strand
GAGCCTTTGAGGTATTAAGCCCGAACCATCAAACTTACCTTCGCCAAGGTACATACCCAGCAATTCCTTGACGATTACATCCCTCAACTGCTCACCGGACACACCCAGACACCATATCTTTGTTGGTCGGGTGAACCTGATACCCTCCCACCAGTCTGGATATAAGCCTGTGAGGTGGAACGCGACCTCTGCGGCCTGCGATGCAGTTTTGCCAACCCTGTTGGCCGCCATCAGCATTCTTTGCTTGTTAGCCTTTCCGGCTTTGTAGAACTCTTCCTGCCAGCCGTATGGCTCCCAATACTTTAGGCGGTTTTGCGCTTTGTGCAGCTTTACCACGCGGATGGCTTCCGCAATTTTTTCCGCCTTATTTTTTTGGGCCGCTGTCAGAGCAGGTACTTTCTTTTTTGAACCCGATTTTTTTGGAGTCGCTTCTGTCACAAAAGGGCCGCCCTATATGTACTCAGATATGTGGGGGCGTATGCCCGCCCAGAGGTACCCGGATTTTGCGAAGCGACTTCAAAAGCGCCGATCCTGGCAGGTTTCAAGCCGTAGTGATCCAAGAAGTGTACCAAATGCCTGTAAGTCATTGATTTATAACGATATTCGTCCCACCATGAATGGGAGCGATCATAACTTAGTAGGATCAATGCCCGCATCCTTTAAGCTTTGCAGCGCAGCATCTATGTCGTGGTTAACAGTGACATCGCCGGATAGGTTAGCGTCCACTTCGGTCTTATCCCTCCAGCCTGCTCGGTTCTTCAGGAAGAATATCTGCGCTGACGTGTTGGGCTTGTCCCCAGTTGCGCCTTCAAACAGCGCATTCGTCACAGCATCGATGCCTGCTTGCTTGCCAGCCTTTAATGTGGTGCAGAATGTATCGTCTTCACGCTTACGACGTGAGATGGTGGATCGTGATATGCCAAGGCTAGTTGCTATCTGTTCTTCTGACAGCCCTATCTTTGCTAGGTTGTACAGCTTTTCGTAGTCGATGACCTTTTCGTTTGCCAACTCAATAACTCCAGTTAAACAGTGAATGAGGCGCATTATATCCCAGATACAACAGTATGTTGTGTATCCCCTGCTACATTGACAATAGCGGTTGACCACACCTCACAGCCGTAGCTCTTCTAAGCTAAAAACAGCACGTTCAGGTCGTTCAAGGGCGTTCAGGTGCGTTTTTTTACCTTGAACGGGCTACAGGCCACGTCACCATTGGGCTAGAGCGAATCCGTTCAGGCGTTCAGGTAAAACAGGGAAAAAATCAGTTGGGGAGTTTTTAAAGTCTTTATAGGCTTTATTAGTCTTTTTATATCTCTCTAAATAAAAAAGAGGATTTACTTGAACTACCTGAACGACCTCAGTAACCACGCGGGTTTCAAGCACGTTCAAGGTAAAAAATGCACCTGAACGACCTTGAACGTTTGGGCTTTGCTTGAACGTCCTCACACCTTATAGGTTAGTAGTCACTAACTTAATCACTTTTCCCACGGTTCCAAAGTTTTCCCACCTGGGAATCTTCTAAGGCTATTACGACTAACATTGTTACTACATATACACACCACAAAAACACGACACATCCTCACAGGCTAACAGGCTAACAGGTTAATTAAGGCGGGATTGTATGGGTTGGCTTGTGTCTTACAAATGCTAAAAGTCTATGCGGTTCATTACCTACTGGAATGTACACCAGACTGTACAATGTACATTTAATGGTACATATCACCCTGTAAACCGGACATTTATCTGGACATAAAAAAACCCTCATAAAGAGGGCCATCGTTAAAATAAAGCGTGTTCTGGTATTGACGCTACTCCAAGAGACTGGGAATTAAACCATCACTGCCAATCGCCCTCGTCTTCGTCATACATCCATTGGTTCATCATGTAATCGTTCTTTAGCATCTCGACTGCGCCTATAAGCGCGTTGTGTGGCAATGCGGAGTACCATGTGGTGATAATCTCACCGGACTCATCGCATGCGACCGCCGCAAAGCTCTTAGCCTTTGATGTTTCCATGATCTCAGCGAACTCCATCATGGCCAGCATTAAGTTAGCGTCTAAGCCCTCATCCTTCTCAGGCTTTGAGGGCTTCACGGTCGTTAACCTAACAACTTTATCGGTCATAGAATTTTCTCTATCCAGCTTTCGGCACCAAAAATTAAAAGGATCGATACGACAAATAAAATGCCGAGCAGCGTCTCTTTAACCTCACGCCGTATGGCCTCACGTCGCTCACGCGCCTTTATCTTCGATAACTGACAAATATTAATTATGTTCATGTTGCATTCCTCACTGTTGATTGTACAACTATTTATTGTATCTACAATAGTAGGGAGTATCGCGTAGACATAAAAAAGCCCCGACCCGTTAAGGTCGAGGCAAAGGAAGCGGAGAGGTGACCGCTTCAGGGGGAATCATCCTGTGTAATCGACCTCTTGGCCGCAACGCTCACAGGTTAAAATGATCATAGTTCGTGGCACGGTCGTGTCGCCCATAGGCTCATGGTTTACCTCGATCTCTTCAACCACGTCGTCTTCGTCGAGGCCGCCGCACTTGTAGCAGTCATATTCATGTGTCTTTTCTTCTACCTCTTGTTTATTTCCAAACACCGCATCCCAGTTGTCGTAAAATGTCTGTGATGTTGGCCGTTGCTTACTACCTTTTCCCATTACGTTTCTCCCATGCCGCTTGTTTGTCTTGCACTATTTGAAATGAGCCGTACAGCGAAACTCCTAAAAAACAAAGAAATACCAATGTCAAAAAACAGGTCATGCCTAGTCCTCCCAGTTTGCAGGGTTGAATGGATCACTTTCTGCCGCGCCCATATCAAGCGTGGCCCATTCGATATTGCTAAGGTTGTTGGTTGCCTCAAATATGAACCGTGAGGCTTCGGTGGTGTTGATCTTCATCGTGCGATAGCGATGCCCTGCTTCACACTTATAGGCTCCGTCAGTAAACAGGTCGGCGTAGTTCTTGAGTTTTTTCCAAAAGGGCGCTGACTTCATCGGCACTTCAAACTTATTACCTCTCAGGCTACTGGCATATATGTCGTATATCTCAGCCTTGGGGGTTTCTGATCCGAACTGCACAACATTACCGCCTACCCGGTTCTCTCTGATCTCACCGTTCTGGAGGCAGTTGTAAAGCCACTCAGTGACGTTATCCAGCGCCTCAAGCTTCTGGTCTGTCAGCGCCTCAGTCTGCGGGACTAATCGAAGATTGATGTTCGCCTGGTCAAACGTTCTGAGGTAGTGCAGCAGTGCTTCAGCACCCCCAGCGTTGTACCAGTTGTCCAGCGCGGCGAAGTATTGACTGTCCTGCTTCCTGCTATTGCCCACATCGAACACGGCGAACCTGCGCTCATCGAGCGATGCAGGGACAACGAACTCTTCGTTACTGGTAAACAGGATGCGGGTGTAGTTTGGTGCGGTGTACGCATCAACGCCCTTGCGCTCAATGGTGATGCTGGGGTTAGTCAGCAGGTCTTTAAGCGCACCCTCAGAGGCTTTGGCCCCTGCCCAATACGCCTCATCGGCTTGCAGCAGCAGCGTGTCTTCAAGGTGGCGGTTAAAGTTGCCGGTAACATGCTCTGCCCTGCTTACAATTTTGTGGTGTGCTTTGACCAGGCCGCCAAGTAACTCTCCAAACTTAGTCTTACCGGTGCCCTTCCGGCCTCTAAGCACCAAGCCGACACCGACCTTAGTCATGGGGTTCTGCACCATCTGAGCCGCCCACGCGATAATGTAGGTAGCGTATGCGGCGTTGCCGTCAGCTATCACATTGGTAACGAAATCGAGCCACGGCTCAACATCGCCCTCTTCAGCCTCAACTGACCACCCGCGCCAGAGGTTGTACTTCTCAAGGATTTGCATATCTGGCGCAAAGGTTAAGCCTGCCGCATAGGTTCGTCGGTCTGGACTCTCTAGCCACATATCTACGAGGTTAACGAGCTTTGGCTTCTCATCGCCTGACAAGACACGGCAGTTCATGTGTTCTTTTTTCAGGTCTTCGAGCTTATAAAGCACGATGTTGTTGTGCTTGTTCAGGTCTTCACGGATCACACGCGCTGAACCTTCGACGTGGACGAACGCCCACTCTTTAAGCATTTTGGGAAGTTGTTCTTCCTTTATTACATGACTGACAGCTTCCTTCTCCATAGCCTTGACGCTGGCAAGAGTGATAGGCGCTCTGCCCTTACTGTCAAACGTGTGGTATCTGCGCTCACACTCACCGTCGCGGTACTTACTGCCGTCGGCTGACCACTCATCCCAGATGTGCCAGCCATCGTCACCGCCATCAAAGTGGTGGTGCAGCGCCATGCCGACCCTGACCCACTCGTCATGGTGACAGTCGGGGTCTACGGACATAAGTAACTCGCGTACATCTTCCGTGGATATGTCTAAACGTGGTCGAAACATCGACAGATCATCGGGATCAACCTCTGCCGGTGCCATGCCCTTTCGGGCTAACTCCCACCCGTCCTTTTGCTGCGCCAGTTCTTCAAAGTAAGTAACAAACGCTTCAGCTTGATCCCTGCTAATAATAGGTAGGTCGCACTGTGAGATGTCGGCGATGCTCTTACCACGAACCCACTTATAAGGCTCATTGGTCGCAGGGTGAATACCGAAAGCCACGAACTGTTGCCCGTCAGCCAGTACCTCCACCGCGTGTTTACTGCCCACCTCATCCTCATACTCACAGGATCGAATCTTTGAAAAGCCACCCTCTACGCGGAAAGGTAAAATGCACTTAGGCTTCTGGCCTATGCGAATCGCAGACTTACCTACGTTCTCATCAAGCCACCGCAAAAGCTTATGGTTTAACGGGGCATCTAGGCAGTCGATATCGACAGCCACTGTGTTGCGGCATAGCACCCCCACCCCGCCATCGGCGTGTCCGTTGCCTAACCACTTATCTACATCGTCGTGCGTCGCTCTTATGTCTTGCCACCCCTTTAACATTGGGGCTTTTTTCCCTTTCATTATCGGGACAATCTCGTAGCCTCTTTCGACTAGCGCGTGTCCGTGTTCTTTTAAAAACGCCATTTGCGTTTACCTCTTAACTTCCACGTTTTAACGAATGTAACGAGTAGCCCTTGCTGTTGCTTCGATCTCCATTGCTTCACACCCATTCGCCATTTTGGCGAACATCCACGCACATGCCTTTGCGAAAAACGCTAATGCCGACCAACATCCATCCTTTAAACTATCTACTGGTTTCATAAATCACCTCTTTTGATCGCTTAAAATCAGCAACGATATCTGGGCACATGCGCTTCCAAGACACTTGGCCCTCAGACATCAACTCCATTTGCAACGCCCTGTGGGCGGGAACGATGCCCGTCTGCCGCCACTTGCTTAGTGCTTGTTTGCTAACGTCAAGTCGCCTGGCAAGCGCGTTAAAATTCTTTATTTTTGCTGCCTCAAGGACGTTATCAATCGCCTCTTTAACCTCAACAGCGTAATCACTGATGTAAATCATATTTTTTACCTTTTTGAATTAAATACAACCATTTGTGGTTGACACAATAGTTATGTGTGCCTATGGTGTCAACCACAAATGGTTGTATTTACTATATTTAAGTTAGAGGGAAAGAATGAAACATGCGATTTTAGGTGCGAGCAAAGCACACCGTTGGATGACCTGCCCTGCCAGTATCCAGCTAGAGGCAACGATCCCTGATCAAGAATCTTTTTATGCTGCTGAAGGCACAGCCGCCCACGCTCTTGCTGAAGAGTGCTTAATAAAACAAAAACCACCAGAACACTTCATAGGCGTAGAGTTTGAAGGCTTTATTGTTGATGAGGTCATGGCCTCACACGTCGCTACCTATGTTGATTTCTGCAACAGCCAAGACTCTGACGAGTCGCACGTTGAGTTACGAGTGGACTATAGCGAGTGGGCCGCCGGTGGCTTTGGAACGGCAGACTATGTAGTGCTGCACGATGGCGTACTGCATGTTATTGACCTGAAGTTCGGGCAAGGCTTAAAGGTCAACGCCAACCGCAATGAGCAACTGATGTTGTACGGTCTGGGCGCGGCATACGAGTTTATCGACAAGGTGGATACTGTCAGCATGACCATCGTGCAACCCCGATTGGATCACATTGACACTTACTCAATGAGAGCCAAAGACCTATTTAAGTGGGCTGACGATGTGGTGAAACCTGCCGCCCGACGCACTATGTCAGCAGAGCCAGCGTTCAACCCTAGCAAAAAGGCTTGCCACTTCTGCAAAGCCAAAGCGACTTGCCGCGCACTGGCAAAGCACAACTACGAACTAACTCTTTCTAGCTTTGACAACCTTGAAGAGCCACTGCTAGTGCAGGTGCCTCACACCTTAAATGTTGAAGAGATCAGCAACCTGCTGCCGAAGATGGATGCCTTGATTGGCTGGGCGCAGGGTGTGCAGAAACACGCGCACAAGCTTCTGACCGATGGCGGCATTTTGCCAAATTATAAACTGGTCGCAGGTCGAGGGCAGCGTAAATGGCTGGATACCGATGTCGCCGAAGGACAACTTATTCAGATGTTGGGCGATGAAGCCTACACATCGAAACTCATTTCACCGACCCAAGCAGAGAAGGCGCTAGGCAAGGCGAAGTATGGAGAGATCGTCGATCTCATCCACAAACCCGAAGGTAGACCACAGCTTGCGCCAGACACCGATCCACGTCCGGCTGTTAAGCCTAACGCTACCGAATTCTTTAATGACATAACTGCACAATAGGTAAAATTCAATGAGCGTAATAACACTTAAAAATGTAAGACTTTCTTTCCCACAAATCTGGACTGCCAAGGCATTTAACGAAGGGCAGACAAAAAAATACTCTTCCAACTTTCTGTTGGATAAAGACACAGATAAAGAGCAGATAGAAAATCTAAAAAAAGCAATTAAACAGGCTGTGACCAATGAATGGGGCGGCGTAACGCCTAAGAACTTAAAGATTTTTTTGGGTAATGGCGAGGATAAGGCACATGACGGGTATGAAAATACGATGTTTGTTTCAGCCAGCTCGAGAAATCGTCCGACAATTATAGATCGTGATCGCACACCGCTTGTTGAAGAAGACGGTAAGCCGTATGCGGGTGCCTATGTAAATGCCGCAATCTCACTTTGGGTAATGAATAACAATTACGGCAACCGCGTTCTCTGCAACTTACTTGCTATGCAGTTCGTAAAAGATGGCGAGACCTTTGGCGCTGCTGCTGTTAAAGCCGATACGTTGTTTGATGACATTAGTTCTGAGCAAGCGGCTGATGCAGAAACCGATGATTTTCTTATCTAAATAAACAACATTTAGTTGTACTTACTCTTTTAAATTCGCATATAACGCGGGGCTTGTGAAAGCCCCGTACAGGGTTACAGAATGAAAGCAACGCTCAGTTACCCCTACGTTGGGGATAAATACCCAGAACTTTCAGGCACAGATGTGGTGGTCAAGGAGATTGCTGATCTTGCCGACATCCCTTACACCCTGCTTAAAAACCGCATGGGTATGAAGCGAAAAAGATCACTCAGTTTTCGGTCAGTTTTTATCGAAGACAAAGACCTTGAGCCAAGAAAACGCAACAAGCCGTCAAAGTTACAACCCCGTAAATACGACGATGAAGAAAACACATTATCCAGTCAGTGGCTAAAGAGGCCATTGCTGTGAGAAATATTTCTATTGATTTTGAGACGTACAGCGAGTGCGACATATTTAAAGGTGGCGCATATGCTTACGCTGACCACCCTTCAACTGAAGTTCTTTGCTTGGCATGGGCCGTCGATGACCGGCCCTCACAGCTTTGGACTCCAGACAAACCAATCCCAACTGAACTGTTTAGCCTTATACAAGAAGGCGCAACGCTGTGGGCGTGGAACAGCTTTTTTGAGATGAGCATTTGGAACCAGGTGCTGGCTTGGCCTGAAGTGCCCATCAGCCAGTGGCGTGACACTGCCGCCCTTGCAGCCGCACAGGCTTACCCCCGTGCCTTGGGGAAATGCGGTGAGGCGCTAGGTCTTACTGGTGATGCCGCAAAGTCAAAGCGCGGCAAGATACTTATCCAGCGGTTGTGTAAACCCTATAGAGGTGAGCGCAGGAAAGACCCAGAACTATTTAAAGAACTGTGCGACTACTGCTTGCAGGATGTCGTGGCAGAGCGCGAGATTCGTTACAAGCTTCGCAGCCTTAGAGGTCTTGAGCAGGAAGTCTGGGAGACTGACCAGCTTATAAACTGGCGAGGTGTACGCCTTGATCGCACAGCGATATACAACGCCTTGGAGATCATCGACAAGCACAGCGTCAAACTGAACGCGCAAGTGCAGGACATCACCAATGGATTTATGGACTCCACAGGCTCACGCGCCAAAGCGTTGCAGTGGACAGAATCTCAGGGCTACCCGCTAAAGGGGTACGACAAGGCGGCGATATCTGCCGCACTGGCTGACGATAACTGTCCAGAGAACGTCAAGAAATTTCTTGAAATAAGGCAAGCACTGTCGAAGTCCAGCACTAAAAAATACGACTCGATGAAGACTGTCCTTGGTAAAGATGGCCGCGCACACGGAGTGCTGATGTACCACGGGGCGGCGACCGGTCGCTGGTCTGGCCGACACTTCCAACCGCAAAACCTCCCACGTCCAACGATTAATGATGTTGATGCTGTGATTGAGCAGATGAAGCACTGTGACCCTGCCCAAATCGACGGCGAGCCAATGGAGGCGCTGGCAAGCTGTCTGCGCGGAATGCTGATCTCGTCTGACGGACACCGGCTAATAGTCTCTGACTACTCCAGCATTGAAGCCCGTGTGTTGGCATGGCTTGCTGACCACCATTCTGTGCTTGATATTTTCCGTAGCGGCAAAGACATTTATAAGTTCACCGCCGCCAATATGTACAACGTCAAATACTCTGAAGTCGATTACGACCAACGTTTTGTTGGCAAGGTGGCGACGTTAGCCCTTGGCTATCAGGGCGGTGTTCGTGCGTTCCAGAAAATGTCGGAAGCCTATGGTGTTGAGGTTAGTGAAGATCGTGCGCTGAAAATCCGCAACGACTGGCGACAGGCTAACGACCCTATCGTGAACCTGTGGATTCAGACGGAACGAGCCGCCCGTAACGCGGTGAGTTACAAGGGTAAAGAATTTATAGCTGCACGGGGCCAGTTTAAGTTTGTCAACGACGACCTACTATTCAAGCTGCCCAGTGGCCGCATCCTTTCGTTCCCGGAAGCCAAAATGGTACAAGGCGATCGGGGGATGGACTTAGTTTACAGCGGCATGAATAACCACACCCACAAGTGGGGACAGATCAAAGCCTATGGCGGCTCACTGGTTCAGTCGATCACCCAAGCCGTTGCCAGAGACATTCTTGCTGAAGCCGTGTTGCGTCTTGAGAAGGCTGGCTACCCCGTAGTTTTGCACGTTCACGATGAGATCGTGGCCGATGTGCCGAACAAACATGGGTCATTGGAACACTACGAGAAGCTAATGTGCGTTTTGCCTGAGTGGGCTGAAGGTCTGCCCGTAACAGCAGAAGGCTATGAAAGCCAGCGGTATAGGAAATGAGAGAGTCTTATATCGAGACAAAGGTAACTCAGGCCGCAAAGGCTAATGGGTGGTTATCCTATAAGTGGGTGTCACCCTCTCAGCGTGGAGTACCAGATCGAATGTATTTTAAGAATGGATCATTAGTGATCGTTGAGTTTAAGGCACCCGGTAAGCTACCGACCCCCTATCAGCAGGCAATCCATAGAAAGTTAAAGGCTGTCGGCTTTATCGTACATATCATAGATGATATTGAAAAAGGGAAATCGTTGTTATGCTGACAAGAGAGAATTTACACGGATATCAACACCGCGCTGTCCAGTTTGTTATTGACAACCCGAAGGCCGCGCTCTGGATCGACATGGGGCTAGGTAAAACCATTTCAACACTCACAGCCTTGACCGACTTAAAACGTGACAAGCAAATAGGTAAGACACTAATCGTCGCGCCGTTGCGCGTCGCGCAGCACACATGGCCGACAGAGATAGCAAGCTGGTCGCATATCGAACTACGATATACCGTGCTTGCAGGTCTTACAGCACCAAAACGTCTTGACGCTTTAAATGAAGACACCGACCTGCACATCATTAACCGCGAGAACATACCGTGGCTAGTGGAGCAGTTCGGTCAGCGTTGGCCGTATGACTGCGTGGTAATTGATGAGAGCAGTAGCTTCAAAGCGCACACCTCAAAGCGATGGAAGTCTATGCGTAAGGTGCTTGGTAAGGTTAAGCGCATGGTACAGCTTACAGGCACACCAGCACCAAACGCCCTGCTTGAACTGTGGCCGCAGATGTATCTGCTAGATAAAGGGCAGCGCCTGGAGAACAGTCGTGGAAAGTTTCTCACGAAATACTGCACGTTGGTTGGTAACCCGCAGTGGAACCAGTGGGCGGTCAAACCTGACCGCGCTGATGCAATCCACAAAGCTGTCGCTGACGTTGTGCTGCGTATGAAGGCTGAAGACTATATTGACCTACCCAAGCGGGTAGACATCAACATCCCCGTAGCCTTAACGCCTAAAGCCCGCAAAGCCTATGAGGAGTTAAAGCGCGACTTCCTTTTAGCCTATGCCGGTGGTGAGATTCTGGCGGTAAATGCTGCTGTGCAGATAAACAAGTTGCTGCAAATCAGTAACGGAAATATATACACAGAAGAAGGCGACTTTATTGAGCTTCACACCGCTAAGTTGGACGCACTTCGTGAGATCGTTGAATCGACCAACGAGCCTATTCTTGTCGCTTACAGCTACAAGTCCGATTTAGCGATATTAAAAAGGGAATTCCCACACGCTGTTGTGATTGATGGTGACAACGCTGTGTTGGACAGGTGGAATAAGGGTGACATCCCTATCCTTCTAGCGCACCCTGCAAGCGCAGGGCATGGGCTTAATCTACAGAAAGGTGGCAGCCTGATCGTGTGGTACGGTCTTTCGTGGAGCCTAGAACTTTACCAGCAGTTTAATGCGAGACTTCATCGACAGGGGCAGACTAAACCTGTGCGTGTATTGCATATACTGGCTGAGGACACGGCAGATGACGCTGTTTTAAGAGCTTTAGCGGAAAAAGAAGGCGTTCAAGACACGCTTCTTAGCGTAGTTGAGCATATTAATACAACAAATACTTGACTAACAACATATTGGTGCTTTAAAGTTAGGACAACTGGGGTTAAAGGAATGATCCCCCGTCATAACGAGGAGTATTTATATGGAAAATTTTAAAGATAGATTAGCAAAAAGCTGTGATGAGAGTGCTGACATCCCAGATTACGGCCATGGCCGTCAAGTTTACATCGCAAAAGCGTTGTCTATTTCGCAGGAAGGTGTTCGTAAGTGGTTCGCGGGTGAATCCAAACCCAGAACGGCTGCAATGAAAAAACTGTCAAACCTGCTAAATGTAGACTACGCATGGTTATCATTAGGCTCTTCACTTCTTGGGACAGAGAAGTTTAGAGCAGTTGCGAGACAGCAAGATGCAGGGGTCTACGCACTGACAAGCTTTTTGATCTCTAAAGGATACACAGTCGCGTTTACAGAAGACGAGCAGGATGAGAGTGACATAACAGCTTTTATCAATGGCAAAGTAGTTAAATATTTGGCCAAGACAGCAGAAGGAAGCTCTGAAACGACTGGTAAAATAAAAATTTCAAATGCGTTTAGGAAAAACGGTATTACATGTGTCGGTTGCATTTCTAAGAGTAAATCGAACGAATCGGAAATGGCTTACGATTTCCTAGATTTAAGCGCAATGGTTAAAGGGGCTACCCACATCACCCTTGATCATAAAAGTAAGTGCTACAAAAGTGGTCAGAATGTTCTACAACCTTTAAATATACATAGGAGTTAACATGGAAAAACCGTATTTAACAATGGGGGAGTTGGCAAGCCTATTCGGTCTGACAACTCAAAGCTTGCACAACTCTATAAACGAAGAGCGATTCCCTGTGCCAACCTATAAAATGGGAAAGTTTAGAGTCGCGGATAAGGTCGTAGTGCAGCATTATTTTGACAGTCGCAGAGCCCTGGGGTTATCTGCACTGGCAGAAAGAAATTTTTCTTTTCCTTGATATACAACAAACAGTTATATAATCAATTAAGTATGCATAAAGCTTGTGGCATAAGTAGTGTTTATACACATATGAATTAAATATACACAGGAATTTACAAAATGGAAGAGATAAAAACGCCTTGCGAAACCCCAGTAAAACGCGATCCGTTGGTTGATCAACCGTCACATTACACCGCGACTACGATTGAAGCGATTGACTACATTTCCGACACGCTTCAAGACGGTTATGGTTTTTATTTAGAAGGATCACTTAAAAAATACTTGCACCGCTGGCGCTTTAAGTCGCAAACAACAGAAGGCAAGATTCGTGATCTAAAGAAAGCCGAATGGTTTTTGAAAAAATTAATTGAAGATATTGAAGATCATGGAGTACCAGAATGCCATATGTAAGTAGAGGCATATCTACAGCTCAGAAGCCGCACTACGCGGCTTTTTTTTATGCTGTATTTTTAATACCTTGCTGCTCCAGCATCTGTAGAACCTTATTGGCATTTATGTGCGTATATCTTCTCAACATATTGATATCTCTGTGACCACTGAATGTAGCAACTACCATACTGTCAAAACCTAATTCAAAAAGCCGTGATATAGCCTCATGGCGCAGATCGTGATACCGCAAATCCTCAACGGTTGATCTCTCTCGGCCTTTGCGAAATGCCGTTGTGATTGATTTTGCGTTGTGTGGAAATATGAATTCAGGTTTTGACAGAGAACGTGGCTGACGATTAATAATATCACGCGCCAATGGAACAAGGGGTACAACCTCATCTCGCTTTTTACGCGGATGCTTTCGCTGACGGATAATAATACTTTTTCCGTCTTTGCTTAAATCTTTCCAACGTAAAGCGCCAACCTCGCCAACGCGCATTGCTGTAGCTAAAGAAAACGCCACCCACTCCGATACAGGTAATTCCGAACTAACATGGCTCAGAATCTCGTTAATCTCTTCATCGGAACAGCGGCGATCTCGCTCATCGCTGGAGGCGATTACCTGGAGTTTAGCGCAATTCTCCATAGCCTTACGGTACTCATCGAACTTAGGCTTTAACCCCCACATATTTTCAGCCGTGGACAAGATAACGCCAATATATTGCATATCCATTTTCACAGTGCTTGGGGCGCAGTTGAGTCTTCGACGTAATGCAAAATCCATAAGAACGTCAGCGGTTAATTCTTTGAGTTTATAATGCCCAAGCTCGGCGCGTAGAGCGTCAATAACGTAGCCCTTAGTGCGACCGAAAGGTTTAATTGCGCCAATCTCTTTCACATAACGGTCGATCATGGCCTTAATAAGTGTTTCTTCTTCCCGAAAATCACCTAAGTCAAGCGCGTTTTCCGTAGCGGCCATCCATGCTTTAGCAAGGGATTTCTTTTTAAAGCTTTTACTAATTGATGGGCTGCCGACGCGCCTGATCAAAACACGGTAGCTTGCAGCCCCTAAAACACCTTCACGCTTCTGAATTATGCCCATTTGGTACACCTTCGATTTTTACTCAAAGGTCAATTATAGGTTTTATGACAGAGAATTCAATGGATACAAGCCATTATTGACTATGAAATTTGGTACAGTTTGTGGTACAGTAAGAAAAAGAACATAAATGAAGAAAAGGTATAAATCGTTATAAATCAACGAGTTATAGCATTAAGTAAAATGTACTAAAATTAGGCAAAATAAGGCTAAGTTATTGAAAATTAAGAGAAAATTCTGCGTAGCGCCCATGCTCGATAGTGGCCACTACCTTATAAATCAATGACTTATAAGGCAATGGTACAATTTTGGTACAGTAAATTAAATAGGACTAAATAAGGCACCAAATTCTTTAGCTTGTTTTGCCCTTTCTACAGCCTCTGGGTCAGCCTTATCGTACAAAACAGGATTCACCACTGGGTCAACAAGGTTGCTCACCGGATTCACTATAGAAGGTGAGATGAATCTGCTTAGACCCTCGCTGGCAGGATCGAAATGCAATCTGGCTAAATTCGCTGGGTGAAAATAGTCAAGAGTTTCTGCTCCCCCTCTTACCAACCCTTGTACAGCGTTGCCAAGGGATGGAAACATGGTTGAAAGCGTGTGATTCCGCAAAGCCTTTGAGGCTGGTGGCGCGTTTTTGCGCTCGCGGGGACTCATCGTCTGTCTGGCATCACGCTCCGCGTAGATCGCATCATAGTTCTTTTCGCCTGTGTCAGTTTCTGCTGCCCCAGCCTGTGCATTCTCTGGAGAGAACAACGCGCCAGCACCTACAACCGCACCGCCTTGAGCGAACAACGGCAGACCCTTCTTAAC
>TARA_R110000796_G_scaffold164578_1_pt1 | contig 14415 bp, 11 predicted proteins | sample TARA_R110000796 | Tara Oceans TARA_R110000796 (sample SAMEA4397815) | marine metagenome | biome: Polar Biome; feature: [SRF] surface water layer (ENVO:00010504); material: water (ENVO:00002006), including particulate matter (ENVO:01000060) such as... | depth 5 m | reverse complement strand
ATTTAAAGCAGAATCTAAAGCATATTCAGAATGTGTATGACCAGTAAGGCTATAATCTTGTAAATCAGTTATATCAGCTTCAGTATGTGTATGACCAGTTGTACCTAATTCACTTAAATTTATAGAATTTTTTGTAAAATGAATATTTGTATCTCCAGTATGTGAAGTAAATTCAGAATCTAAAGCGTATTCAGAGTGAGTATGACCTGTAAGACTATATCTATCATCTAAATTAACTGTAATTGTTGAGCCAGTTGAGTTTAAATCTAAGTCACCTGTTCCAGTGTCAAATGTTGCGCCAGTAATAGCATCACCAGAACCACCACTACCACCACTATTATCAGTGAAATTAGCTGTTAAAGTACCACCGTCTTGTTGGAAAAGTGTAATTGTTTTGGTTACGTTACCTGTAACAGTTATACCAGTGATTGAATCTTCGTAAGCTATATTCCAATTACTTGAGTTGTCGGTAAATCCAGATATATCTGAAATATCATGAGTATGTCCTGTAAGATTATATCTACCATCAAATTTGGTCACAATTGTTCCACCTGATAACCTTGTTAAAGTTAAATCACCAGTTCCAGTATCAAATGTGGCACCTGATACATAATCATCAGATACCAAATCGATTACTGATTGAATTATAAAAATTTTATCGTTACACTTATTACTCATTAGATTATATTTAAAGTCCCTTTTAATTGAAATGTAGATAATATATTCACATTATCTGTAGTGATTTCTATTTTAATAACATCACCAACAATGGTATTAATTGGTGTTGTTAACACCAACCCATTACTAACTTCAACACCATTTTTATATATTATAACATTTGTTATATTATAAATATTGATTATTTCATTAAATGTAATGTTAACATCGGAATTAAAAGTAACTTCTAATAATGAATTAGGTTTAAAGTTGAAGGTGTATTCACTTTCATTGTCATTTAAGTTAGAAACGATTATTTGTGGTTTAACTTTATTTTTTCTATCGAAATTACTTACTACTTTAAATTGAACACTACTTCTATTGATTGTTGGTATATGTTCGAAATCTTCTTCATCTAATATATACCCCAATACTTTCATTTCGAAGTGTTGAACGTAAAATCTTCTTTTATCAAAATCATCTTTTTGACTTTCATCACCAATCTTCTCTAAGTGAATTGGCATTGGATGTGCATTTACATTGATATAAAATTGTCTTGAATTAAATGTTGTTTGAACTATGGTATGTAATTTATTTAAATCTTTCATTCTATTACAGAAAAATCTAACATCGTAAGTAACATCAACTGAAGTTGGTTGTTGTATTTTATATGTATCCATACCCTTACGACCATCAATAAATGTAGGTACTTTCATATAAGTATATAATTGTTTACCTGGTATATTCCATATCCCCGCTTGATTTGTTCCAACTTGAATATCAGGTTGTCTAACTACGGTAATAAATGGCATTTTTAAGTTTTTAAATTTATCTGAAAATGCCCATGTTTTAGAAAATTCAGAAAATCTTTGAATTGTTAAAAATCTTACTGGAACCAATTCACCATCAATTTCTAATGACAACTCTGTATCAACAAAATCAATAAATGTTTGGTCAATATCTTCATAGCTCACACCTTTTGGTAGATATGTACCTTTATAATCTATATCATCAAGAAAATCTTGTCTTTTTTCAGGACCGACATTTTGCTTGATGAAGCTTACTTTTTTAATAAAACCTTTTGGGAGTGGCATAATTTATTTTTTATATTCCTGAGAATTCATCCTCATTGGCAAAAGTGCAATTGATAATTCTATAAGCACCTTTATAACCCATTATTGTGTGAGCGTTGTCGTAGTTTTTTTCACCAGCATTGGTAACGTTAAAATAAACGACATCAGACTCATTAATTGGATATGCGACATAATCACCTACCGTAACATCAATGTTTAATTCATCTAAGTGTTCTGAATAAACAATAAAGGTTAAATTACCGTCTTCAAGATAACGCATTGAAGATGGGTTGTATGTTTTATTTTCAGCTTTATCGATAATTGGCACCACATAAATCTCTACAGGTGGTAAAAAATTAATTTCACTAGCACTCGCTTCACCGTATATATCATCAACCTGAGTAGTTTCTCTATCAACTCTATATAAAATTATAGTGAAATTTCCATCACCTTCCATTGCTTCACGACCCATTGAAATTTCTAAATCAAAATCTCTCCCAGAGAAAAATTTATTTATTCGTTTTATTGGTATTAACTTTTTATTTGTTTTACTCATAACTCTTAATCATATATTGATAAATATTTCATATTATATAAATAGTCCCAGCTATTTACTTTTTACTGAAAATTTAGTACATTAACAATATAATATTGTTAAAAAAATAAATAATTTGATAAATTTAGAAGATATTAAAAGTAGAGGGGCTGTAATGTTACTACAAGTTTATAAGGGTATTAACCCATATTTGAAAAACTTACAAGGTAAATTAAAGAAAAATGATAAAATAAGCTTAACCGAAGGTCAAGTTGAATATATAAATAAATTTCATGATGTGGAACCACAAGTCCTAAATCGTGTAGTTTCTATGAACCCATATTTAGGTGAATCACTAAAAGATAAATATGATTTGCCGTTTATTCCTGAACGTATTTTTATTCAAGCAATGTTGGCCGACCAAGAAAAAACGTATCACGTTTATGGTAAATTAACGCAAAAACAAAAAGAATCTAAAATGTATTGGTTACCAAAAACAATGGTTTTGGATGACCCATATTTTACTGAATGTGAAATAGAAATTGATTGGGGTAAATATGAAAAATTAGATACTGGTGGTCGTCATCCATATGAACACCAAAAAGATGGTATTGGATTTTTAGTTTGTAGAAATGGGGCTATTTTAGCTGATGATATGGGCTTGGGGAAAACCTATCAATCAATCATATCAGCATTAGAAGTTGGTGCAAAGAAAGTACTTATAGTTTGCCCAGCTAGTATGAAGATTACTTGGGAACGAGAATTGTCTATGTTTAATGAAACGGGTATTATTGTAAATGGTAGTAAATGGCCACATGTTGGTAAATTTACCATTATTAATTATGAAATCCTTAAAAATTTTCATACAATGGGTAATCCAAAAAAAGAAGGTGACCCGCATTACACTAATCTAATTGATGAGGATTATGATTTGATGATTTTAGATGAAGCACATAAGGTTAAAAACCCTAAAGCTCAAAGAACCAAATTAATCAATGATATAGTCACTAAAGGTGAAATAAACAAAGTATGGTTACTAACAGGTACTCCAATAGCTAATAAACCTATGGACTTTTTTAATCTATTAAAGTTGGTTAAATCTCCATTGGCCGACAATTGGAAATTCTTTGCTCAAAGATATTGTGACGCTAAAAGATTTTATAAAGTAATAAGAGGTGTTAAGAGACAAATTTGGATAACGGATGGTGCGTCTAATTTAGATGAATTAGGAATCAGAACTAAAAATAATTTATTAAGAAGGTTGAAAACTGACGTTTTAGATATGCCAGATAAGACCATCACTACGTTGTATCATGATATGTCAAAACGTGGTTGGTCCGAATATGAAAATCTTTGGGAAGAATATTTAGAAAAAAGAGCAGAGGAAGGTAAAAAAGATGGTAATTTGAATAAAGATTTGGTTGAATTAGGTCTTTTAAGGAAATTTATCGCCATGGAAGCGATTCCAAAAACAATAGAATTGGCTGAAGATGCTATTGAACAAGGGCAAAAAGTGGTTATTTTCACCACTTTTACCGATGAATTGGAAGAATTAGCTGAACATTTCGGTAATAAATGTGTTATTCATAATGGTAGATTGAGTTCAACTGAAAAACAAAAATCAGTGGATAAATTCCAAACTAATAAGAAATGTAAGGTATTTATAGGTAATATAGCTTCTGCGGGTGTTGGTATCACACTAACCGAAGGTACTGTCGTTATATTTAATTCATTCAGTTGGGTACCAGGTGATAATGAACAGGCAGAAGATAGAACGTATCGTATCGGGCAGAAAAATAACGTTTCAGTTTATTACCAACTATTTAGAGGTACTGTATCCTTTGTAATGTGGTATTCTGTAATGAATAAACAAAAAAATATTGATAAAATATTAAATCGAGGTAATAAAACTAGTAATAGGTTATCTAATTTATTAAATGATTTGGAAGAAAATGGGTTAAATTTATGATAAAAATATATACAAGTAAAGAATGTGACTATTGTAAGGAATTACAAGAAAAATTAAGGGTTTTAAATATTGAATTTACCAATGTAGATATAGATGATGATTCTAATCGAGAACACGCCACAAAATTATTTGAATTTGTTGGTGAGCCAGTGATTCCAATTATTATATGTGAAATGCATTTGTTGGCCCCAAACAGGAGTTTTCAAACAATTGACCAAGCTATTGTATTAATTAAATCTTTAATTGAATAACAATATATTTATAATAAAAGAAAACAATGAACTTTCACATAAATAGAACAGCTACGTTACCAATATTGAAATTGGAATTAATAAATGATGGACGAAATGATTATGATAAATTCCATGATATGTTACAAAATTCTGTAATTACTTTTTGCATGACCGATACTAGTACTGGTGTTAAAAGAATCGGTGGTAAAGAAGGTTTATGTATTCTTAAAGAACCTTCAAGTGATTGTACTGGTGAACAATATTTCATTGGATACCAATTTTCAGCAAAAGAAACCAAAGTTGCTGGAACTTACGTTGGTGAATTTAAAATAGTATTCAACGATGGTTCAGGCACACTTATAGTTCCAATTAAAGATGAACTATTCATTCACATCCTTGAGAATTAAACTTCTTAAATATGCGGATACATTAATATCATCTTCAATTAACCTCATTGATAATTTATTAAATAAATCATCATTTAATCTAAATTGAATTAATTTATTTTTAGTTTTCTTAGGTTTTTTCGGGGTTGGCATTATAAATTCAGCGTAAAGTTCTTGTCTAATATGCTTTTCATTCATATTCAGACGTTTTTTCATTCCCTCAACCCATTCTTCATCATATCTTGGGTTATCTTTGTAAGTTATTTTAATTCTTTTAAAATCATTATCACCTAACACAGAACCTTCCCATAGGGTAAAAAATTTATTATACCCATTAGGTGTTGAAGCTAATATAATTTTACCATTATCATTTAAACGCTTAACCCCAACTTGAATTGCCTCTTCAAGGTTGTCACAAAAAGCCGCCTCATCATAAATAATTTCATCAAATTGAGCATAAATCCCTGTTGGTCTACATGCGGTAAATATACTACCACCATTTTTTAAAAAGAATTGTGATTTATTCTCACGCTCAAATTCAACCCCATAATTAACTAATATTACCCTAACCTTACTTATAAAGTATTGACCCATATGCAAACTATTAGTATAAAATGCGATTTTTTTACCATTTAAAATAGACCAACTGGCGTAAGCCGCTAGAATCGTGGATATATGCTGTTGTCTTCCTTTTAAAATTATTGAAAAACGATTATTATTAATTAAATTAACTACCCTTTTTTCGAAATCATAGTATTCAAATACACCCATTTCCTCTTTAATAGCATCATACCCAAATTTATAGGTTTTCATAAACTCGTGAGTATTTTCTGTATTACATTTTAAATCTTTTGTCATACAAATAAATATCATAAATACCTGGTAAGTGACAAATTATGTGAAAAAAATATTATAAAAAACTTGTTTTTTGGCTAAAAATTGTGTTTTATTGCACAAAAGTAGACAAACAAGAATGATTAACGAAGAAGTAATTGCTAGATTCCTAGAAGGACGAAATCAAAAGAAGTATATTGTAGGTGTAGAAATTCCATATGGTAGCGCAGACGTATCTTTAATAATAAATGACCCTGAAAGAGGTAAATTCATATCAAAAGATAGTTTAACCTCATTTGTGTGGTTTAAAGAAGAGATTACTAAAATTATGTATGGTGGTAAACGAACTTTAATTTCTAAATCCGCTAAAAAATACGGTGTCACTATCACCAAACTAAAGACTTCAATGCCTAACCAAGCAGAAGCTAAAAGAATGAAAAATGGCTATAAATATATGGCCAAGGTTAAAGGTTCTTACACTAAACTACAAAAATTCTTCAAAGATGGTGGTATAGATATCTATGGTCAAGACCATAAAAATTATTTTATTGCAATAAACCCAGTTGAGCAATACCTAATTGCAAGTGGTCGAAGATTATTTAAAGGAATGGATGATTACTCGGATGTCCATAGACTTCAATTCGATTTAGAAACCACAGGATTACACCCAAAAGGTCAGTTATTATCTAGAGAAGATATTGAAGAAGTAAAAGAAAGAATGGGTACTGGTGAAGATTTGACCAAACTATTTGAATTTGATGGTGATAATGAACCTATAAGACATAAAGATTGTAAAATATTCCAAATTGGTATTAGAGATAATAGGGGTTTTGAAGAAATTATTGAAGTTCCTCAAGAAGGTACTAAAAAAGAGTTAAGAGAATATGAAGCATATTCAATTCTTAAATTTTTCGATATTATAAATAATATAAAACCTGATGTTATAGCTGGTTATAATTCTGAAAATTTTGACTGGCACTTTATTTTTACTAGATGTGATTTATTAGGGTTAGATATTGAGTTGATAGCTAAAACCTTAGATAAACATGGTAATAGTAAAATTAGAAGAGTTGATAAAACACTTAAATTAGGTGGTGCTAGTGAATATTATAAACAAACTACAATGTGGGGTTATAATATCGTTGATGTTTATCATGCGGTTCGTAGAGCAAAGGCGATAAACTCAAATATTAAAAGTGCTGGATTAAAATATATTACCAAATATTCAGGTTTAAATAAAGAAAATCGAGTTTATGTCGAAGGTAATAAAATATTCAAGACTTGGGCTGATAAGGAGACCGCTTACGCTTTTAATGATACTGATGGTACATATTATAAAATAAATGAAGAAACCCCCTTAAAAGAGGGTTATGCTGAGACTAAGGGTGCTGAAATCGTTAGACGATACTTGCTTGATGACCTTTGGGAAACTGAACAAGTGGATGGACTATATAATCAGGCCTCATTCTTATTATCTAAGATTATTCCCACATCCTATATGCGTTCAACAACAATGGGAACCGCTGGTATTTGGAAATTAATTATGTTAGCTTGGTCCTATGAAAATAGGTTAGCGATTCCAGATTTAAAACCTAGAACGACGTTTACAGGTGGGTTATCTAGATTATTAGAGGTTGGATATGCTGAAGACGTTGCAAAATTGGATTTTGCCGCCCTATACCCCAATATTGAGATTACGTGGGATATATTCCCTGATACTGACATTACGGGTGTAATGAAAGGGATGTTGATTTATATTGCATCTACAAGGGATAAGTTTAAAAATCTCATGAATCAACATAAGGGTGAATTAGGTAAATTGAAAACCTTCAAAGTAGAAAATCTTGATAAATTAAAATCTGAAGACCTAGAATTATTAAATTCTCAGATAGAAAAAGAAAGTGGGTTGGCTAGTATGTATGATAAAAAACAATTACCAATTAAAATTCTTGGTAATTCATTCTTCGGTTCATTAGGTGCTCCAAATATATTCAATTGGGGTGATATTAATTGCGCTGAAGAGACTACATGTAGAGGTAGACAATATTTGAGGTTGATGGTTAAATTCTTTATGGATTATGATTTTAGACCGTTAGTTGGTGACACCGATGGATTCAATTTCGCAATACCTAAAAATATAGATGGAAATACGTATACACCCAAAGGTACCCATCGATTTACCGAAAATGATAAAGGTGTTATATTGATTGGTTTAGATGCAGTAGTAGCTGAATTCAACGAATTATATATGATTGGTAGAATGGGGTTAGATATTGATGATATTTGTTCTTCAACAATTAATTTTTCTAGAAAAAATTATGCTAACTTAATCAGTGGGAAAACAAAATTAGTTGGTAACACTATTAAATCATCTAAAATGCCAGGTTATATTGAAGATTTCTTGGGTGAAGGTATTAAATACCTTTTAGATGGCGATGGTGAAAGTTTTATCAATTTATACAATAAAACTGTTGATGATATCTATAATTTTAGGATTCCATTGCTTAAAATAGCGTCAAAATCTAATGTTAAGGATACAATATCCTCATATAAAACTGATATGAAAACCAAAACCAAAGCTGGTAATTCTAAGGCTAAAAAAGCTCATATGGAATTATTAATAGCAAATGGTGTCAAAGCTAATTTAGGTGATGTTGTTTATTACGTTAATATTGGTACTACTAAATCACAAGGTGATGCACAAAAGGTTACAAAACTAACCGATGAACAAAGAGCAGAACTCAAAGGATGTGGTAAGGTGTCAGGTCATATAGAAACATCGGTTAAATTAAATTGTAAACTTATACCAACTGACCAAATAGAGAGTAACCCTAATTTAACAACCGATGAATATAATGTACCTAAATATTTAGCGGCATTTAATAATAGAATTCACGCATTGTTAGTGTGTTTTAACCCTGAAATTAGAGAAAAGATTTTAATGGATATGGTTAAAAATAAAAAAACTAAAGAGATGGAGTTAACTGAAAGAAATATATTCACTAAAAAAGATTGTGTTTTAGATAGCGGTACTGCATTTAAAGATGGTGACCAAAATACATTAACTGAGTTGATGGATATGGAAGATAAGGAAATTGAATTTTGGATTAGAGTTAAAAAAACACCAAACAATCTTGAAGAATTAGGCATGAATTGGGATGAAATTCAAGTGGATTATCATGAACGTATGAGAATAGCTAGAATTGAGGGTATTAAATTTGAAAAATCTAAAACGCTTGAAATAATCAAGCGATTGGAGTATGATGAAATTCAAAAAATGAAGAAAACGACTGAAATACCTAAATCTTTAAGTAATATTGGTGAATTCACTGTCCATGATGATAAAGAAGGTAATCCAAATATATTTGTTAAATCAAAAGAATGGGAAATCGATTTATGTTGTGTTACCGATATTTTCAAATATGAGATTTGGGCATCACAAAGACAAGAATGGTATCAAACCCAAACAAAGCATAAATTAAAAAACTTTGAAGGGTGGTTAACACACCTATGGTTAGAATCTAAAAAAGCTGGTGATGATAAAAAAGCTATTAAAATTAAAAAAGAATTGGAATTAGCTGGTGTTATACTAGTTTTAGATGATTATAAAAAAGTATTAGAAAAAGAGGTTATATAACCTCTTTTTTTAATGAAAATAGAACCCTAAAGGTCTGTATTTTAAATGTTTATTTAAATGTTCAGCTTCATTAGCGGCCCTCTCAAGTTGCTTTTCACTACCTAATCTCTCTAGTTGTTTATCTAACCTTTCCAAGGTAGCCTTTTTTTCTTCATTACCTTCAGAAATTAGGGTTTCGTAATCCATAGTTCTTTCAGCTTCAGGTGGTCCAACAATCCCACCAAATTTACCTCTAGTTCTACCTAAAGCTTTTTTAGCTTCAGCCATAAACAAATTTCTTACCAATACTTTAGTAGGTTCATTAAATTCAGAAAAATCTAATTTAGATAATGGAACTTCATTTGGTAATGTAATCACATCAGGGTTTAATTTTCTACATTCTTTAATGGCTTCTGGGTCAACACCAGTATCATAATAGTGATACCAAACTTTACACCCTTGTAATCCAACTGAGGTTGGGCCAGCTCCCGCACCAGCTCCCGCACCCACACCAGCACCACCGAATGATAATCTAGAACCTGGTGTACTCATAAGGTGTAACAATCTTGTACCGTTAGGTCCAGCAGTTATTTTATATGCTAATTCACTTCTAAGTAATCTATTTTTTAAATTGAAATCTTGAGCTGTTAATAAAACATCGAAGGCTGGGGCAACGTAATATCCACCACCAGCACCAGCACCAGAAGCACCGTTAGCCGCATGGCCAATACCCATTTGCGCAAAACCACCACCGTAACCAGCGTCAAAACCACCATAATTGGCGAATAAAGCGGCATCGGTAGTTGGTGGAGTCATCCATAACACTTCATTTACTTCTCTACCAGCTGGAATTACATAAACCTGTCTACCAGCTTCAACATCAATGAAATCTTTTTTAAGTTCCCATGGACCTCTTGCTTGTAAACCTACTTGTTTTGAATACGCATAACTATATTGTGTAACAAAATCAAAATCACGTACACTTAAAGCGAACGCCATATCTGTTGTATCCACGTTTTTACCTAATAATGATTGCCATTGATGTTCAATTAACCATTGTTGAACGTACATAGAGTAATCCTCAGTTGCTATTTCTAGAAATGTACATAACATTTCATCTAATAACTCAATATCCCTAATAGGTGCCCCTAACGAGTGTTTAAATTGAGTGAAAATTCTATCTTTATCTATATCTGATGCAGCCATAATCTTTTATTATAAATATGTTAATTATTATACTAACGTTACAAATATTTAGCTAAGTTGCTATTATACGCATTTTTAATTTCACACCAACTTAAATTCTTATCGTAAATATTGAAACTTGATATAGAACCTATAAAAGTCCCCGCAAAGTTTTGTTCAATAATTAAACCTAAATCATCAGCATCTTGACCATCAAATGTTATGCTTTCTAATAATCCTTGTGAACCACCACCAATACTTATATTATAAGGTACAGCCACTTGTTTTTCCGATAAATCATCTAATCTTTTAAACGTAAGTTCATCTAATTCTTGTGATACGAATATCAACATAGAATTTACATAAAATTTAAATCTACCTCTTCTAGCTTTACCATTTATCAAATCGCAATCATTATAAGTGTCATTATTAACCCATTTAACTGCAACGTGAGTCCATGTATCAGCTGAAACTGTACCACTAGCGGAATATTCTTCAATCACTTCAACTGATTTACAATCAGCTGAAAGGGTTAATAATCTATAACCAATACTACCATCATCTTTTATTCTAAAACCTAAAGCGTTGTCAATTAAATCAGTATCTTTGTCTAATTCTAATAAAGGTGTTGTCATACCTGAAAAATTTCTACCAGCTCTTACTTGACCATAACCATCTGAAGATGGTTGGTTGGTACATAAAGTACCTTCAGACCTACCAAATATTAAAAATGGATTTAAGTAGTTAGTTGTCACTTCTCTAACAATACTTGAATAATAAATAGTATCTCTATCGTAATTTCTACCAGCTCTTACTTGACCATAACCATCTGAAGATGGTTGGTTGGTACATAAAACACCTTCAGACCTACCAAATATTAAGAAATTATTTTTTATTTGTTCTACGTCTACTGGTGGTGGACTTAAAGGGACGCTTAAAGTAGTTCCACTTCCATCAACAGTAATATTATTGATATTAACGTCAGTTTCTTTAATTGTCGTACAAAAACCAGAAGTGACGCCTGAAGTACAATCACCTGAAGTATTTCCAGTGAATATATTCCAAAATTTATTTTCAGCTCTAGTACCAATATAATAAAAGAACCCAGCGTTATTGCTATAATCGTCATTTAATGTAGCTCCAGTTGTACCACTACAAACACTATCAGATTTATTCAACCAAGTATCAATAGTCCACCCTTTTTGATATCTATTAGGTAACACTTGATAATCATGGCCATCTAATTTATAATAAGCTTGATAAAACCCACCACAAAAATTAAGGTAATTACCAGTTGATGCGGTAGTTGCTATAATTTCAATTGGATAAACATAATTACCCGTATAACCACTCACTTGTTTTAATTTTAATTGTGTATCACCTGAAACGTGAACTAAAGAGGTTCCTGTTAGAACGCTTGTAATACCTGTATGGGCATAATCACCAGTTTCTGGTGTGTAAGGTATAGCACCGTTGTCTAAGCCCGTTAAACCGTATGTAGAGGCTGTAAAACTACTTGTTGTGGCACCAGCCCATGAAACACCACTAATAAGTTCAGTGACATCTCCAGTTTTAAAATCATTTGGATTAAAATCATTTGGATTAAAATCTGGTAAAGTAAATGAAAACATTAAATTATCACCATAATCATTTGAATTCTGAGTTATAGCATCATTATTTAAATAGAAATCATAATATTCATCATAACTTAAATTAAAATTTAAATTTTTGAAATTATAGTTTTTTACATTAGTCATTATTTTTAATTTATTAAGCTATAACCCAATTTGTTCCATTATAAAATACAGGTACTACGTTACTACCACCACCAGCAACTATACTATAAAATGTTGTTGCATTAGCATCTGATACATGTGCTCTATCTCCTTGTGTACCTGAAGGTAATGTAGCCACTGTATATTCTTTGGTTTTTATAGTACCACCAAACTCAGTAGTGGTGCCAGTTAGTAGAAAATCATTTATATTACTAGTAAAATCAAATAATTCTCTTGCGTCATCCCATACACATAGTTGTCCCGTTCCACTAAGTGGTGTGCCATTAATATCAGCTAAATCAGTTAAATTACCCCTCCAAGAAGGTCTAACGAATAATGTTCCAGTATTTGCATGTGCGTTTATAACAACCCCCATAAATATTTGTGGGTATGGTGCTTCTGGTTTAATATTTGTTAAAGTACCACCAGTAAAAGGGCTTACATATAATATATCACTATCATTCCAAACCTCTCCAACATCAGTACCTGTTGTATCTATAGCTCTAATTTTACCAAACCAAGTAACGTGTCCATCTTGTCCATTTGCTATGTCTTCAGTAGTAGCCCCTAATACATATGAAGATGGAATTGAACCATTAGCTATTGCTGGTTGTATTAAAATCCTACCTGAATTTCCATTTGTGCCAGCAAACATTACTGGTGTACCATTAGTTATAAGTGAACCCGTTGAATTTCTAACCAATGGAGCGATTTCTTGTCCTATTTGATAAGTAACATTATTTGCGTGTAAATCTAAAGTATCATCTGTGACATTCCAATGCAATTGACCAGGTAATGAAGGAATTGTTGGTGCAGTTGTGTTCATTTGAATATACCCTGTAGTTAAACCACTAACACCTATTGTATTTGATGTAACATTACCTTCAGTGGTTACATCATCTAATGTTGTAGCTGAGAATGTTCCAGTAATATCAAACAACACATCTCGTAATTGTTCGGCTGTATTTGGTTGACCTGATATAAATCCAGTTATTCCAGTTAATATAGTGTTTATTCCCATTTTTATGTTTATTAATAAATATGGTTATTATATTAAAAACGTTAAAAAAGAATATAATATGCTGTTGAATTAGAGTAAGTTTCACTGAATTGACTAGTTTTACCCATTTCGATTGTCTGATAATTATATTTCGTACTCAAAATAATCATAAAACCATCGAAATGACTCAGCTATACCACGGGATAAGTCCAATCCTAACACATCATTATAATCTGGTTCTATATATTTTACCTTTTTTTGTATTTTATGGTCACCATAAATCCCGTAAACGCTATCATCTTCTTCCGTAATTTGCTCAATATTATCAAAATCGTGCTCAAAATGCGTTAATTCTAAATAATCATATATTTTATTCATAGCAAATTTAGGGCTTTTTGTTAAATCTTCATATTTTACAAATAAAATGTTATTTGAAATCCCTTCATCTATCATTTGTCTCAAACGTTCAATAGCAATACCTATTGGTGGGTTTTGAGCCCATATATTAACCCTTTTTTCAGTATTAGTGCCTTCCATTTTAGACCAATTAACAATCCCATCATCCTTATCTGGGTTGGCTCTAAATTTCTTTTCCATAGATGAGAATATAGCTCTTAAATCTCTAACCATGCATATTATTTTAGGTTCCCCGTGAATATTATTTAATAAATTGTAATGTATACCCCAACCTCTACTTTTATCCATAACATATGGTTTATCAGTAATTGCATTATAAAACCCATACATACCCTCTTTACAAAAATTTAGGTATGCTTTTTTCATAAGTTCAGAATCTTGAGCTTTAAATTCTGGGGAAGTACTATATTGTGCTCTTGATGAGAAAATAAGTTCTAAAACACCAGAAGTTGGTGTTACGTACATTTCAGGGTTTTGACCTATTATGTTTTGTAAAAGAGTGCTACCAGCTCTAGGTAATGAAGATTGATAAAATATTCGTTTAACCATTTTTAAGTATTTCTATGTAATATAAACATAAAATTTATAAAATAAAGAGTATTAACTTAATATCCAAGTAGCACTTGCTACTTTAGTTGCAATTCTTTTATCGTATTGTGCAATAGTTAAACCACCAACATTTTGATTTATTGTATCAGTAGTTACACTAACTGTAACTGTTCCCGCTCCTAGATT
>TARA_R110000796_G_scaffold7622_11_pt1 | contig 14423 bp, 7 predicted proteins | sample TARA_R110000796 | Tara Oceans TARA_R110000796 (sample SAMEA4397815) | marine metagenome | biome: Polar Biome; feature: [SRF] surface water layer (ENVO:00010504); material: water (ENVO:00002006), including particulate matter (ENVO:01000060) such as... | depth 5 m | reverse complement strand
TTAAAACTAAGTTAGTTGATAATAGCTTAAACGAAACAATTGTAGTCGATAAAATCGAATGTGATAAGTGTGATTGGTCGTGGGAATTATCTGACGGTGGACATGACCCTTATGTTTGTCATAAATGTGGTTACGACAATGAAAATTTAGATTTCACCGGTATTAAAGTTATGGTTTATTATAACTTACATAAAAAAACCTTTTCAATACAACACAAAGGATTAGTTGTTGCTCACGCCGATTACGTTAAATTAAATGATGTGGAATTTAGAGTTAGAAAAACCGGTAAGAAAAAGGTTAGAGATGAAAAACGTAAAAATGTTCACGCGTTTGTTGTTGGTAAGTTAGAGGATTTTTGTAAACACCCTTGTGAGGATTTACCTAAAGAAAGTGAGGGTAATGTTATAACATACGACCCATATAAATATGATTCATTTGTATATAAGAAAAATGGTGAGCCAGTATACAAAGCAACTGAGGTTGAGATGATTAATCGAAGAAATAAAATTTTTATTATAAAAGAAAACTTTTAATAGATGCCACTACCTAAAAAAATAAAAAAAAATATTCCACTAACAACACAAAAAACTTTGTTGGCTAGAAGGGAAGAGTTGTTGGAAAAAATCAATAAAGATGGTACATATCTACCTAAGTCCTTGCTTCATGCGGATTTAGATAGGGGGTTTTTGGATTTTGTTAAAGAAGACTTAAAAACTGTTGTATCAGGTAAGTTAGTTCCAACGGTCGATATTATTATCACAACACAAAATTGGTCTCAATTTACTGAAACTTGGAATTTCGAAGATTTAGATAAAAATGTATTACCACCTTTTATAACCACAATTAGAACTCCCGAAGTTAAATATGGTACGAACCCATCATTAATTTATAATATACCAAATCGAAAACAATATTATTACGCTCAAGTACCGACTTGGGATGGGGAGAGAAATGGTATGGATATTTATAAAATACCTCAACCTGTTCCTGTTGATATAACTTACTCTGTAAAAATAGTGTGTAACAGAATGAGGGAGTTAAATAAATTAAACCAAATAGTTTTAGAAAAGTTTTCGTCAAGACAAGCATATAGAAATATTAAAGGTCATTACATACCAATCATTATGGATAGTATTTCGGATGAGTCAGTTATGGATGTTGAAAAGAGAAAATATTACATTCAAAATTATACATTTACAATGTTAGGGTTTTTAATCGATGAGGAAGAATTTGAGGTGACTCCGGCAATATCAAGAGTTTTAAATGTGATAGAATCTGACACCCAAGTTCAGAGAAAAAATAGGAAACCGGGTATCGCCGATGAAGACACTACAGAATTAAAAGTATCATTCGTTTCCGGAAATAATGTTGTTAGCGAATCTTTCTTTTATACTACGGATTTGTTGTTATTAAAATCGGAAAATGTTGACTCATTTGATGTGTTTATAAACGATGACTTTTACGGTACTGATGTTCAAGAATTATTAATTAACAATGGTGATAGAATTAAGGTGGTAGTGGTCAAAATTGATGAAAACAAAGAAAGTTTTATTATTTTTAAAAATAATATTATTTAGTATTCTTCACCATATACGTCTTTCTTAATAGAACATTTATCAATGATTAACTTCTCTATAAATTTATACATAGTTAACCCATTCTTATCACAGTAAGTCTTTAGAGTGGTATGTACCTCTTGAGATATTTTTAGGTTCTTTATTTTAGTGGTCTTGTCCATAGGCAGAAAAAAGGTAGAAAAAAGTATACCTTTTTAATAAATAGTTCCTTAGGTAAAAAGAACTTTGTTTTTTTTCACAATATTTATCTATAAATAAATAAAACAATAAATTAAAAACAAATGGCATCAAATCAAAAAGTATTCGTTTCACCGGGTGTGTTTACCTCTGAAGTTGACTTAAGTTTCGTAGCACAGAGTGTGGGTGTAACCACATTAGGTCTTGTAGGTGAAACTCTAAAAGGTCCAGCTTTTGAACCAATATTCATACGTAATTTTAACGAATTTACAACTTATTTTGGAGGAGCATCCCCCGAAAAATTCATAAATACACAAATTCCTAAGTACGAAGCGTCTTATATAGCTAGAGCTTATTTACAACAATCGAATCAATTGTTTGTAACTAGAGTTTTAGGTTTATCAGGATATGACGCAGGACCGTCTTGGACAATCACAACAAAAGGTAATGTAAATCCTACTACGGTAGATTTTTTCTGTGAAAGTGCAACAACAGTTGATTGCGTTACAGAATGTGTTGATTATAAAACTATTGATTTCTCAATCGATTTCTCAGGTTGTACTAATAACTTAGATTCGGTTTCATTTACATCACCAAATCAAATACCTGAGGTAATTTCAGAAAAACTGACAATACCTTATGAATTATTTGATGGTAGTACATCGACATTAAACAATGATATGAAATCTCAGATATTTAGTATCATTAGTACTCCGGCATCCGAAGATTACAATATTAATTATTATGGTGCAATACCGGGAAAAACTTATGACGATTTTAAAACAGTATTTACTGGTGAAACAAATGTGTTTGGTGTGGATAACGTTAGTTCAACTGAGATTGATTACTCAGCACCCCAAAACGATTCTTGGTATTACGGTTTATTCGACAATAATGGTGACGCGGCTTACAGTGGTTATTCTTATTGGTCAATAGTAACAGGGTTAACTCTTAATCCGGTTACGACAACGACAACAATAGATTCAACAACGACTACCACAACAACAGACCCATGTGTAACACCTGTACCACCGTCGACAACAACGACAACAACAGCGGCACCGGTAAATTGTTATACGGGTACATTAATCGGTAGGATTTATGTTTACTCAGGGACGGCTTATACAGATTACGATGATTTAGTTATCGCAACTTTACGTTCAAGAGGTTTGGCAACATATTCAACTGACGACGGAGCGGTATACGAGGTTTCAGGTTTAACCGACGTTACTTTAGATTGTACCGGAACATACTCGGGTGTTACTAAAAACCCATATTCGGCGTTTGGTGTAAACATTACAAATAAAAATAACGAAAAATATTTCTTTGAGACGTCATTCCAAAATTCGGACCCTAAGTACCTAAGTAAAGTATTTGGTTCATCTAACTTCGCAAAATCGAGAGCAAATGTTCCGTTGTTTGTTGAAGAAAAGTTCCAAACTTTATTAAATTACGGATGGAGAAGTGGATTTATTAGAGGTCTTAATTGTAAGTTAAATGCTTTACCTGACGCGAGACAAGGTTCAGACCCTACGTCTATCGCATTTTATTTAGAACAATATCAATCGGCAGAATCTCCGTGGGTAGTGTCTGAATTAAGAGGTACTAAAGTTTATAACCTTTTTAAATTTACATCGATTTCTGACGGTAATGCTTCAAATACTGAAGTTAAAATATCGGTATCAAATATTTCATTTAATAATGGTACATTTGATTTATTAGTTAGAGATTTCTTTGATACGGATGCAAATCCCGTTGTATTAGAAAAATTCACTAACTGTGCTATGGACCCGAATCAAAATAATTTTGTAGCACAAAAAGTCGGAACTGTTGACGGGGAATACTCATTGAATTCAAGATACATAATGTTGACAATGAATGAAGACGCACCGATAGACTCATTACCATGTGGGTTCGAAGGTTATGACTTTAGAGAATATGCTGGTTCAAGACCACCTTTCCCAATTTATAAAACAAAGTATGATTTCCCAGGTGAAGTTATATATAACCCACCTTTCGGTTTAGCGTCAGGAGATGATGATGTAATCAGAAGTAGTGGTGATAATGTAAGAAGAACTTACTTAGGTATTTCTAATACTATAGGTATTGATGCTGATTTCTTTAACTATAAAGGTAAACAATTACCATTAGATATTTGTACTAGTACAACCGGAAATGAGTGGCCTTACAGAACTAAAGGTTTCCACATGGATATTAACGCAAGTGGTATTACAATTCCGGATGTTTACGCGAGTAGTGGTACTACGGCATTTTCTACGGGTGATGCTCCTTTTGTTAGAGACCCTGATAGTGAAGAAAATCCTTATTATAGATTATTCGCTCGTAAATTTACTTTCTTAGTTGCAGGTGGTTTCGACGGATGGGACATATATAGAGAAACTAGAACTAACAGTGATAGATTTGTATTAGGAAGGTCAGGATACTTAAACGGTTCTTGTTCATCAATAAAATACCCAACTGCGACAGGATGGGGAGCGTTTAAACAAATAACTGTAGGTGATAATACTCAAGGTTATGGGAATACTGATTATTACGCTTATCTATTAGGTCAAAGAACCTTTGAAAACCCTGAAGCGGTTAATATTAACATATTTACAACACCGGGTATTGATTATGTAAACAACTCAGATTTAGTTGAACAAGCTATTGATATGGTTGAGAACGATAGAGCGGATTCTATATATATCGCAACAACACCTGATTACAATTTATTTACACCAACAACGGGAGTTCAATCAGATTTGATTTATCCACAAGAAGCTGTAGATAATTTAGATAATACAGGTATTGATTCTAACTATACTGCAACCTACTACCCTTGGGTATTAACTAGAGATAGTGTGAATAACACTCAAATCTATTTACCACCAACGGCTGAGGTTGTTAAAAACTTAGCTTTAACCGATAACATTGCTTTCCCTTGGTTCGCCGCGGCGGGTTACACGAGAGGTATAGTTAACGCAATTAAAGCGAGAAAGAAACTTACTCAAGAAGATAGAGATGTTCTTTATCAAGGTAGAATTAACCCAATTGCAACATTCTCAGATGTGGGAACTGTTATATGGGGTAACAAAACCTTACAAATTAGAGAAAGTGCTTTAGATAGGATTAACGTCAGAAGATTATTATTACAAGCTCGTAAATTAATTTCAGCTGTTTCAGTTAGATTATTATTCGAACAAAATGATGAAAAAGTAAGACAGGATTTCTTAGACGCGGTCAACCCGATACTAGACGCAATTAGACGTGATAGAGGTATCTATGACTTTAGAGTGACTGTTTCATCAGACGCATCTGATTTGGATAGAAACCAAATGACCGGTAGTATTTATATTAAACCTACTAAATCATTAGAATTTATCGACATCACGTTCTTTATAACACCTGCGGGAGCATCGTTTGAGAACATATAATAAAAAAAACCTAAAGGTGGGGTCATAAAACGACTCCACCTTTTATTTATATAATATGAAAACACATAATAATATTTTAGAAGGTATTGATGAAGAAGGAACTCCGGATATGAAGTATTACGCTTTTGACTGGGATGATAATATCATGAATATGCCAACCAAAATTATATTAAAAGACGATGAGGGTGATGAGGTAGGTATGTCTACTGAAGATTTCGCAGAGTATAGGACTTTAATAGGTAAAGAAGACTTTAACTATGAAGGTCATAATATTGTTGGTTTTGGGGAAGACCCATTTAAGAATTTTGGGGTTAAAGGTGATAAACAATTTATAATTGACTCAATGTTAGCATCTGTAGGTCCGGCTTGGCCAGATTTTGTAGAAGCGATTAATAACGGGTCAATATTTTCGATAATAACGGCTAGAGGTCATACACCATCAATCTTAAAAGAAGCTTGTTATAATTTAATTGTGTCGAATCATAATGGTATTAATTCAAATGAATTAGTTAAAAACTTAGAAAAATTTAGAGATATTAATGGTCAAGATGAAGTTTCTAAAAAAGATATGATAAGAGAATATTTAGATTTGTGTCGTTTCCACCCCGTTAGTTATGGTGAGGGTTCGGCGACAGACCCTGAAGAAGGTAAGGTTAGTGCTTTACGAGAATTTATTGAACACATTAAAATTATCTCAAATGAAATTCAAAAAAGAGCCTTTCTTAAAAATAAAGTTTCAAATAATTTCACACCTACAATAGGTTTCTCAGATGACGATATACGTAACGTGGAGGTTATTAAAGATAGATTTAAGGATGAACCTATGGTTAAAACATATTCGACCGCTGGTGGGGTTAAGAGACCATATTAAAGATTTTTTACTAGTATATAATATATTACTAGTTAATTATATATTTATAAATAAGTTAATTAAATTTTAAGTATTTATTATTAGAGTTCTAGTTAGAGAATATTTTAAAAAAAATTAAAGTAAATAGAAAAATTTTAGTTAGGCTATATTTATAAGAGAAATAAAAAGATAAACAAAAATAATTAAATACAAAAACAAATGGCTGATTTATTAATGAAAATGCCCATACCATACGAACCAAAAAGACAAAATAGGTTCGTTCTGAGATTTCCATCATCTCTAGGGATAAATGAATGGTTCGTAGAGTCTACGGCTAGACCTAAAATAACGGTGGCTTCTACAGAGATACAATTTTTAAACACCTCAACATATGTTGCTGGTAGATTTAATTGGGAACCTCTTAATGTTACATTTAGAGACCCTATTGGACCATCGGCTTCTCAAGCTTTAATGGAATGGGTTAGGTTATGCGCTGAATCTGTTACAGGTCGTATGGGTTACGCCGCAGGATATAAGAAAAATGTCGATTTAGAATTACTAGACCCAACAGGTGTAGTTGTTGAAAAATGGATACTTGAAGGAACTTTTCTAACTTCAGTTGATTTCGGAAGTTTAGATTATAAGACTGATGCTATCGCGACTATAACGGCTAGTATGAGAATGGACCGTTGTGTTTTAGTATATTAAAATGAAAAAATTTTATTTAAAAAATCCATACAAATTTGTGTGGATTTTTTTTTATTAATATTGTAGTATACCATTTATAAATGTGTAAAATACTTTATTATAGATTTAAAGAGAATTTATATGGATGATAACTTAGTAAAGGCTGGTACTGAAAATTTCAATTTACCACACGATGTTGTAAAATTACCCTCAGGTGGTAAATTTTATAAAAACAATAAAAAATCCGTTAAGGTTGGTTACCTAACCGCTAGCGATGAAAATATGTTAATAAATGCGTTACAAAATAACGCTAATGATTTAACGTATCAATTACTACGTAATAAAGTTTATGAGCACGATATGAGACCTGAAGATTTTATCGATGGTGATATTGAAGCAATACTTTTATTTTTACGTAATACGTCTTTTGGTCCTGAATATGAGGTTAAATTACAAGACCCGGGTACTTCAAAAATGTTTGACCATACAATAGTGTTGGATGAACTTGACGTTATAAGACCTGAGGTTGAACCTACTCAAGACGGGTATTTTAATGTAAAATTACCTAAGTCTGAAGCGACAATTAAACTTAGACCACTTACTTTTGGTGAAAGTCGTGAGATAGAATCAAAAAAACTACAATATCCCGCAAGTAGAGTGGCTCCGATTGTTAATTGGAAATTAGAGTCTCAAATAATTGAGTTAAATGGGAGTGAAGATAAGGCAAATATAAGTAAATTTATTAATGAAATGCCAATATTCGATTCAAAATTTATTAGAAAATTTTTAGATAAAAACGTTCCGGCCTTGGACTTAAAAAGGTCAATTTACGCCCCATCAGGAGAATTAGTGACATCTAATGTTGCTTTCGGGGTGGAGTTTTTTCGTCCTTTCTTCTAACCACAGACAAGTTCTGCTCGAAGAGTTCTATATGATTAATAAATTCATAACTCTTTCGATGAAAGAATTTAACGAAATGCCGATATACGGTAGAAAATATATTATAAACAGAATAATCGAAGATAATACACCAAAGAGTTAAAATTACTTTTTGGTGTATTTATGTTATATATACAAATGTAAATTATGGCAACACCAAACGCAGATGGTTATTTAGATAAAATGGAGAAACTACTTTCAGATTCTCTTATACCTAATGCTCAAACTTTAATTGATAAAATAAGAGAGGTTGACGAAAAAGCATATCAAGTCGTAAAAACTTTTGGTCTAAGTAATACTCAAGTAATGGCGATTAAATCGTCTTTAACTGGAGCGGCTAGTGAAGTTGAACGATTAGGGGGACAGATGCAAAATGTTCTCGATATTCAAATAGAGTTAGGTAAAGTAACGAATAGAAATATTATACTAACATCAGACTCTTTTGCGGGTATATTTGCGGCTGCGGAAGTTTCAGGTCAATCTGCGACTGATATGGGTAAGGCATTTAAAGACACCGGATTTTCTTTATATAGTATTAGTGAACAAATGGAAGGTGTGATTAATACCGCTAGGTCCATGGGACTTAATACCAAAGAAATTTCATCACAGGTGATAGATAATATGGGTGAATTAAATAGGTTTAACTTTGAGGGTGGAGTGCAGGGGTTAGCTAAAATGGCGGCTAACGCAACTAATCTAAGAGTTGACATGAAAACCACAATGGGTTTTGCCGAAAATGTTTTTGACCCAGAAAACGCTATTAAAATGGCGGCATCTATGCAGAGATTAGGTGTTAATGTTAGTGGTTTGAAAGACCCATTAGAGTTGATGTACAACGCTATGAATAATCCTGATAAATTAAATGACCAATTAGCTCAATTAGGTAAATCTTTTGTTAAAATGAATGCCGATGGTAATTTTGAAATTATGCCGGGGGCTAAAAGAAGATTAAGAGAATTAAATTCAGAATTAAAACTTCCTGCTGGTACACTTCAAAAAATGGGGTTAGCATCGGCAGAGTTAGATAAAAAGATGAGTCAAATTAGGATGCCTTCAGGGTTAAATCTTAGTAAAGAACAACAAACAATGATTGCTAATATGTCTGAGATAAAAGACGGGGTGGCGACAATTAAATTTACGGATGACAAAGGGGAAGCTCAAGAAAAAAATGTGATGTCGTTAGATGAGAAAGACTTGAAAGCTATTGCGGAAACAGGGAGACCTAAATCTATTGAGGAAATTCAACGAGGACAACTAAATCTTCAAGAAAGAATAAACGCGTCACTTAATGTTATAAAAGGTAAAGTGGCTACGGGTGTTGCCGGAGCTAAAACTACGGATGATGCTTTTAAAGGAGCAGCGAAAATAGAATCAGAATTATATGATTTTATCAGTAATAGTTTAGGTAAGACTAGTGAAATAAGTAGTACTTTTGATAAAACATCGGATGTTTTAATTAGCTCTATAGAAAATTTAGTATCGGGTGAACAAAGTCTAAGTGAGGTTTTTACTAATATAGGGTCTATTGGTAATGAAATTGCGACACAATTAAATGAAAATTTTAAAACCGCTCTCAGTACTGCGGAAACTAACCTTGATAAATTTGCAAGTGGTGATAATAAAATTGTACCTCTGTTGCAGACGTTAATAGATAAAATGACGACGGTAGGTAATAATTCTCAAACAGAGACAACTCCAAAGGTTAATGTAAAGGATTTTATAAAAACTCCGGGTATGGGTATTGAAACCCTACCTGAGGATACGATATTCGGAGGTACAGGGTTCGAAAGTTTTATCGATGGTCTTAAAGAAATGAAGACCCTTCCTAATAAGACAATGGGGGTTAATAATGGTGAACTTGAAAGAATGGCGTTAGCTTCGGCAAAGTTAAGTAATAAAAGTAACGAACCTCAAACACCGATTGAGACAAAATCTACCGCAGATATTAATTTAAATATAAAAATAGACGCTCCCAATCAAATAGATACTAATCAAATTATTTTAGCCTTGGAAAACCAAGGGGTAAAACAAAAATTATATCAGTCTATGAAAGAGGCCATGTACAATAATGGGTTAAGTGCTCCAACTTCTTCTAAAACTAAACTAATGAACCCTTATCTTAACCGCTAAAAAATAACTTATTACTCTATTTATAATAAAAACATAAAAACTTATTATGAGTAGTTTATCATTCGCTTCAACATCTACATTTAGGAATGCACTTATGGGTGTTAATTTACCACCATATACTGTTCCGGGTACTTATACACCTCCGGTAGGTGTTTTAACCTACCCAACACAATTAAGTAATTATAGTGTTGTTGATTCCCCTGATTTTTTAATCGCCAATAGTCCATTCCCTAATCAATCTTATGTTTTAAATGAGTTTGGTCCTACGGGTGGTTTTAATAATTCGATTACGTTTAACGGTCCCTTAGTGCCTATTTTACCAACATATGCGGAATATAGTCCTAATCAGACTAATATGGATATATTAAACGATACATTCATTGACGCGGCTTACATACAGAATGCTTACGGACCTAATGGAGGTTATCAGTATATGGTTGACATAACGGATATACAGTTAAATAACTTTATTTATCAACCTTATTGGGACCCACCTAATTTTGTGGCATCAAGTTATGACCCTTATTCTATACTTTTTTCGGATAATCCTCAAGGTGATGTAGGTCCTTTATCTCAAGATTCGTATTTAGCTAGATTAGGAGCTGAACAACTTAAAATTTCTTTTCAGAATAGAGTTGACGCTGAAATATATCAAAACACGGTTGGTTTAGTTAATTTGGACTCATTACAAGACCCATTTGAGGCGTCTTTAATTGCGACAGGTAAAGAACCTTTAATATATAGAAATTGGAGGATTACGGTTCCTGAGAATCCGATATTACAAGCGGTTGATTTTGTTACTAGATTGGGAGGGGCATATTGGCCCGTATCTCCTATACCGGGCGATTATTTTGACGAACCTAATTTTGATAGTAAACAAACGTCTAATGCTTTAAATGTTGTTAATCAATTAACAGGAGGTTTTTTAGGTCCTATTCTTAATAAAAGAAGACAACCTTCACAAGTGTTTATTGCCAACACCGGTAATGGTCAAAGGTCGGCTCTTTTTAGGTCGTTAGATTACAATAGGTACCAACCAGGTTTTAATAAAGATTTTGGTGGGTTATTGGGTATTGGTCAAGGATTGGTTAATCTTGCAATTGATTTAATAAATCCGGATAACGGAACATTAAATGGAGGTTATTACGTTGGTAGTAAAGACGCCGACCCATCTACAATAACATCACCACCTAATCAAGTCCCTGTTAACCCATTTGGTCAACAAGAACAGTCTCCTGTTTATGGCCCATCTGAGATGGGTAAACTATATGAGGGTAATATTGGTAGTTTAAATTTTGGACTTGCAGGAAAATCATTTAGTGATGGTGGTGGAATAACGGGAGAGTTTGTTTGGGTTTCACCTAAATATAAACCAAATGCCGGTTTTAAAGCGACTCCGGGAGGTGGTAGTGGTTCTCAAGACGAAGATTATGATATTATAGCCGGTCAGTTTACTAGAGGGGAATCTACCAATCTTACATTTAAAGAGACCTCAATATTAGACCGAACACAAAGACTTGTTGATTCGGCGGATAATGTTTCGGGAATTGCTAGATTAAAACACGTAGGTAATGCTATTAATCAAGTTAGTAAAGTTTTTAATGATGGGTATAAAGAGATAACTAAAGGTTCTCAAGTATTATCATATACTGATAATTCTGACGGGTCTCAAGCCGGTATTGAATATTGTCGAGTTTTTACTAAAGATACTCCTTACTACACTTACAATGATTTACAAAAAACGGAAGGTATTGTCGATTCAGGTCGAAAATTTAATAATTCAGTTCTAAAAAATACTTTTAATTTAAATATTGCCCCTACGAGTGAAAATGTTATTGAGGCTAGTCAAGATAACTTTATCGCTAAAAAATATATGTTCTCGATTGAAAACTTAGCTTGGAGAACGTCAAGTAAACCAGGGTTTAGATATGATGATTTACCTAATTGTGAAAAAGGTCCTAATGGTGGTAGAGTAATGTGGTTTCCACCTTATGATATTGAATTTAGTGAGACTAACACCGCTAATTGGAATTCGACTTCATTTTTAGGAAGACCCGAACCTATGTATACATATAAAGATACTTCTAGAACTGGTAGTTTAAAATGGAAAATAATTGTTGACCATCCATCTATAATGAATTTAATCGTTAAGAAACAATTAGAAGGTGTTTCTAAGGATAGGGTGAACTCTATGTTGGATTCTTTCTTTGCAGGATGTTTAAAATATGATTTATATGATTTAGGTATTAAATTTAATACTATTCCATCGTCTGATTTATTTACGTATCAAGAGTTATTAAGTAATAACCCTACAACTGAGGTGGTGAGAACAATCATACAAGAACTACCTGATAAAGATAATTCTAAAGATACCCCTGACCCTAGTATTGAGACTTTTAAAAGTAAATACAAAGGAGTCGCATTCTATTTTGACAACGATATTCCTGACCCTAACACTAGAAATACGACATCGTCTGTACCGTTTCAACAAACATATGGACCGTATACTAGTCAATCAAACATTGATAATTATGTGTCTAAAGCCGATGGTCTTTTTGTTGATGGTAGTACTGAAAGAAATGTTAAACAATTCTTTGATACCGTTGTAATTGATAATTATAATACTATAGCTAATAATACAAGTAGTAATTTTATTAAAGACGCTTTCGACATATTAAAAGAAAAGAAAGGTCGAATAAATATAAAATTAATTGGGTCGGCTTCGGCACCCGCATCGGCCGGATATAACGAAACATTATCTCAAAGGAGAATTGATTCGGTAAAACAATTTCTTGAAGGTTTTACATCGGGGGATGCTAATTTAAAACAATATTTTGACGACAAGACCATTTTAATAAGTGAAACCGCTTTGGGTGAGACTGAAAAAATTGTTTTTCCTCAAAGTAGTGAAGGTTCAGGTTCTTTTGGGTCATCAGTTGATTGTACACAAGATATTAAAGATAGAGATGGTAAAATTAATAGAGGTTCTCAAATATATTCTGTAAATGCTATGGCTTGTAGAAGAGTGTCTATTAAGGAAATTGAAGTTATACCTACTGAGACTATACCTGAATTAGAAGATAAAATAATAGAGACTAATGTTACAAAAGATAATTTTACTAAAACAACTCAAGAGAGATTAAAAGAAGGTATAGGTAAAAGAATTTTAAGAAAACTATTGTCGGAATGTGATTATTTTGAAGTGATTCGACAAGAAAGTCCAATGGTATATGATTCTATTAAGGAAAAGATAAAATATTTTAATCCTGCTTTTCATTCTATGACTCCGGAAGGTTTAAATGGGAGGTTGACTTTTTTAAATCAATGTCTAAGACCTGGTGAGACAATACCTATAGTTAGGACTGATAGTAATGGTAACGATACTTTAGTTAGTAATGACGCTACCAATACTTCATTTGGTACCCCACCGATTTTAGTTTTAAGAATTGGGGATTTTTATAATACTAAAATAGTACCTAAGAGTGTAAACATCTCGTATAACCCACTTAATTTAGATTTAAATCCGGAGGGTATAGGTGTTCAACCTATGGTTGCGGAGGTTAATATGGGGTTTGATTTTATTGGTGGTCAGGGGTTAACCGGACCGGTTGAACAATTACAAAACGCGTTATCATTCAATTATTATGCTAACACTGAAATATATGATGAAAGAGCGGTGGCAACCGAAGATAGGTCAACATTAGACCGAGAGTTAATTAATAGAATATTAGATACGGAAGAACAGGTAAGAGTTGAGAATGACCTACCGAATGAAGGGGGTAATACTATTGGTACAGTGACTTCTGAGAATACCGTTCCCTCTGGTTTGACGGGTACTATGACTTATAAAAGTATAGTGGATGATTTATTGAAAGTTGAGAACGACTATTATGTTTCTATACCAAATAAGGTTGAAACATTTATTAATGAAGAAAACTTTGGTATTTGGCAGTTAGTTTCTAAAAATAGAAAGTATATCGATGGTAATGGTTTTATTGGTTCGGGAACAAATTTTAACGAGGGGAGTGATTTTCCAACTCGAATTTATGGAAAACCTGAAAAAACTCAAGAAAATATAGATAATTTATTTGAATTTTTAATTAACGATATTAAATTCACGGACAATGGTCCACCTACGAACTATATTATTACTAATTTAGAAGGTTTTGAATTTAGTGTTAGTGTCATGAATGAAGTTACAAATAACATGGTAAATTATGTTAATGATTATAAAGTTGAGTTTTCATCTCCAATATTTACAAAGATTAATGAGATAACGGAACAACAACAAAACATGGTTCAAGTCCTAAGAGAAATTAATTTAATCTCAAGAAAGTTTGACGGTAAAATACCGGAGTCAGGTACCCCTATTATATATAATACAACCTCAACCGATAAAGTTGATAATTCATCGACATCTGCTGAAAATACTTTTCAAGAACTTTGTGATGATTATAAAAAAGTTCTTTCGGCTTTTAACCAGTTCTATGAAGAACTTTTAGTTAATAAAAACAGTACCTCTTCAGATGAACCATTTATAACAGAAGATGGTAGTAATTATGATGAAGATACGGGTACATTTAATTGGGTAGGTAATGCTGAAAACGATAACTTGGCGAATCAACATAT
>TARA_R110000796_G_scaffold75739_4_pt1 | contig 14426 bp, 26 predicted proteins | sample TARA_R110000796 | Tara Oceans TARA_R110000796 (sample SAMEA4397815) | marine metagenome | biome: Polar Biome; feature: [SRF] surface water layer (ENVO:00010504); material: water (ENVO:00002006), including particulate matter (ENVO:01000060) such as... | depth 5 m | reverse complement strand
ACAAATGTTTATAAACAATTATATAGTATCACCTACTCGTAGGGGAGGCGGCGAAGCTTTACAGACCGCAACCGACGAAACTCTTTCGGAGGAAGAAGGAACCGTACTAATTCCGACATCTCCGGTGATAACACCCTCGGATCCGGTGACAAACGAGGTCGAGCCTGCAACGCAACAAAATCCGTCAAGACAACAGCCTCCTATTTCATCTTCAGGCCCCGTGGACCGCGAACGGTTTGCTCAGTTCTTCCCCGAAGATAGGGACTTGGTTAGTGGCATCGGAAGTTTAATGGGGTAAACCTTTATGACTAAACAAATCGCTTCATTAATGACTTACTGGCCTATCGTGATGTTAGGGTTTGCAGGAGTGTCTAGCGGCTTTGCTTTTTACCACAGTATGCAGAATTTGCAATCCGACTTTATCGAATTAAAAAGAGATCTGTCCAATGTGCAAAACAAGCTTATTCGTAAGGAAAGCATTGACTTAGAGCTAAAACTGAGGGATACGCGGATAGACGATTTAAATAAGTCTTTTGAATTTTCGATACGTCAACAAGAAGACATCAATAGAAGTTTTGAGGAGGACGTTAAATACCTCCACAGGAGCACTCGATGAAGGACGCCCGACTAAAAAAAGTAGGCGTAGCGGGATATAACAAGCCCAAAAGAACCCCCAGTCACCCCAAAAAAAGTCATGTTGTTGTAGCAAAACAAGGAGAGAAAGTTAAAACAATCCGGTTTGGGGAACAAGGAGCTTCAACATCAGGTAAACCCAAAGCGGGAGAATCTGCTCGGATGAAAGCCAAGCGCAAGTCTTTTAAGGCTCGACATGCACGTAACATTGCCAAGGGTAAAATGTCCGCCGCATATTGGGCGGATAAAGTAAAATGGTGATTATCGAAGCCATCCTCTAGTATCTTCGTTTAAAACCTGCCCGGCAATATCTACCTTACTTCTTAAAGCTTGTAAGATCTTCTCATCAATCGTGTTGGGTGCGACTAGATCTATATACGTTACTTTGTTTGTCTGTCCTATCCGATGCGCTCGGTCCTCGGACTGTAGTCTTATCTCAAGATCATAGCTGTTGCTGTAATAAACAACCGTGTTAGCCGCAGTCAAAGTGATGCCATAACCACCCGTTCTAGGCTGTCCCACAAAAAAGCGTAGAGGACTACTGGGGTCTTGAAAGGTGTTTACAATTTCCTGCCTTTCGTCTTGGGGCGTAGCACCATAATACGTTGCGACTGAATCTTCGCCAAAGCGCTCTCTTAACGACGCCGCTATGTGGATGATGTCATGTGTATAAGTAGCCCAAATAATAGCCTTTCCTTGAAGCTCTTCAGCAACGTTCATCATCTCACTTAGCCTATTGTTCTTTATAAGTTGCATCACGCCTTCATCAGGCATTAAATGCCCGCAACAAATCTGCTGTAACCGCATTATTTGAGTCAAAACACTGGCGGTTGTAGCCAACTCACCATTGTCTAGTTTAGCTAAAGCCAATTTTTTCATTTGTTTATACAGCTTAGATTGTTCAGGAGTCAGCTCTATCTCTCGACGGACATAAACTTTAGGAGGCAAGTCTAGGCAGTCTACTTTTAACACTCTGTTACTAAAAGTATCAAGTTTCTCCGAAAGTTCGTCCAAGCGTCGATACCCTACAATAGCTTGAAAGCTGCGATGTCCCATAGTCCTTTGTTGGATGTTCGCGTACCTCGATTGAAAAGCATAATAGCTGTTAAACCCCAAAGACTTGCTTTCAAGAAACGCACACTGGCTAAAAAGATCCATAGGACTTTTAGTAATAGGAGACCCGGTCAATATCCGACGGTACTTAGAGTGCCGTTGCAAGGCCATTATGTTTTTGGTTCTTGCGGCTTTTCTATTCTTTATAGTCGTTGATTCGTCCACAACGACCATGTTATCTGGGTTTTGGTAAAGAAATGCTTTGGCTGCATCAGAACCTCTAGGCGTAGAAAAAGCTTCTACATTCATAACAAAAACTTTTAACACGGGTTCTTTGTTAAGGATAAAGTCGGTTAGTTCTATCTCAAACTTCTTTGTTTTGGCGGGTGTCCATCGGCAAATAACCCGTGGGATGCGTTTAGGTAAATGGATGGGTATCTCACCCTTGACCCAGTTGTCGTAAACTCCCTTTGGGGCTATAATTAAGACAGAACTTAATTGTCCTGATTCCCATAAGATTGCCATAGTGTCTATAGCCACTTTGGTTTTGCCTGTTCCCATCTCCATGAACAGTGCATAGTATTTCGCGGACCACGAATCTTCTAATGCAGTGCGTTGATGGCCGTAAGGTTTAGTCTCGTATTGATAACCCTTCATAATATTTCTCGTTTGTTAAAATATGCTTGACTTGTCGTGAGTATAGGATAATATCTGTATTTGTCAAGACCCAACCGGCGTCTTTAACAACGAGAGCAATATATTATGACAGTAGACCTAACCAAGCTGATGGAACAAGAATCCTCAGTAACACAGATCGACCAGCAGGGGCTTAGTACAATAGCCGAGTTGGCACGGCAAATCGTGGACCTCGAAGAGGTCATTGATACATTTGAAAAAGACCTTAAACAAAGCAAAAAGTCTCTTCAGAAGCTTACCGATGAAGAGATGCCCGCAATGCTTGCTGAAATAGGCATATCCTCCTTTTCTTTAGATGATGGCTCGACCGTAGAGGTTAAGCAAACTTATGGCGCATCTATTCGAGTAGACAATCGACCCCAAGCTTATGAATGGCTGCGTGATCAAGGTTACGACGACATTATTAAGAACACGGTCTTGTGTCAATTTGGGCGAGGGGAAGATGATCAGGCAAATGCTTTTTCAAGCTTTGCAGAAGATCAAGGCTTCGTGCCACAGCAAAAAACAGAAATACATCCGCAAACGCTTAGAGCGTTCGTAAAAGAAAGATGTGAGGCAGGCGAGGAGTTTCCGATGGAATTATTCGGGGCTTGGGTTGGTCAACGTGCAGTAATTAAACTAGGAAAATAAAAATGTCACAAAATAAAGCAGTAGTAAAAAAAGAAGAAAACGCAATCGTGCAATTCGATCCTTCTATGTTCGAAGCCGATGCAGGCCAAGGCATGGATCAAATGGGGCAAGAAGATTTGGCGCTGCCTTTCTTGAAAATCTTAGGCGGTAATAGCCCTGAGCTGGATATAATCGAAGATGCTCGCAAAGGCGATATCTATAATACGGTAACCAGTCAAGTGTTTAAGGGCAAGGAAGGGATACGAGTGATCCCGTGCTCTTATCAGAGACGGTTTATCCAGTGGGCTCCTCGCGCGACTGGCAATGGAGCGCCTACCTCTATTTATGAGCCCGGTCAAGACCGACCAAAAACCGAGCGATCTGCGGACGATAACAAAGATTACGTCGTAGACGGTAGTGGAGAGTACATTGAAGAAACTCACCAGCATTTTGTCCTTGTACTGACTGAGGACGGGTCGGCTGAGACAGCTCTTATTGCGATGAAATCGACACAACTCAAGAAGTCACGTAAATGGAACAGCATTATGGCTTCACGATCTATGGAAGGCAGCAATGGACGTTTTACTCCACCAAGGTTTTCTCACATATACCACTTAAAAACTTATGGCGAGGAGAACGCTAAAGGGTCGTGGCATGGTTGGGAAATGTCTTGCGAAGGCCCTATCTCAGATGCGGGTACATACAAGCAAGCAAAAGCTTTTGCGGAAAGTATTGGTAGTGGTGACGTAGTAGTAAAACATACCGACGAAGCAAACACCGTTGACAAAGAAGACATTGACGTACCGTTCTAAATAAGCGTGTAGGCGGGGCATGTGCCTCGCCTTTTTTTATATGAGGGGAAGTAATGTCAGTTGAAAAATTTATGGCTATCTTTGATGGCCTCAAAGAAGCACACGGCTATTTTAGAATAGAAAAGACCGGTGCCAACGGGAAAGCTCAAGGTAAAGCGGGCGTTCTTCGCGAACCACAAACTAAGGAATTGTGGGAAAGTCATTTGTCTGGTAAGGGTAATGGTTTAGGGATCATACCTATTAATGAAGATAATTGTTGCAAGTGGGGATGTATCGACATCGATCAGTACCCCTTAGATCATAAGTTGCTGGTGGATAAAATCCGCCGGATGAAGCTACCACTAGTTGTATGCCGATCTAAATCGGGTGGGGCACACTGTTTTGTTTTTACGTCTGATTGGACTCCTGCAAAGGATGTTCAGAAAGCCCTGCAAGCTATGGCCGCTGCATTAGGCTACGGTGAGAGCGAAATATTTCCTAAACAAATAAGACTTCACTTGGACAGAGGTGATGTAGGGAACTTCCTGAATTTACCTTACTATGACCATGAGTCTGGATTGCGATACGCTTTCCTAGATGACGGCACTTCTGCCACAATAGAAGAGTTCATTGAGATACATGGGCGCTACGTTCAAACCCCTGAAGAGATTGTTAAGATACAAATTGTTGGTGGGGGTGAAACCAAGTTACTTCAAGACGGTCCTCCTTGCTTACAAATTCTTTGCAAGGATGGGATTAGTGAGGGTGGCCGAAATAACGGGTTGTTTAACATAGGTGTTTATTTGCGAAAAGCCTTCCCAGACAGTTGGGAGTCAGAGCTTTTGCGGTACAACATGGACTACATTTCGCCTCCTTTACCACTGAATGAAGTTAATGTGGTCGCTAAACAAGTGGAAAAAAAGGATTATGCTTACAAGTGTAATGATGCCCCTATCAATTCCTACTGCAATAAAGACCTCTGCCGAACACGTAAATTTGGTATAGGCGCAGCCATGTCTGGGGCAAGTGTTGCTAACCTTCGTAAATATAACTCTACCCCACCAGTATGGTTTATGGACGTCAACGGTGAGCCGCTTGAAATGGATACCGAGGCGTTGATGAATCAGATGACGTTTCAGAAAGCTTGCATGGAGCAGTTGAATTTAATGCCTCGATCTGTCGCAAAGCAGCAATGGGAAAGTCGTATAAGCACTCTGTTGGTTGAAATGAAGGGTAATGAATCTGCAATCATTGAAGTGGCTGTAGACGCTAGTATTAGTGGACAGTTTTACGATTATTTAGAAGAATTTTGCCGACATCTTCAAGTGGCGCAGGATAAGGAAGAAATATTGCTGCGTAGACCTTGGACGGATGAAGAGAACGGCATTACTTATTTTAGGTTAAAAGACTTTGAGAATTTCTTGAAGAAGAACAAGTTTTTTGAATACAAGTCACATCGAATAGCCCAACGTCTTAGAGACATCAACGGCGACAGCATAGTGTTGAAAATAAAAGGTCGGTCCGTCCGTGTTTGGAAAATACCTTCTTTTGAAAACTCTGACATTGAAATTGATTCACCTTCTTTTGGTAATCAAAACGAATCTCCTTTCTAATGGACAAAAAAGCTAATCTTCCGTTTGCCAAAAGGAACTTAGAAATAGTCCGAATGGTCGATGAGCGTCGAATGACCATGACTGCCGTAGCGGTTATCTTTAACATATCCAAGCAGCGGGTTCAGCAAATTTATGTAAAGGAGAAGCTGCGTGGAGAATAGTGCAGAGGGTTCTTTAAAGGCGCGTAGCCTTGACATCTCACCCTGCGTAACTTCCGATGTCCGATTGTTTATAGAAGAGAATCATTACTCAAAAAGTATAAACGGTGTGAAAATTACGCAGTGTTTCAAGATAGAGCATTTAGGCGAGTTAGTGGGAGCGGTGCTATTTGGTCAACTCAGCACTACCGCGTGGAAAAAGTTTGGCACAACGGAGGCTGAAGTCTTAGAGCTTCGGCGGCTGGTGCTGTTGGATAAGTGCGGCAAGAACTCAGAGAGTAGGGCCATAGGTTACTGTTTAAGGTGGTTGCGAACCAATTTGCCCCACGTGAAAAAAATAGTCAGTTACGCAGACCCTATGTATGGGCACGACGGTACTATCTACCGTGCCGCTAACTTCACCATGGTAGGTGTAACTCCGGATGACAAAGGATTCTACGACCCCGAGACGGGTAAGACATACCACTCAAGGGCCATGAGAACAAAATATAAAGGAGACTATAAACCTTTTGTAAAAAGACTGAGGGCCAAGTTAGAAGCGGGATTACTTGTGGAAAAAGTTCTAAAAGGAAAATTTTGTTACGTTTATGGCTTAACCCTAACGAAGTGCAGAAAAAGGCGTAAAGATGTTTAGAATATTCGGACCTCCCGGCACGGGCAAGACCACTACGTTGTTGAACATGGTCGATGAAGCTTTAGAAGCGGGCACTCATCCTCACAACATTGCCTTTCTAGCCTTTACAAGAAAAGCGGCCAACGAGGCCAAAGAACGTGCTGCTGAACGATTTGGTTTAGATCCAAAGAAAGATTTAATCTATTTCAGAACTTTGCATTCCCTTGCTTTAACTATGACTGACATTCGGCCTGAACAAGTCATGCAAGAGTCCAACTTTCAAGAGCTTAGTAAAGCCATTGGCGTCCCACTGGGTGGTAGAAAGGCCGGGTCTTTTGATGACGACTTACCCTCCGTGGTTGCAGGTAACGACCCTATACTCGGACTGATTAATTTGGCTAGGTTGAGAAAGGTTCCGCTACGAGATCAGTACAATACCAGTAACCTAGCGGTCGATTGGAACATGGTGAGTTATGTCGATAAGTGCCTGCGAGAATACAAAGAAAGTATGGAACTCTATGATTTCACCGATATGCTTGAGGAGTTTGTACAAGATGCTTCTCGTTACTGCCCTGAATTTGACTTATGCTTTTTAGACGAGGCGCAAGATTTAAGTCCTCTACAATGGGAGTTGGCTCACGCTATCGACCAGAAATCAAAAAGAATGTATTGCGCAGGAGACGACGACCAAGCTATTTATCGATGGGCCGGAGCAGATGTGGATCATTTTATTAACTTGCCGGGCGGCTCAGAAACTCTGTCTCAATCGTATAGAGTTCCAAAGTCCGTGCACCACCTAGCAGAAAATGTGGTTAAGCGAATCAATCGTCGGTTCCCTAAAAGCTACGAGCCAAAAAAAGATCCCGGTAAAATATTTCGGATTACCACCGTCGCGTCATTAGATATGTCAGAAGGATCATGGCTTATACTGGCTCAAGCAGGATACAGGTTGACGCCTGTTGCGCAGGAGTTAAAATCTAGTGGGTACTTGTTCGACTATCGCGGCCATCGGAGCATTAGCGACAAGTTATCCGACTCCGTCAATGGGTGGGAACAACTTAGGAAGGGAAAAGAGGTTTCAGGGGAAGTTGCACGAAAAATATACAGCCTTATGTCTACCGGGGTACGGGTAACACGCGGTTACAAGAAACTTTCGGGATTAGAGGACAACGACTTTGTGACAATGAGCGTGTTGGTCAACAGCTATGGATTAAAAGCCCTCAGCTCTATGATATGGTCGGAAGCAATGGACAAGATTCCTGAGGCAGATAGGGCGTATATTACAGCCCTTCTACGTCGCGGGGAGAAATTTAACGGCTTACCTAGAATAGCAGTGTCCACGATCCACGGTTCCAAAGGCGGTGAGGCGGATAACGTCGTAATTTTCACGGACCTGAGCCCTGCCGCAGATAATGAAATGCGCAATAACCCTGACGACATGCACCGCGTGTTTTATGTGGGGGTCACGCGAACTAAAAACAATTTATATATTGTCGATTCTGAAGACGTAACGAGGAGTTATGATTTATGAAAAAAGTGAACATTGGAAGGGGTAGATCATGTTAAAAGCAGACGGGTATGACGAGGCTATTATGGGAGTTGTTGAACGTTGCGGTCAAGAGCTGGTTCTTTTGTACGACACCAAAAAGATTATTCAGATCTTAGTAGACCGCGATGAGATGACGCATGAAGAGGCCGAGGACTTTTTTGTTTTTAACATTCTTGGATCATGGGTCGGGGATGAAACGCCGGCGTTTTTTTACACCTCCGAAGAGAGCTACTCTGAGTACTTGATATGAAAGATAAAATGGTTTCACAACCCTCCCATTATGCCGATGGTGAGATTGAATGTATTGACGCTATGGTTGCGGCTTTTGGCTCTGAAAAAGTTAAGGCGTATGCCGAGTTGGCAGCTTTTAAATATCAGTGGCGGATGGACAAAAAGCACGAAGACTCTAAGCAAGATAAACAAAAAGCCATTTGGTACTTAAGGTACTCAATGGGCGATGACCCACGGTTAGAGGTTTTACCCGAGCGTTTTGAAAAAGAACGTGTCGAATATAGTGTTAACAAAGGAAGCTTAGAATACCGTATTAAAAAAGCAAAACAGGCCTTTGGTCAAACCGCCCAAGATTCTTTTCCAGAGGTCTTAACATGAGTCTACAGATAGCCATGTTTGCTAGTAAGAATGAATGGGTTCCCCCCTTAGAGCTGCCGGACATTACGGAAGCACCAAAAATTGCGATAGACGTTGAAACGCGAGACCCTAATCTTAAAAAGAATGGCCCCGGATGGCCGACGGGTGACGGGGAAGTGGTAGGTTATGCTATTGCTATTGATGGGTGGTCAACTTACATTCCCATAAGACATCTTGGGGGAGGCAATCTAGACGAGAAGATTGTCAATCGATGGTTGAAAAAAGTTTTTGAGTGCCCTGCGGACAAGATTATGCACAACGCGCAGTATGATTTGGGTTGGATTAAACAAATGGGGTTCACGGTCAACGGACGAATTATCGATACGATGATTATCGCATCCTTGCTCGATGAGAACAGATTTAGCTACAGCCTAAACGCCTTATCATACGATTTACTTAACAAAACAAAGTCTGAGAAGGGCCTCAATGCCGCTGCCCAAGAGTTTGGTGTCGACCCTAAAGCTGAAATGTGGAAGATGCCCGCTATGTATGTTGGACCTTATGCTGAAGCCGATGCAGAATTAACACTTGAGCTTTGGAATTATTTTTCGGTTAAGTTAACCCAAGAAAACTTGTGGGGCGTAGCTAACTTAGAACTGGATCTACTGCCCTGCCTTGTGGAAATGACCATGCGTGGCGTCCGTGTTGATGTTAATCGTGTTGAACGAACTAGAGACAGTTTGCTTAAAAGAGAGCGCGAAGTGATGAAAGAGTTGAAACGAGTCGCAGGTTCCCCCGTTGAAATATGGGCCGGACAATCTCTCGCTAAAGCTTTTGACAATCTGAGCATACCTTACCCCAAGACGGAAAAAGGTGCCCCTTCGTTCACAAAAATGTTTTTGCAAGAGCATTCGCACCCCATAGCTAAACTGGTTACGCAGGCCCGAGGATTAAATAAAACGTCAGGAACGTTCATTAATTCTATTATGACTCACTGTAGAAGGGACGGACGAATTCATTCCCATATTAATCAACTTCGTTCAGATGACGGTGGCACGGTGTCGGGCAGAATCTCTATGCGAAACCCTAACTTACAACAAATACCAGCAAGGGACCCTGAGTTTGGGCCTATGATCAGGTCTTTATTTTTACCGGAGGAAGGAGACCAGTGGGCTTCTATCGATTTCTCTCAACAAGAACCACGGATCTTGGTTCATTACGCCCAAGTTTACGGGAAGACGCGAGGAATACCTTTAGACGGTGCGGATGATTTTGTGGAAGCGTATAACAAAGAGCCTCAAACCGACTTTCATGGCTTGGTCGCAGAAATAGCCGCTATTCCTAGGAAACAAGCGAAAGGAATTAACTTGGGATTGATCTATGGTATGGGCGTCCCGAAGATGGCCGATGAGTTAGATATACCTGTGGAAGAAGCTAGAGATCTAGTTAAGCAATACCATCAGCGTGTTCCTTTTGTAAAGGGTTTGATGACAGGCGTCATGAATCGTTTGAATCAAAAAAGTGCAGGAGGTTCGCTGCGGTCTTTGGCCGGACGTAAATGTCGCTTTGAAATGTGGGAACCCGATACTTTTGCAATGAACAAGGCACTACCTTATAAAGAAGCAGTTGACACTTACGGCGCGACGACCCGGTTGAAAAGAGCTTATACATATAAAGCTTTGAACAGACTGATCCAAGCTTCGGCGGCTGATATGACTAAAAAAGCTATGGTTGATATTTATCAAACTGGGAAGTTGCCTATGTTACAAATACACGACGAATTGGCTATGTCGGTTTCATCTAAAGAAGAAGCTATGGAGATAGCACGGATTATGGAAAATGCTATCCCGTTGGAAGTACCTAATGTATGCGATATTGAAATGGGACCCTCATGGGGAGAGGCTAAATAATCGGATTGTAATGACCCCTTTAATTCTGGATTGTAATGACCCATTTAAATCCCTTGCTTTTAAGTAAGCTTGCTTTTTTGTATATTATCCTATACTCTCGGTATTATTAATGCAGACCTTAAGAGAGCAAAATGGACACAACACGTTGGAAAAGTATTCTCGTTCCAAGAGAAGTTTATGACGAAATAAAATTATTGTCTAAAGTCGAAGGCCGTACCATTGGAGGTCAATTGCGCGTAGTGTTTGACTGGTACAAAGACTGGGCCGATGGCTTGGCAGAAACACCACCAGACGAGAGAGGAAACAATGGAATCCATAAATCAGGAAGCGGGTCCAATACATAAAAGCTTGGTCCACGACCAATGCCCAAAGTGTTATCTTACGTTAGAGACAAAAGAACTTACCCCGCATAAAATGGTGCGCTACTGCACCCAATGCAATTTAACTATTATCGATGATCCAAAAACAGCAGAGGTTTCTATCAGTGTATGCGATTAAGTGTTGAATATCGCATACGAGTGTGTATACTAAATACTCGTAGTTTGTTAAGACCCGCCTTTAGTTGGTTGCCCCCGACTAAAGGCATTTTTTTATAGAGGGATAAAAAAATGGCAGAAAAAGTATTTGTTGATGGCCTTATGGCTAAAAAACCCCGCGAGCAAGCCCCCGAATGGGTAAAATGTAACCTTAGCCTGAAGCGAGAAGATGTTATATCGTGGCTATCGGGACAAACGGATGAATGGATAAACGTTCAAGTATGTGAATCAAAAGGCGGCAAGTGGTATGCCGAAGTGGACACTTGGAAGCCATCTAAACCGTAAAAAATAGATCGGTTGACACTAGCGCATAAAGTTGCATATACTTAATCAACTTTACAGGACACTATAATGGAAGATCGATTAATTACTGCAAGTGAAGTATGCCTGATAGCTCGATGCTCTCGGGCAACGCTTTATCGAAGGATGAAAAACAGCTATTTCCCCAAGCCCGTAAAAGTAAGCGCCGTGCTTGCAACAACCTCGGCTCGCGGCCCTCAGACAGTTAATGCATGGAGACACAAAGACGTCATGCGTTGGCTGATTGACGGCAACGATCCTGCTTGGGTTAAGCAACGGGCCAAAGAAATAGAGACAGATATGCGGTTAGGGGAAGTTTGCCCTGATCACAGCTCGGAATTAAATCAACCACAAGCAAAGCCGAAAACGTTAAAGGTACTGTCGGTAGTTCTAAAACCGATAATCTTGTTGGCGGTCGCTTGGCTTTTACTGAGGAGTTACAATGACTGATTACATACTACGTTATGTTGAAGGTAGAGGTTACTTACCTATACTAGAAAAAGACGGTAAAGAGGTTTATCGAGGAGAGTACCAATCGTCTCCAAAGCTTGCTTTAGAAAGATGTTTTATCGCGGAAAGAGAAATAAAATGAAAATACTATTACTTACTATTACATTAGTAGCAACATCAGCTTACGCAGGACAACGCTGCACTAAAGACTACCTTGGTAACTATACCTGTGTCGGAACAGGTCAAGACTACGGCTATCGAAAAACAGAACGAAAAGATTACTTAGGTAACTCTACTTGGACAGATAATAAAGGAAACCGAATGACTTGCCGTACAGATTATCTAGGCAACTACGTCTGTCAGTAATTTACCCTATATATAAGTTTGTGGATCTGCCCCAGAACAAACGCTTAGAAATAAGCATTTGGCAGTAAAGCCCCGTCATACGTCAAGAAAAACGCACTCAGAAGAGCTGTCTTTTATAATACACTTGACGACGGGCAACTAATTAAAACTGAACAAACGAGGATGGAGCTATGATTAAATTCACGCGTAAAGAACTTTGGATGAACCAAGCTGGAAGTTGGAACTTTGAGTTAGACGAATTTGAAATGCTTGAAAAAGCGTTGGCAGTTGGCTTTGTAAAGCCTGTGGAAGATGAGGACGATTTGTACTTAGTCAACGAAGAGTATGAAGGAATAAATGACTAGTGCTAACGTTCAAAAAGGCTCACGAAACGTTTTTTTACGACCCCGTAGAAGGGGTCCTGACTTGGAAAATTAAGCCTAACCCAAAAATTTGTATTGGTACAAAGGTGGGCGGATATACGGGCAGAGGATATTTAGGCTTCGGCTTTCAAAACAAAAAAATGTACGTACACCGCGTAGTTTGGCTGATGGCTCACGGGTCTTGGCCCGTACAGATAGATCACGTTGATCACGATAAAACTAACAATCGTTTAGAAAATTTGCGCTCCGTCACAGCTTCCTTAAACAATAAAAACAGGCCGTTGAATCTTAATAACAAGAGCGGTATGCCGGGCGTTTGCTGGAATAAAGCAAACGAAACGTGGGTAATCCGCATTGGAACAAAGTACTTATGCTGTAAAAAGGATAAGTTTGAGGCCTGCTGCGAAAGGAAAAAGGCCGAAATTAAATACAACTATCACGTTAATACAGGAAAGGTACAAATACCCGATGGCGAGAAAAAAACAAAAGAATAATAAGAGCGGTGTTAACGGCGTTTCATGGCTTAGTAGCAATAACACTTGGAGAGTTATGTTAAATGGTAAACACGTTGGATGCTCCAAAAACTTCGAGGAAGCCTGCAAAATGCGGGCTCTGGCGGAGTGGAGGCAAAATTTAAAGAAAATTGCAGCTTTTGAGAAAGAGCTGTTGGAGCAAAGAGAATGACTATCTATTTAGCAGGGGCACCATCCAGTTGTGCTGACTGCACATACATACAAGTGCATCGGGCGCATCGTCAAGTTAAAACGCAATATCATTGCGCTAGATTTAGGACGCCCTGTAAGACCGCTTTAGAAGCCTGTAACTATGTGCCATTACTCGAAGCGTCAAACGAACAATTTTACGCGGATGGTGGCGCTTATGCACCGGGTCGCTGATCACGGCACTTGTCTCATGCAATTAAAGAGTGTACATTTGCACGACTAACCTGTCTCACCTCGGTTGAAGGGTGAGACATTTATGCAGAGCAGAGGTAAAACCATGTACGGCACACGATTTAACGAAATAGAAGTCTCTAACGACTTAAAAGATGGCGAAGTATTAATACGTTGTCCTAAACGCACCACGCTTAACGCAGAAGATGCGGAAGACCTTATACAACACCTTCAACTCATGTTTAATCTACCGCGCACTCCTTACGCGCCTTGGCGGAGAGAAGACTAATGCTTAATATCTTGCAGGCACTTGTTATTGTATTTCTACTCACGATCTTATTTGCGCGGACCACGGTAGAGTACAGTACTAAGCCTAACTTGTTGGACTGGACGTTTTGCGTGGCGATGGAAACAGAATGACTTGTTTGCTAGAGCAACAACAAAGAGTGGTGGTCTGGCTTGAGCAAAACTTATTAAAAAACTCGGCCTTATTACAAACCGCCGCCCACGCCAAAGAAGAGCAAAACCCTCAGCAAGCCGAACAAGAAGTGGGTGAAATTTTATTTGCACTATGTGTACAGTCCACTCTACAACACTTAGACTTAGCCGAATGCTTAAAGAGGACCATAGACAAAAAAGCTCTCTGAATTGCGCTAGATGGGAAAAAGGGTAACCCGGAGGAGTAGCGCGACAAAGAGAGCAAGCTTTATTATAAACAAATAACAAGTCTTTGCAACGCGGGCTTGTATTAAAGAGGCATAGGTTATGAAGACACGAATCCACGTTAATCAACATATTGTTAAAAAGAACGCTAAAACAGGGGAAAGAAACCCTGTGCTGACCTGTAAAACGTCCAAGAGTAATACGTATGCTCATCAAGTGGCGATAAAAGGTGAATCAAAAGTAATCTATAGCCCAGACAAACCGCTTTCTTGCGGCGCAAAAGTCTGGATCGAAACGATGAGTGAAGTAATCATTGTTGAATAAAACAAAAGGGGGAGAAAATTTCAGACATGAAACTATTAATCAGGAACATTATTGTTAGAGGAGTCTTACTGCCTGTAGGACTTCTGTTTTTTCTTTTAAGTATGGCAGTTATTATTCTCAGTGGGATAATTTATGGTAAATGGACCAAAGAAGATTTTGCAGGACTGCAAATCGTATTGCACGATACCATTGATCGATACCTGAGCTGCTACAAGCTCTGATAAAAACGGAAGGATCTGGGAGCGCGGCTCACGGGTCAGCTTTTTAACGACGAAGACTAAACAAAGCGCAGATGTTAGTAGTGGAGGTTACAAAGTAA
>TARA_R110000796_G_scaffold72282_3_pt1 | contig 14444 bp, 24 predicted proteins | sample TARA_R110000796 | Tara Oceans TARA_R110000796 (sample SAMEA4397815) | marine metagenome | biome: Polar Biome; feature: [SRF] surface water layer (ENVO:00010504); material: water (ENVO:00002006), including particulate matter (ENVO:01000060) such as... | depth 5 m | reverse complement strand
ATGAAATACTCCGACCTTTTGACGTCCTGAGAATACGAAATGAGCTCCAGTACCTAACTCTTTCTTTTTAGTGGTATCGTTCTTGTAGCTGATTGTAGCTTCAAGTAATATGTCTTTCAGTTTAATCATGATAAGTGTATTACATAAGCATCACCTTGAGCTCCAGACGGCTGTCTTTCCACTCTTGCTCCAGGCACTTGTTTTTGTATGTATGCTTTGTAGAGGTTTGATCTTCTACTATCCTCTTTTTCTGATCTTCCTTCCTCTTTTGTTGTATTAAACGATATCTTTTTAGGCTCTAATTCACCATATAAATCCTTATCGTTTATGTGCATATCGAATGTTGAGTCTAAAAAGTCTTTGACAATCTCTACAACCGTAGCCATTACTCTAAATGCTCCAATTCCTGTCACTACTCCATAGTTTGCTGATTGTGATATATTGTATGATGAGCTGCTTCCTAACGGTCCAAATGCTAGATCCCACTCATTGTCTCCCGCATGCACGAAGCTTACATAGTAGTCTCCTTTATCTGTTTTGAATGTATATCCAAAGTCCTGACTATCTGCAGCTGGATGCTCTTCGTGGTACTGCCATGGGAATGCTTTTGAAGATCCATCACCTATCTCATTAAGCTTGAGTTTTGATAAGATTTTTTGAAAGAAGGTTTTAATTTCTTCTCGTGGTACTGGGTCACCATTCCCATCTATAGTGTTGATTTTAATATTCCTCTCTTTGCACAACTTTATACAGTCTTTCATGTCTAAGTAGTAGAGCTTATCATTGTTCCACTTCTTTTGATCCTTGTATTCTATGATGATATCAAAGCTTGTTACATATTTGCTAAGTAGCACATCAAACTTCTTTTTAGACACAATACGCTCTTCTGCTTCAAAGTTCTGCTTTCCTGCCTTTGTAAGGCTTCCCTTCTCAAATCCTTTTTGAGCATATGGTTTAATAGAAAATTCACTACTCATCTTATTCCCATCAAAAGTAAACCTACATGGAATATTTGAACCAACCTGTGTTAAGAATCTCGACTCTTTGTGAAAGTTTTTATCACGAGTGAATGATATTGCATAAAAAGGATCATCTAACTTACCTAGAGGTCCACCTTCATCACTTTTAAGTTTCCCTGACTTGATAATGTCTATGGCCCTAGAGTAGCTGGTATAGTGATATATAATCCCTACCTGCTTAGCTTCTAACAATATATCTTTAAGCTTAATCAATCCCACTTCTTGTTATATTTGTCACGTTGATCTTTCAATACGTGTTCGATGTAATCTCGTTTCCCACAATGAGGACAGTTTAGATGCTCCATATCTCCAGATTCATTAATCTTCCACTCCCCTTTGCAGGAGCTGCATTTGTAAATGTAAGTGTGTCGGATAAATACTTTATGGCTCATATTGCTGCATCGGGATACCAATCATCCCACTCGTCTGGTTGTTTCATTTATTTTATAGGACCTCCTCCGACCCAAGCATCGCATGTTCTAGCTCCTGCACATTTGAACCAAAAGAATTCACAGAAACCTATATTAGCATTCTTAACTACTGTCTTGCCATCTGATCCTATGGCTTTTTCAATCTTACTGAGTGTAGCTTTCTTTTGATCGAATGCTCCACAGTTACCACACCTTGCTTTCTTAGCAGCTTCAACTGTAGTATTCCACAGCTCAGCCTTATCTTCCCAGAAAGGTTTAGATCCTTTCTCATCATCTGGATTGAGTGGTCCATAACTATACTCTTTAATAGTACGATTTCTGTTTAGAGTGTTGAGATCTAAATCAGTAATTGAATCTTCCGGCTTACCATCTTTGTTACCCATCTCCTTCTCTTTGTGAAGAGCAGCAGGGGTATTGTATTCTTTGGCCTCAAGAACAATATCTTTTATGATTTTTTTTAGCTTCATTTGAATTTACCTATCATAGTTTTTGTAACAGCTTTTCCTCCAATTTGTCTTGTGTACCAACCATTACCTGACTTCTTTCCATCCGGATGCTTTCCGTGCCAAGTAGTTTCTTTAGATCTTCTATCACCCAACACTTTACGCACCTGAGTTTCGTCATCTATTGTTGGTACTCCACCCTTTCCTACAAATGAGTCAAATGCAGCACCTGACACCTCTACGTAGTTCCCGTTGTTTTTTAGTTCAGCTGACTTCTTCTTGAGGAGATTCTTGATATTCTCTCGTTCACCATCATGTCCCATTCCAGTATGTTTAACTCCGAAAGGTGTTTCTTTTCCGAAGTAAACCACATCAATCTCAGGATCTGCATCTATGTCAGCAACTCTCCAAAATTTGAGATTTGGATCTTTCATTGAATCTGCAGTATTATACTTGAGATGTCCACCAATACTCTTATATGCGTTTGCAACAAGTTTATAGAGATCTTGTTTGAGATCGTCTATGTCTGCTGTTGAAGGAGTTACGTATTCACCTTTGGGTAAATCTAATTCCTTCAGAATGTCTTTTAACTTCATACTTATAAATAGTCTTCGAAAATCTTTAGAGGAGTTCTGTGACCGTGATCTTTTAAGTGGTAACGAAGCTGACCTTTTTTGATACTTGTTCTAAGTAACTTAGCTGTCTCAGTAGGATCAATCACATCATCCTCACTTCCATTGATCATCACACCGACCACTTCATTAGGTCCTTCGTAGACTCCCTCAGGCTCAAACTTTCGACTATGGAGAGCAGGGTTAAGAAGTACAACTGGTATCTTTGTATGAGTAGCAAGCATGTAAGCAAAATAGCCTCCCATACTACTACCAATAATAAGATCAGGCTCGAACCCTCGAACCAAATCCAACATCTGTTGAAATAACTCAGGATTGTGGTAGTCCATTTCTGGAGCAACCACCTCGTACTTGCTAGTAAGGAAATCAACCTTTGGCCCTCCTTGCCCACTCTCTAAACCGTGAAAATAAATGACTTTTTGTTTCATATCTTTCTCTCTCTCTTTACATAGTAAAGATCACCTTTTTATATCAATTTTGCAACAATATAACCGGTTTATTATTAACTACTGTGAATACTTCTTTTTTAAAGCTTCTCATTCCTTTTGGAGTGAAATACTCATGTCCTCTAAAATGCTTTCTTTGAAGATTGAGATCTGTAACATCTACTTTGATCTGTGCTCCATAAGGATTATCTTCACAAAACAACTCTTGATCCTCGTTGGTTGGATCAATAGTAACATTAACCCATGCTATGCCTCTCTCTTCCTTATATTCGGGATCCTGATCATAACCTTTGAAATTACTAACTGCGGTAACTTCTAAGTTCCCTTGATAGATCTCAGTGAAGACTGATTTGATACGATTAGCTTTCACTGTCGTAAGTCTTCCGTTCTCATCAAGAAGATAGTTCGTATCAACCTCACACAACCTCTTAGTAGCCACTTCACAATCATCTTGTTGTGCATACCATGACAAGTAATCTGCATCGGTAGATTCAGTAATCTTTTCACCAATATACTTTCCGAATTTAAACTCGTCATCAAGATATACTTGAAAACCTTGTGATGTTGTAGTACTCCAACTACGTGTATGACCTCTCAAATCTTCATGTGGAGAAGGTGCACTCAGTCCAGTCAACTCAGTAAATCTAGCTTGAGCTTTATCTAAGTCTGTCGACAAGTTCTGATAGTATGTACGATTATGTTTCTCACCAGATTGTCTGTGTTGACCATTTACCTCTGTATATAATGGCTCTACGCTCAAATCCCATAATGTGTAAAACTTATTTGCGAATCCTATTGCTTTCATATTGTGATTATTTGTTAGTATTAACTATCTCTCTTTCTTTATACCTAAAGATCAGGACAAATATTCAATTATGCAACAGTTAAGTGGATTATTTTACCACCACTTGCTTCCTTCAGCTTTTTTATTTCTTCTTCTAGGTTCTGGAGGTGGGTCTGCACTTGGTGGGGATGGTTCTGGAGTCGGGGCTTTAACCCTCTCGGCTTTACTCTCCTCCTGATTACCATCACCCGCTAGTGCTTTATTGGCTGAGATTAGTAGCATGATAGCCAATGGATCGAATACTATAATGAATAATAAGATAAACCAATTCACCACCTTGTCTGTGGGTTGATTGGTGATGCTAGCGACATACTTCAATGGTCCTATCTCAGCTGCTACGTCTGAGTTAGTCTCTAAGTCTAATACTCGTAAATCGATTGCTGTCACACTGTCGTTGAGCATGTCTTGCTTTATTGCTAGGTCATCACGTCTTGTCTGCTGTGATTCGAGTTGTTGTTTAATAATCTTTCTCGTAGAAGATGATTGTGTTGTTATTAACTGTCCTTCTGAGTTAGTGTATTGCACAACATTGTTTCCTAAACCTTCACTTAACTGTATGATTTGCGCATTAATATCCTGTTGCTCTTTAGTAATATCTGTTACTTGTTGTTTGTATCTGTCACGCTTTTTGACTTGCATTTCAACCTGCTTATCTACAGCTTGCATCTTATATGAAGTCTCTTGGTATGCTGACACTAAGAATCCATATATTCCTAGAGATGTAATTCCCATAAGAACAATCATTGCTAATACAAAATACACCTTACGGATCCAGTGAATGGTCTTCCAAAAGCGTTCAAGATAGGCAGCTGTAATTACTTTGGAAGCTTCTAATATCCCAGCCATTATTACGACAGCAGTTGTCTGAGCTGAGAAGAGTTTGCTTATTCCAAATACACTATAATATGCTGCTGTTATAGCTAGCGATAGTGCAGCTACCAGTACCAGAAGTGGTAATAGTTTATGTCTCATCTTATATAAATAGTGGGGAAAACACAAATCAACACGCTTAACGATTTTGTTAATTATCCTTTAAGCAATTGCTTACCTGGAGTCTTATTGTCCCAGCAAGCTTGCACTTTATTGTCTAGTTTGTCAAATCGAGAATCGGTGTATGCTAACGCCTTATCTGCTCGATCATCTATCTCTCTCCGTACTCCATCCAATTCATGGAATACTTTATCCAAATGGAGGTTGAGTCCATTTGTTAGAGTTTTATCGACCATTGTTAAATCACGACTTGTGTTTGCAAAAGTAGTTTCCCACTTACGTTGTATTACTTTCATCTCATGAGAAAGCTTTGCTACCTTGATACCAGCCCAAATAGATAACCCTGCTACTGCAAGAATTACTACAAAAGCTATACCGAAATTAAAATAAAATGTTTCCATAATGTTTAGTTTTTAAGGTCAAGCGTGTTGTTGTGTTATGTATCCAGACTCCCACTATTGGGATCTAGATCATCAGCGTCTCCACCAAAGGATTTTAAAGCGTGGAGAAAAGCAAGCATAGCTGACACCTTGCTTTCTTTTTTGTTGAGTAAATAATCAACATAATCTTTAACCCAATCATCAACTGGGAATCCTAAATCGTATAAATCGTAAATAGCGTGTGATACAGTCTTGTCGTGATACCTATTCATTAAGAACATAAACAACTCACCATTGTTTTCTTTTCTATCTATCTCAAGTTTGTGATCCATAAAAGCGCCATAACGTACTCTGAAAGCTGTTTCTCCATCAAAGTCAGTAGCAATCTCGAAACAACCCTTCCCTGGATTATTTTCGTAATCGTATATAGGTGTGATCACCTTTACATCGTCTGCACTAAATTTAAAAGGATTTTCCTCCACTACATGATTCTTTTCTGCTCTTCCAAGACTTTTTCAACAATACCTCTTACTGTTGGACGAGGCCACTTATACTCTGTCTGTAATGCTAATTCAATAGTATCATACATTATGCTAGCAATGTCACGATTGTCTTCAATATTATCTAACATCTCTCGAATATAGGTTCTAGTGAATGTTTGACGATATGCTTCATGTCGATCATCTAATCCCATTACAACTTTATATCTTTTAAACGATCAAACTCAGCTGCCTCTTTTGGGTCTTTAAATATTGCTATGCCTTGCATTGCATCATCTGCTGATGTTCCAGTGTGTACTGGTCTTGCAGCATAAGCTGATGTTGTTGAGTGTTCTACACATGTTCGTGTATGGGGTAGTATCTCAATTCTACCTTCTGGAATAACAACTTCACAAACTACGCATTTTCTATTCACCATTTTATATTTTGATTTTGTTTACGATTATAATTTTTTTTGTTCTTATGCACCTTATGGGTGGGGATCGAGTACATCCCCAACTCCACTAAGGCTTGTCTGTATGCGCCACTGAGGCTCTTGAATTTGTCCGTACTACTCTCCTTATGTTTTTCAACTCGTTTCATAATTATAAATAGTCAAATAATCACAATTGTGGACATTCACAGAACTTCTTGGCGGATAACTCTTTACGAACTTTTGTTATGTAAAGGATAAAGTCCATCGCTTCTTCTTGAGCATGCTCTAACCACTGGTCTATGGAAAGATCATCACGATCCATCGTAGCGTTGTATTTCTTGTAGCCTACAGCTGCTCTATCTGAGAACTTCTGACGTACTTCTTCTACAATAGAGTCATTCCCGAATAGCTTATCCATGTTAGGGTAGAAGCCTTTAGAGTCTTTATGGTCTAATGGATCCATATTATACAGACTTTTCTACTACTCCCACAATTCTAGACACTCCTGCTGCAACTATCTCGAAGTCGTGTGTTCCACCCTTTGATAGATCTTTAGTCATTCTAGCTTCTGCTTCGGTTACTGACATAGCATCTACTAGATACCTTTCTGTCATCTTCTTTACTCCACCTTTTCCGTCATCGGTAAGGATCTTAACTGTTACTGTAAAATACATATATATTTGGTTTTTAGTGTACAATATAAATCATCTCTTGCCCTTTCTTATCACCCTCAAGCCATGTGGCAATTCCATGGTTATTACGAACTCTATGAAGAATGTGTTTAACATCTGAGTTTGTTACATTCTTGAATGACAGAGTGTTTTTAATACATTTTCTCTTCTTAGGCTTCATCATTGGAGCCTCTTTTGTACCAACACTTACTTGGGGCATGTCGGTGAAAATTGGTTGTTCTAAATGAACTGTTAATCTTGTCATGTTTTTGTTTGTTTATTTAGACTAATATACGCTCTTTATTTCGATATTGCAACACTGCAACCTCTTTTTGTTTACATTCGAACATAATATCTATATCATATCCATAAGTATCTACAGTCTCATAAATCATATCTGCGTGAGCTTGTACTCGTACTGAATCATCTTCGTTAAGTCTTCGAGAAGAAGAATAATGCACAACTGGTGTTATGTTTTCTGGCCATGTACTGATGGCTAGCTCTAACGCTTGCTTATGGGTTAGATCTGCTGGATGACATGAGTGATGGTGATAATCAAATACTAAAGGTATTCCCGTCTCTTTGTGAGCTCTCATAAGATCTGCAATCGTATACATTGACTCTTTATCATCGTTCTCTAGGGTAATACGCTTCTTAGTATTCTCGTCAAGTCTGTGGAAGTTCTCGATCCATCTACCCAATGTAATATCCTTCTCGCCATAAGTAGCACCTACGTGTATATTGATCTTGTTATATGGACTAGGCTCGAATCCCATAAGATCAAATACCTCTGAGTGATGGTTAAGATCATAAATGGTACGCTCTACTACCTCTGGCTTAGTAGATCCTAGAATATTAAAAGGTCCTGGATGGAATGATAATCGATGTCCGTTCTTTGTAGCATAGTCACCTATAGCTTTCAAGAGCATACAAGCCTTATCGTATTGTGGTAAGTCTGAAAACTTATACTCACTGCTCCATGGAAAGATGTCTGAACCTATCCTAAAGAACTTGAAGCCATTACGTTCATTCCATTGAAGGATCTTGAACAAGTCTCGTAAATTTTGTAAACCTAGCTCACCTACGTATTCTAACCCTTTCTCTTGCCAAGTAGCTTTCCTACAAGTACGTCCTGAGTATATGTTCTCTTTACGTAGCTGTTGATTTATGCATGCATAACCGTACTCCATAATTATCTGTTTTGCTTAAAGATACGGAATTACTTTCGATCATACAACTTTTTCTACCAGTTTCCTCGAGGACAATAATCGTGCTCGCTTCTCACTTTTGCGCTAAGGTTGCATCCACAATCCTTACACTTCATGCCTTGTATGTTTGTTGTACGATTATCAATAACTACAGAATACACTCCGGTCTTTTCTGCAGCTGGACACTCTGCACATATGCTAGCTCGCTTTTTTGCCATACTCTCTACAGCTTCATTAGGAAAGGCTAGGTTTTTGAAACCTGATACAATGTTTGCTAATACAATAGGTGGCTTGTCTTTTCGTGTTACTTTGCTTTTTTTTATTGCTCGCTCTAATATTCCTAAGAGTACAGCAGGCCATAGCAACACCAACTTCAACCAGAAAAATGATCTAGACTTCCTAAACTCTTTACTGAGGTATTTCTTCTCCCAACGATTGATATAACCAAAAAACTTTTTCAAAAGGAGTCTTTTAAGTCTTCTATCATTTGAAGCTTTTCTTCTTCTGTAAGAATGTCCATGGTAGATAATGCATCTAAGCTGTCACTATTCTCTAACAACTCTACTTCTTTGTCTGGTGCTTCTGTTGCATCTGCTTTGAGTTCGACTCTTCCTAAGTTTCCTACATTCACAAAATAACAATTATAACATAAAAGCTCTAAGTTTTCTAATCGCAAATCTTTTTTATTGCCATTGGTTGTATTCAACACTAGTGGTACTTTAAGATCAGTAGGACGCTTTTGACAAAATCCACAATTGCTACACTCTTCTGGAAAGTATCCATTTGCAATCAATCTTGCTAACAGCTTTTGACGTGGATAGTTGGGATGCTTACCTAATAGTATTTCATCTAGATTTGTTCGTTTGCTTGAGGTTCCAATCTTGGATATACCTACACCAGACTTATTATAATGTACATCGAATAGTGTTGCTCCTTCTTTGTTCTTGTATTGTTTTGCAAATTTACGATATAAAGGATAACTGACTCTCAGATATTCAGCTGCTGCTTTGTTGGATCGAGTAACTTTCATTGCTTGCTCAATCTGACTCTGGAGCAGCATGGTAGTTCTCGCTTTTCGATTTCTTCTCTTTGACATAACTAATTTGGTTTTACAACTTATCTAAAAGTTGTTTTACGTTGGGACATTTCTCATAATGCTCCACTGCAATGTAATGAGTTAGTGCAGTACTCAACCCATCCCTCCATCCAGACCTTTCTGCGGTTAGATAGGTGCTTGTACCATTAAGCTCAAATAACCTCACTTCAGGGGCACTTGTAAAGATACCTTCTTCTATAGCTTGTACGATTCTATCAAACACAAACTCACTCTTGTCATCAAAGAAATCCTTTGCTTCATCTTCATCTAAGACTGGGATGTTAGGTATTTCTGAATACTTGAAGTCTTGTGTTTGTTGTTTGGCAGACTTTATATTGATTTCTACTGTATCATATAGATCAGCTAGGTTCCATATAATCTTGTCTCGCTCTTTGATTGTGGTTGCTGTTGTAGAATGGACGACCTCTTTACCATCTATAACATTAATACAATGCTCAGTTCCTTTGCTCGATTCTACTATAGTTACAACTATCTTCATGTTTATAAATAGTTTAGTTATCGAGATACTGCATAGATTTTCAGAAATTCTTTTAGGGGAAGTTGTTTTTGTTTAGTAAAGAATAATGCTGCTTGGTATCTTGTAGGAGCTCCTACTCTTGCAATTGCACTTTTCTTACCATCTCTTCTTGAGTAAAAATAATACGGTTCTTTCATTTGTTATCCTCTTTTGATATGCAATTTACTAATTTTTTCTAAGAATTCCGACACTCCTATTGTTTGATTTTGATCTGTTACTATCTTGATGGTAGGTAGTGTTTCTGGAGCTTTCTCTACTAATGTCATTAATACTATAAGACCGCTTCCAGGCCAAAAACTTCCAAAAGACTCTTCACCTAATAGGTTTGCTTCATTGAGTGCGTCTGCTTCTGAATCGTTAGGCATTAAAATGTAGTATTGCATTAGTGTGTTGTGTATAAGTGTTCTTGTTTGATTGTTGGATTGTGTACAATAGCCTGCTCGGTAGATCTGTCTATTTTTTTAGTAATGTGTATTTTGAATGGTCCGTATTCGTATGTGTCTTCGTCGTAATGATCGACCATCTCCTGCATATTTGCTAGGAATGAACCATCTTCTTGTGTTAGTTTGTTAATATCAAACTCAACTAGAACATCACTGATTATTCTATCTTCTGTTGAAGGCATCTTTACAAAGTCATCTACACACTCCTTGTTGTACATATACCCATATATCTTCCAATCTTCTTCTGATATGTTTAGTAGCTTGTTTGCGATACTATGTGTTTGAGAAAAGTATTGATCAACTAATTGGTATGTTTCTGACTCTGTTGTATATACTTTATTAAAAAGAGACATTACGGCAACAACAAAATCTGGGTTTGGATGTGTACCTTTGATTTGTGCATCTATCCTATAGTAGGGTTTGGGTTTAGTTGTGTGTTCAAACTTTCCCCACTTTCTTTGAAATCTACACATCTCTATGTGATCAGCTTGTTGTTGAAGTTGTAAGCGTTCTTGTGCTTCTTTATTTTCTTTATTGAACCATTCAGGTCCTCTACTAGATGTGCATGTAAAATGATACACTAACGCTCTCCATGTTTGTTTAATTTGTACTCCACTTCGTACAAGTCTAGTTAAGACGTCTGTATCCTCTCGTGAGCGTCTAAACATAGTATCGTGACCTCCAATACTATTCCACACTTCCTTGTACATTGTGAATGGTGCAAAGAAGTATTCTGTGAATTCATCCTTCTTCAAACTCTCTGCTAACTCTGTAAACTTGTCTAGCTCAAACTTAGTAGGATCTAACCCAAAATCGTGTGTATGTTTTTCTCCTGAGCTTGGATGTAGTGGTGGCTCTATTCTAGTAGAACACAATACAGTATTAGGTTCTACGGCTTTCCATACCTCAACATCATAGTTTTTACAGATCACCATATCTGATTGTAAATAGGAGACGCATGCGTTGCTAGCCTGCTTAAACATCTCATTGATGTTTCTTGCATAGCCGTAGCAGATTGGTAGATTGTTTCTTAAGATTTTAAGGTTAGGAAAGTCTCCTTTCTGTTCTATCAACCAATTAAACGTACCTTGATTATCACTATCGATAAAGACTAAAATTTCATGTTGGGTGTGAGATAGGTTTTCTTTCAAAGACCTGAATAATAGTTTAGTATGGTTAAGCTCGTTTCGAGCTGTGTTTATGCAGAAGGTTATATTCATGTTACTTCATTTTATGATACACCTTCTCAATAGCTTCCTCTATTAGGTGTGTTTTTACTGGAATGTAGAAATGGTCTCCAACATAGCTTTTTGTTGTTTTATTTTTCTTTGGAATACCAACCCTGTAATCTGAAAGCTTATTGATCATCTCTAGAATATCACTAAGCCAGTAGCTTTGTAGATAAACACAATCAACAGAAGTCGTACGCCACTGCTTTGCAGGATACCTTTTAGTAGCCGCTTCTATGCTAGTGCGTTGTTCTTCTAGGTAGTATCTAACAAGCGATACTAAATCTTCCATAAAAAAGAAATCCATCATCTTATCTTCATACAACTCAAAATCTTTACGGTCTATGTATCGTTGGATGTTGTTCTTAATAAACCTAGTATCTAACTCGTTGTGATCAAACACTCCCCAAATTCGCAAATTCAAGTAGTTAGGATTAGGTCTTATTAAGTCGTTTATAATTGCTTTACTCAAACCATATGGATCTACAGGGTTATCCTTCTCAGCACCAGAACCAAAGTGTATCAATCTTGTGAAGCAATCTTTGTTTGCCATTAAATTGTAATACATTTTTAAGTTGTCAACTAAAACACTATCGTCATCTTCCTTGAATCTACTACCTCCACTAACAGCTGTGTGTATTACACAATCAAACTTTATATTAAGCTCTGTGCATTTATTGAAGAATAAATCACACGCTTCTCTATCTCTAAGATCAAAGTTAACACGATGTTGTGCTGTAACCTCAAAATCATCCTTCAAGTCTTTGTATAAACTACTCCCTATATAACCATTAGCTCCCGTTATTAATACTCTCATACTTATTTGGTTTTACAATAATCAGCAAACTCTACTAGGATAGTGTTTACACCGTCAGTACGGTTCAGTGCTTTTTCATAAGCAGGCACTATATCTTCTGGTTCAATCAACTCCATTACTTCGGTATTGTTAGTCATTGATCTGAAAGCTTCAGAGAAGTTTCCTTTGTGTTGACATTGAGGGTCAACTGGATGCTCGCTACCAACAGCAACTCTTATTATAACTCTTGGTGTCAGTTTTCCATTTGACATCTTCTTAAACTTGTCTAAGTGGTTTACAATTTGATCAGTGCCCATCAATAAAAAGTTCCACCTCGGATATGTGGATATAGGAATCATACCCTCTATCGCCATTCCGTTTGCTAATCCGGATTGAAGATACTCAGCTACTGGCAATTCTAACCTCTTTGCTTGATCGATATGTTTTAGTGAATCAAACAATCCGGTTCCTTCATATTCAACAGCTTGCCCTATAAACATAGTAGCGGGATGCTCTGCGAGCAAACTCATTGCTTTTTGTATTTCTGTATAATATTTCATAAACTAAAACTGTACTCTTAATCCAGCACCTGCGTGTGGATATTTATTATTGTCGTATTGATAATATATTAAATTCTTCTGTTCAACAATCCCTCCCTCATAGTCCTTTTCTAGGAAGTATGGAGTAGTTCGTTTCCAAACCTCTGGAGTAGGTGTGCATACAGATTTTTTATTATCTTCAACTATAAAGGTGATTGGTAGATCATTATTTAGAGAATATTTATAAGCTTCATGGAAGTGTCCAGTCTCTGCGCTCATATCCCCTAACCAACACCAAACTCTATTCTGCTTTTTTTGTAACTTTATAGCTAACGCTATGCCAGCTGCTATTGAAGGAATCCCACCAACAATTGAGCTACATATAAACTTGTATTTTGGTAGGTTTGCTACCATAGACTTGCCATCTCTAATATTCGACTCCAACACCTCAGGTGGTACGCCTTTGAGTAGTCCTTGGTAATGGTTTCGCCAAGTACAACATACCCAATCATTATCAACGTCTATTTTTTTAAATATATCTAGTATTTGATCTTCGTTTCCATGATACAGATGTATAGGTGCAGCTATTTCACCATTATTGAACGCATCGCCTATTTTCTTCTCAAACGCTATTAGTTTCTTTTTATCTAGCATGTTCTGTGTTTAAAGATCATATAATGATTCCAATCAGTCAAATTTTCATCTCCTAACAACGTTTCACTACTTATTCTTGGATAAGCCGGTGTTTTGAGTTCTGATCCATAGAATCCTTCAAGTTTAAATTTGTGAGTATATAAAAAGTATACAAAGTTATCAAAGTCAAATAAACCTCGATAAACCCATTGATGTGACATTCGCCAATTTGGATTACTTATGAAGTATATAGAATCTTTATTCGTTAGCTTATGTATCGTCTGCACAATGACTGAAGGATTGAGAACATGCTCCAAGAAGTCGTTAGTAATAATTAAATCATACTCATCCAATAAACCTTCCGTATCAAAACTACTTGATAAATCTTTTACAAAAAAGGTACCTTTAGACTTATTATCAGAAAAGTACTTCTCTGCATGCGGTTTATCGACTAGGTGATAGGTGAGTTCTGGATGTGCTAATTGTACTTTTTGCGACAATATGCCAGGTCCCGATCCAAGCTCTAGTACGTTTTTTATATGTGGATTTTCTTTTATAAGATTGCTAATCAACAAAGCTTCATAGCTATATCTTTGCTGCCAAGCTGGTTCTTCTATTCTTTTAATATTAGATCCAGCCCACTCGTGAGCATGCATCGTGTCAAACTGATCTGAATCGAACGTCTCTTCAAAGTCTGTGTGTTTTATTCTAAATAATCCCATAATCTACCAAATGAATTTGTCTTTATAATAACTAACTATACCCATTATTTCTCTATTAAACAACTTTTTAGGAGACCAACCCAACAATCTAAGTTTAGAATCATCTAACGAGTATCGCACATCTTGACCTGGTCTGCTGTAAGAATAATCTATATGTTTATTCTCCTTCCCTCCATCTGAAATATCAATACCCATAGAATCAAAGACACTACGTACTGTATCGAAATTGGATTGCTCGAAGCCTCCTGCAATGTTATAGATTGCACCAATATCTCCCTTGTCGATTATAGTAAGGACAGCTTCTGCAGTATCGTCTGCATGTAGCCAGTTTCTGTAAGGTTGGCCATGATTGTGTAATGGAATTTTGCGACCGAGATTAGCTAGCTTGACAGTTTTAGGAATCAATTTCTCAACATACTGACCTATGCCATAGTTGTTGGTTGGTCTCAAAATCATATAAGGAATCTTA
>TARA_R110000796_G_scaffold185036_1_pt1 | contig 14459 bp, 10 predicted proteins | sample TARA_R110000796 | Tara Oceans TARA_R110000796 (sample SAMEA4397815) | marine metagenome | biome: Polar Biome; feature: [SRF] surface water layer (ENVO:00010504); material: water (ENVO:00002006), including particulate matter (ENVO:01000060) such as... | depth 5 m | reverse complement strand
TGAGAAAAAATTTGTTTTAACCATAGGATACAGACAGGCTTGCCCCGAGGTAGTTTACCCTATTTTTTAGAACGAATTGCCTATTCGGGAAAGGGAAAACTGGTATTTTTTAATGAGGAGCCAAGGTTTTTTTAGCTTAGATGGATTTTTTCTATATTAAAACTTATCTTGCTTCAAATTTTTTTATGGTAGAACTAGCGGGAATAATTGTTCTTGGTATCATTGCACAGTGGGTGGCATGGCGCTTTAAATTACCGGCCATTTTGCCACTTATCCTTATAGGTTTGTTGGTAGGGCCTATATCTACTTTGTTTACAGAGGACGGCACTAAATTAATAAGACCTATTTGGAACAAGAGCGAGGGTTTGTTTTTAGGGGAGAGCCTTTACCATTTTGTATCCCTTGCTATAGGTGTTATATTATTTGAGGGCGGACTTACCCTTAAACGTTCCGAGGTAACTAGAGTGGGCCCGGTTATTACCAAGTTGATTACCTTGGGTAGTGCAGTTACCTTTTTTTTAGCAGGTACAGCAGCACATTTTATTTTTGATTTACCTTGGCAAATCTCCTTTTTGTTCTCGGCACTCATAATTGTTACAGGCCCAACTGTAATTACCCCTATCCTTAGAAATATTCCTTTGAAAAAAGATCTGTCCGCGGTTTTGAAATGGGAGGGTATTTTGATCGACCCCATTGGTGCCCTTGTAGCGGTATTGGTCTTTGAGTTTATAAGTATCGGGGAAGGTCAAGGATATACACAGACCGGCCTTTTGGAATTTGTAAAGGTACTATTATTAGGTTTCAGCTTTGGTTTCTCTTTTGCACATGCTTTGACCTTGGCTATAAAAAAGAATTACGTACCTCATTATTTGTTAAATGTGGTATCCTTATCCGTAGTACTTTCGGTTTTTGTTATTTCTGAACTTTTTGCACATGAATCGGGGCTACTTGCCGTTGTAGTTATGGGAATGGTTATGGGAAATACCCAACTGCCCAATATTAAGGAGTTGCTCTATTTTAAGGAGTCCCTTAGTATACTTTTAATATCTATGCTTTTCATTTTGCTTTCGGCAAGTATGAATTTACCCGAGCTGGAATTGTTGTACAGCCCCAATACACTAATACTTTTTGCTATTGTGGTTTTTGTGGTAAGACCTATGGGGGTATTTTTGAGTACCATGGGGTCCAATCTTAATTTTAGGGAAAAATTGTTTATCAGCTGGGTTGGTCCCAGGGGGATCGTTGCTGCAGGGATTGCCTCACTATTTGGTTCCAAATTAATTTTGCGCGGGGAACCGGGAGCGGAATATATTACACCATTGGTCTTTATGATCGTTTTGGGAACCGTACTCCTCAATGCATCCACCGCCAGGTTTATGGCCAAATTGCTTGGGGTATTCTTGGAAAAGTCCGAAGGTATTCTAATTATAGGTGCCTCCAAGGTGCCCAGGCTCATAGCCAGTTATCTCAAGAAGAATAATAGACACGTGGTATTGATAGACAATAACCAAAACAATATAGAAAAGGCCAAAAATATTGGTCTGGAAGCCTTTGTAGCCAACATTTATTCCGATGCCCTGACAGATAATATTGAATTGAACGATGTAGGATATTTAATGGCATTGACCGGTAATTCGGATATCAACGAATACGCCATAGAAACTTTCAAGAAACAGTTTGGGGAACAAGGTTCATTTAGACTGGTAAATTCGGATGAGATGAGCGACCCGGAAAATAACCCAATGGAAGGTCTTTTTTCCCATACAGATGATTTTATTACCCTGACAGAAGCCGCTAGGAGTAATCCTGTAATTCATGAAATAGAATTAAAGGGCAAGGAACATTATGAGGGCCTCATAGAAATTACTAAAGCGGATAAGGATATTGTTCCAATTTTTATAAAGACCTTGGACGGGGACCTAAAAATTATTTCTTCGTTTAGCAAAAATTTTGAAGATATTAAAGAAGGCTGTAAGTTGGTGTACCTTGGAAAGTTATTGGAGGCTGACAAGCCTGTTAAAAAACAGAAAATTTAAGTGGCCAGGTGGCAATACTTGGGCATGTAGCCAAAATGGCCCATCAATAATCAAAAGTTAAATAGTACCAATAGAAAGAATACTTTAAGTTATAATTTAATCCATCTGTATTGAATCCACTTCTAGTTTTAGCGATCATTTCCATTTATTTTGTTTTGTTAATGACCATTTCGTATTTCACTTCAAGAAATAGAAGTGACGAGTCTTATTTTACAGGGGACCGGCAATCGCCCTGGTTTTTGGTGGCCTTTGGAATGGTGGGCGCCGGACTTTCAGGAGTAACCTTTGTATCGCTTCCTGGAATGGTAGGCAATAACAATTTCTATTTCTACCAATTTATTCTAGGGAATGTCGTAGGCTATCTCTTCATTACTTTTGTCCTGATTCCGTTGTACTATAGATTAAGGTTGGTTTCCATTTATGGCTATTTGGATCAACGTTATGGCGTAAAAACTTATAAGACGGGGTCGTTGTTCTTTTTGGTTTCACAATCCTTTGGAGCTGCACTTAGGCTATTGTTGGCCTCAAAAATTCTTCAATTTGCATTATTTGACAAGCTGAATATTCCATTTCCCATAACGGTTATCATCATCTTGCTGTTGGTTTGGCTGTATACCAATAAGTCCGGAATAAAGACCATTGTTTGGACAGATACCTTGCAAACGACCTTCTTGGTCCTTGGTGCCATAATTACGATCTATACCATCACTACCTCCTTAAATCTGTCGTTTTCAGGGGCCATACAACAGGTTACGGAACATAAGTATTTTGAAGTGTTTAATTGGGAAAACAAATCGAGCAATAATTTTTTCAAACAGTTTATTGCCGGTATTCTTGTGGCCATTGCCATGATAGGTTTGGATCAGAACATGATGCAAAAAACATTGACCTGTAAGAATCAATGGGATGCACAAAAGAACACTTTGACCTACAGTTTAATTTTGGCCATAACCCAATTCCTGTTTTTGGGATTGGGAATCCTATTATATATTTATGCGGAGAATAATGGTATTGCTTTGGCCGTTGGCGAAAACGGTGCACTTTTGGATACGGACAACCTGTTTCCCGATCTAGCATTGAACCATCTTGGTGTTTTTGCGGGAATCAGTTTTTTATTGGGAATAATAGCCGCGTCATTTTCCAGTGTGGATTCTTCCCTGACCGCCCTAACCACTTCTTTTACCTATGATTTTTTGGATATTTCACATAAATCCAGTGCTGATAAAAAAAGGCTTAAGAACTGGGTCCTACTCGGTTTTTCAGGGGTGCTATTTCTAATAATTATGTTATTCGCCAACAGTAGGGGAGATGTGGTATCGCTTATATTCAAAGTAGCTGGGTATACCTATGGCCCGCTACTTGGTCTTTATATGTTGGGGATGTTTACCAAGATTGCAGTTAAGGACAAATGGGTGCCCCTTATATGTGTTATGGCTCCAGTACTTACCTATTTATTGAGTGTCTACTTTGCCCAATCCTTTAATTTCGACTTTGGATTCATCAATATAGCCGTCAATGCCGGGCTTACTATTTTAGGATTGTTATTGGTAAGACGGAAGAGGGAAACCGCTGGATAGTCCTAGCCTGTTGTGAAGGGCTTTGGATAACTAATTGTAGCGGTGATCCAAGGTACTACACCCTCTTTATACACCCTGTTTTAGACGTTAAGGACGTTCCTTTTTTTAATCGTTCAGCTTAAGAACAGCCATAAATGCCTGCTGGGGTATTTCTACGTTTCCAACCTGACGCATACGTTTTTTACCCTTCTTTTGCTTTTCCAACAATTTTCTCTTTCGAGAGATATCACCTCCATAACATTTGGCGGTTACATCCTTTCTTAAGGCTTTAATAGTTTCCCTGGAAATAATTTTGGCCCCTATTGCGGCTTGGATAGGAATATCAAATTGTTGCCTTGGGATCAGTTCGCGAAGCTTCTCGCACATTTTTTTTCCAATGTTGGCAGCGTTGTCTGCATGTATTAAGGCGGACAGGGCATCTACAGGTTGTGCGTTGAGCAATATGTCTACCCTTACCAATTTGGAGGTGCGCATACCAATTGGTGCATAATCAAAGGAGGCATATCCTTTGGAAACTGTTTTTAGCTTATCATAAAAATCGAATACAATTTCTGCTAAGGGCATATCAAAATTCAACTCTACCCTTTCTGTAGTCAAATAGGTTTGATTGGTAATCTGTCCTCTTTTATCAATACATAAGGACATAACATTCCCAACAAAATCGGCTTTGGTGATAATCGTTGCCTTTATGTACGGTTCTTCTACGTGATCTAAGGTAGATGGATCCGGTAGATCGGATGGATTATTCACTATAATGGGCTCTTCAGGATTCTTACGGGTAAACGCATGGTAGCTTACGTTGGGTACGGTGGTGATCACCGTCATGTCGAACTCCCGTTCCAAACGTTCTTGGATGATTTCCATGTGCAGCATTCCCAAGAAACCACAACGAAAACCAAACCCAAGGGCTGCACTGCTTTCCGGTGTAAATACCAAAGAAGCATCATTTAATTGCAATTTTTCCATGGAGGAGCGCAGTTCTTCATAATCTTCCGTATCTACGGGATAGATACCGGCGAATACCATGGGCTTAACATCTTCAAAACCACCAATAGGGTTCTTGGTAGGGCTCGCAGCATCTGTTATGGTGTCCCCTACTTTTACTTCCCTGGCATCCTTTATACCAGTAATGAGATAGCCAACATCTCCGGCCTTTATACTTTGTTTGGGATGTTGTACCAGTTTTAGGGTACCCACCTCATCAGCGTAATAGTTTTTATCGGTGGCGACGAATTTTATTTTTTGACCCTTTTTTATTTCCCCGTTAATAACCCTGAAATAGGTTTCTACCCCCCTGAACGGATTGTATACGGAGTCGAATACCAAAGCCTGTAGGGATTCATCGGGATTGCCCTTGGGAGCAGGTATACGTTCTATAATGGCAGTCAAAATTTCTTGGATCCCTAGGCCCGATTTAGCACTTGCCGGGATAACGTCCTCTGGTTTACAACCCAATAGATCAACAATATCATCGGTAACTTCTTCGGGGTTCGCACTGGGAAGGTCTACTTTGTTCAATACAGGAATAATTTCCAGATCGTTCTCCAAAGCCAAGTAAAGATTTGAAATGGTCTGTGCCTGTATGCTCTGCGCTGCGTCCACTACCAATAAGGCACCTTCACAGGCCGCTATGGAACGCGATACTTCATAGGAAAAATCCACGTGTCCCGGGGTATCTATAAGATTGAGTACATATTTTTCGCCCTCGTGCTCATAATCCATTTGTATGGCATGGCTCTTAATGGTGATCCCTCGCTCTCGTTCAAGATCCATACTATCCAATAGCTGGTCCTGCTTTTCCCGTTCCGTTACCGAACCAGTAAAGTCTAACAACCTATCGGCCAAGGTACTCTTGCCGTGATCAATATGTGCAATAATGCAGAAATTCCGTATGTTTTTCATGTATGCCTAATTTACTGGTACTGAATTGGCCCTATAAAAATGCATTTCAGTATCCCTTTTCCCGTGATCGGCATTTCATCGTAATCTAATGCTGATCAAAGCAACTGCAAAGATAGGCTTTATCCATGATTTTTAAAGTAAAAATCTCCAGAGTGGTTTTTATACTTCTACAGGGATATAATTTGGTAGATGATATTGAGGAATTTCTAGTGATAAATGGACGGTTTGTAGATTTTTACTACAAATTTTGGAGAAACCATTGTGGGTTGTTAAGAAAAAGTTAACTTTAAAAATTTTTATAACGGATATGCCACTGTTTGTGACAATGTTAAAGGTTTCGCCCCTATTCTTTCTACTAGTTTGCATCCCGTTGGTGGGGCAGGAATACAAGGTTTCAGGCCATGTTAAGCAAACAGATGGTACCGAGTTAGCTTTTGCAAATATACTACTTTATAAAGTATCCGATACCAGTTTTTTTAAAGGTGCTGCATCCGATGAAAAAGGCTTTTTTTCTTTTGATAATATAATCGGCAACCAATATTTAATGCGTGCCAGTTATATAGGAAGCTATTCCAATTATAAATTGGTAGAGGTAAATTCCGATTTGGACATAGGGCCTCTCTTTATAGATGATAAAGGCCAAGAATTGAATGAGGTAGTCGTAGTCTCCCAAAAACCAACATTGGAACAAAAGGTAGATCGCTTGGTCTTTAATATTGAGAACACGGCGCTTTCAGATTCGGACTTATGGGATGTTCTCAAAAGGACTCCTACCGTATTTGTTATGAACGATGAGATTAAGGTGAAAGGGGAGAGCGGGGTTCAAATAATGATCAACGATAAGAAAGTGAACCTTCCACCGGAAGATATTCTTAATTTATTAAGTGGTACTTCGGCAAAAGGTGTACAGTCTATTGAGGTGATAACAACACCCCCAGCGAAATATGATGCCGAAGGTGGGACCTTGATCAACATTAAAATGAAAAAGAATTTAATTGCGGGCTACAACGGAGCCGTATATAATAAATACAGTCAAGCAGTATTTCCAAGGCAAATGTTTGGTACTGGACATTTTTTTAAGAGCAAGCAATTGGAAGCCTCTTTTAATTATAGTTATTCTCAAAACAAGATTTTAACAAATTATACGGATATCACCAATTTTATTGAGGATGGCCAGATTAGGGATACCTGGACTTCAGATCTGGAGGTCATCTATAGAAGTAAAAAACACAATACCAGTGCCTTTGTGGATTATGCTTTTGACGACAATAATACCATCAGTTTTTCTTCCATTGCCACATTAACACCCTCTTATTTGACAAGGGATTTGTCCGACACTCAAATTTTGGACGCCAATGATGGCAGTACTTCAGGTTTTTACACCTTGAACAATGGCAAATTTGAATCGATCAACGCTGCCTTCTATTTGGATTATAAACACAACTTTAACGACCAAGGCTCCAAACTGGCGGTGAATGTCCATTACACCCATTATGATTATGATAAAGACCAGGAATTGGAAACCGATTTTTACGATGGTAACCGGGCCATAGTTGGGGAGAACAATTTTAATACCTTCAATAGGCAGAACACTGATTTGTACAGTGCGCAGGCAGATTTTGTCTCTCCCGTTGGGGAGGGTGCCAATTTTGAATCGGGAATAAAGTATGCCCTAATAGATTCTGAAAGTTATATTGCCCAAGAAGGATTTGACCGGGATCAGGAAGGCATTGAGTCTACGGAAGAGGGAACATTTTTTTACGATGAAGCAATTGTTGCGGGCTACGCCAGTTTCGATGCAAAATGGAATAATTGGACGTTAAAATCTGGGCTAAGAGCGGAATATACGGATACAAAAGGAGATTTTAGTTTAAGCACGGACAAGATTAAAAATCATTATTTGGAATTATTCCCTACACTATTTTTACAATTTAACCCCAATGTAAAACATAGATTCGGGGCCAGTTACAAAAGAAGCATCATTAGGCCCAGCTATAATAAGATTAATCCTTTTCAGGTATTTCAAAGTAATAATTCCGTGGTGGAGGGCAATGTAAATCTGCAGCCTTCCTTTAAGAATTCAGTGATTTTATCATATACCTATGATAGGGATTACACCTTTGAGCTTTTTTATAGATATCACAGGAATATTATGCGTTTGTTGACCTTTCAGGACAATGAAAGCAATCTGTTAAGATTTATTACGGATAATGTTGATAGGGAGTTGGCCTATGGATTGGATTTCATTTATAGGAAGGAGATATCCAATTTCTGGGACACTTATTTCCTATCTTCCTATTACTATGGGGCGGAGCGTTTTACCGATATTTTATCGCAACAAAGCTTGGACCAGGGACAGTGGACGCTCTTGGTTCAATTGAATAACAACTTTACCCTGCTGAAAGACCGATCTTTAACGGCCAGCCTTAATTACAGTTATGTTTCCCCTATCGTGATCGGGAATTCGAGACAGGAATACTACAATGAATGGGGGATCTCCGTGAAAAAGAATATTTGGGGCAAAAAAGGAACCATAACTATGGGCCTTTCCGATATTCTCAAGCAGTTTAAACTAACAAACACCCGTAAATACGGTAATCAGGATAATACATCTATTTATAAACCGGACGGGAGGGTATTTTCACTTGGGTTTAGGTACAACTTTGGCAATATGAAGATAAGGGACAACTACAAATCCAAAGATACGGATGAAAGGGACAGGCTCTAAAAACCTCCTATTAGTGCTCCACAAACACCTAGACTTATCAACATATACACTCCTGCCAGTATAAATAAAACCTTGCCGGCCTTTCTTTTTTGTTTGGTCCTCAATATAAATCCTATCACCATCAATAAGATTGCAGGGCCAAACATGATCAGTAACAAGATCACGAAAAGGCCATTCAAATTGCCTACTTCTAAAGGAAGGGATAAATTATACATAGCTAAAATCGAAGATTAAATATACCATAATATTCAATGGGGTTTTAATATTTTAGGCTTAAATAACAAGACAGTTTCTAGTTGTTTTCCACTTCCGCCTTTAGTTTGTTCAGACGTTCTATTTTATCATCCCGGTAGAAGAGGTTCATAGTTTCGAAGGGTATGATTTTGTAATCTTTGTTCACGATATGCACGCAAGACTTTTTAATTGCCCTTACGTCAAAATTATAGGCATCTATAAATTGCATAATTATGATTCTGAACAAATTGTCGTAGCCCATATTGGGGGCATCGATCTCTGGAAGGCAACACATGATGGATTTTAAATTTTCCGAAGCTTTTTCAACCGAGTTTCCCGAGCTGAAAAGCTGTATCATTTTTTCATGTAGTTGTTCGTCCTGCTCGTAGATAATGGTATTCTTACCACTATTAAGCAGATCGTCCGGATTTATATACCTAGTTAATGGTGTTACTTCCTTCCCCATTTTTAGGGCATATCCCATGACCAGAGCATCAGGATTGCAGGGAACGGGAATAAGATCGTCCGGTTCAAAAATTGGGGATTGCTCCAAAATTTTACGTCTAACCTCGGTTAGGGTAATCCTATTTTCATCAACCTGAAAATTTTCCAACCTTCCTGCAATTTGGGTGGGCTGAAAAGTAACTCCCCGAACGCATTTTTGTTTTAGGGCAAAATCAATAGTGGTGCCCATTTCATGGTCGTTAAGACCTTTTTGCAAGGTAACCACCAAAGTTGTGGAAAGGTTAAAGGCATTAAGATGTTCTAAAGCCTTTAACCTTGTTTGTTTTAAATCTGCACCTCGCAGCGTACGTAAAACCTGTTCATCCAGGGAGTCGAACTGTAGATAAATTTCAAAATCGGGGGCGTAAGTGGCCAACCTTTCCGCAAAGGCAAAATCCTTGGCAATTTCAATGCCGTTGGTATTCACCATTAAGTGCCTAATGGGTAGCGATTTGGCATAATCCAATATTTCAAAAAATTGTGGATGTATGGTAGGCTCACCGCCACTGATCTGGACTACATCGGGCTCGCCTTCGTTTTTTACGATAACATCCAACATCTTTTTTATTTCTTCCAGGGTTCTATGTCTTCCATAGTGGGGCGAGGAGGAAGCATAGCAGGTAGGGCAGCTAAGGTTGCATCGGTCAGTAACTTCAACTACCGTAAGACAGGAGTGCTGCTCATGGTCAGGACACAGTCCGCAATCATATGGGCAGCCATAATGGGTTTTGGTGTTAAAGGTCTTAGGGTATTCGGAAGCCTTGTTGTAGTTGCGTATATTTTTGTAGTACTCAATATCGTCGGCAATAATTACTTTTGATTTTCCATGCTCCCTGCAATTTTTGAGCATATAAACCTTTTCATCTTCGAAGACGATCTTTGCATCTACCCGCCTTAGGCATTCGGGACAAAGACTTAAGGTAAAATCATAGTAGGTATAGTTTCTTGTAGGCATATTTAATCGCTTCTCCGACGGATTTATAATAATACAACAAACAAAGTAAGCATAAATATTGAATGCTGCTCAGACCAAATAGGAAATACGTATTCGGCTTTAAAAATTCCATCATAAACCTAAATGAAAAGTAGCTTATCATAAAAAATTTGAAATAGCTACCATTTTCAAGGGGCTGTGTAGATTTTTGAAGTTGTGTGATTAGAAAGAACAGGCCAATTAAAAAAATTATTTCATAAAGCGCAATGGGATGCCTGGAAAGTCCGTCGCCTAAATCCATACCAAAATAAAAAGTAGTTTTTTTCCCGTAGGTAAATTCCTTTGTTCCTGCCAAAAAGCAGCCCAACCTACCTATGGCGATCCCCAGAATTATGGGTAGGGTGAACAGATCTCCGGAAGACTGCTTTTCCCCAATTACTTTTTTTACCAACTCCACGCCCAATAATCCGCCAAAGAGTCCGCCCATAATGGTTTTGTTATTAAGGAATGATATTATGCCCTGGGAGTAGTGTAGGGGCGGATTTTCTAAAAAGGCAATTAATCGGGAAAAAAAAAGGGCACCAAAAACTGCTCCAATAATTATGGACAAACGGTTATTGGTAGAGATGGTGTCCGTGGTTCGTTTTCTTAAATAGAGATAATATTGAAACCCTACAAAAAAGGCCAAATATTCCAGCACTATATGTGCATTGACTTTTGTTCCAAACAGAATTGGTTCGTATGGCAAAGAGATAAGAGATAACATAGGGGCTAATGTACTTTATAATTAAATTTCCCAATGCAATATTAAGATCGAAATATATCTAAAATTGAATTTTGTTATTGGTTTCGTTTAGCTGTTATACTATTCTTATCACTTGAAATTTAGGATTATAGAATTTTTCAGTAATTTTGCAGTCCCAAAATTTAAAGGATATATACTGTGCCTAAAATAGGAGACATTCAATTACCGGATTTCCCATTGCTGCTTGCACCAATGGAAGATGTTAGTGACCCACCTTTCCGCGCCTTGTGCAAGGAGCAAGGAGCTGATGTGGTATATACCGAATTTATTTCCTCGGAAGGACTAATTCGCGATGCCGCCAAAAGCGTCATGAAGTTGGATATTTATGAAAAGGAACGTCCTGTGGGGATACAGATTTTTGGGGCCAATTTGGACTCCATGCTTCAATCTGTAGAGATAGTGGAAAAGTCCGGGCCGGATATTATTGATATCAACTTTGGCTGTCCCGTCAAAAAAGTAGTAAGTAAAGGTGCAGGTGCCGGAATCCTTAAGGATATAGACCTAATGGTTTCTTTGACCAAGGCTATGGTAGAGCATACCAAACTACCCATTACGGTAAAAACGCGTTTGGGTTGGGATTCTGATTCCATCAAAATAGTTGAGGTGGCGGAGCGTCTACAAGATGTAGGTTGCAAGGCCATTTCCATTCATGGCAGAACCCGGGTACAGATGTACAAGGGAGAGGCCGATTGGAGACCTATTGCGGAGGTAAAGAACAATCAGCGGATGCATATTCCGGTTTTTGGGAATGGTGACGTGGACAGCCCTGAAATGGCTATGAAAATGAGGGACGAATATGGCTTGGACGGTGCCATGATAGGCCGTGCCAGTATAGGCTATCCTTGGTTCTTTAAGGAAGTGAAGCACTTTTTTAAAACAGGCACCCATGCCGCACCACCAACTATGGAGGAGCGCGTTAATGCTGCACGCCGTCATTTACAAATGGCCATAGACTGGAAAGGGGAACAGCTGGGGGTTTTTGAGACCCGTAGGCACTATACCAATTATTTTAAGGGTATACCCAATTTTAAGGAGTACCGAATGAAGATGGTCACCAGTGACCATTCTGTAGATGTTTTTGAGGCTTTTGATGAGGTAATGGAAAAATTCGGGGATTTCGAATTCGTAGGTTAATGTGCTATTAATTTTTTATTGATCCTACTGCTGGCAATCAAGGAGGCAATAATGCCCAGTACAATAATGGTGGCCAATACGATTAGAACATTGATCAAGTTGTACTCCACTGGATAGGACAGGCTAGGAGTTATTTTTAACCAACCAAAGGCCAATTGGGACCATATTAACAAGGAACCCAAAAACACGCCGATCAAACCGCCCATTCCTGTTACCAATATACCCTGAACAAAGTATATTTTACGAAGCGCCTTAATGGTCGTGCCCAAGTTGTACAAGGTCTTGGAATTCTGCTGTTTGTCCAGAATCATCATGATAATGGCACCTACCACATTAAAAAGGGCAATGATAAGTACTAGGGTAAAAATAAGATATGTTGCCAGGTTCTCCGTGTTTAGCATTCTATACAGGGTACTGTTCAATTCCCTGCGGTCCTTTAAAACGACCTGAGTTGGAAAAATAGCTTCAATTTTTTGCCGCAGATTGGCAATATTGGCGCCTTCCTTGAATTTAAAATTTATTCCCGAAAACTGGGTACTGTCCTTTTCCAGTAGGGCCTGTACCATGGGTAGATCGGCAAAAATATATTTTCTATCCAACTCCTCTTCAATTTGGTAGATTCCACTAATGACCAAGTTGGTCTCATTATAGCTGTCCTTTAACAAGCGTTGGCCCAATAGGCCCTTGCCCGGTTTGGGGACACGAATCACCAACGGACTCCTAAAATTGTTGATGCTCAATCCCAATAGACTTACAATTCCCTGTCCAGCAACCCCTTGTAGTCCGTTTATGGCCCAGTCGCCATAAAAATAAAGGCTACTATCTATGGGGGTAGTTTGCAAAAAGGTAGAATCTATTCCTTTTATATAGGCAATATGCGCTTTTTGGTCATGGGTCAGATAGACTTTTTCCTCAATTTCCTTGGAATAGGCTGCTACGTCCTGCAGTTGTTGAAGTGCTTGGTCCTGGGATTCCGATACGCTAAAGAATTTCCCCGTTAGTGGCAAGGCCTTAAGATCGGGGTCCACCATATTGGTATAGGAAAGGCTAAAGGTTTTTAGTCCAGCAAAACCGGAAAGCACGATAAAGAGTGCTGCCGATCCAATAACGATGACCAGAAAGGTAATAAAATTGATAATGTTTACCGCATTTTGGCTACTCTTGGAACGCAAGTACCGCTTTGCTATGTATAAAGGGAAGTTCAATCTTATGATTTTTTCCTTTTTTCCAGTAGATCAGGATTCTTAACAGGATTTTCCTCGCCCTTAAGCGATTTTTCAATGCCGTCTATATACTCCAAGGAATCGTCCAGGAAGAATAAAAGTTCAGGAACCCTTCTTAACTGATGCCTAGTACGCTGTGCCAGTTCATGTTTTATCATGGGCTGATTGGATTTAATACCTTCCAATAATTCCATGCCCTTGGTGGCCGGAAAAATGCTTACATATATTTTGGCGATGGAAAGATCTGTAGTGACCGACACTTTGGATACCGAAATTAGCGTACCTTTTAGTCCGCCGTCGGTAGCAGCACGTTGTAAAATATCCGCGATATCCTTTTGTATGACCCCGCCTATTTTCTTCTGTCTTTGTGTCTCCATGGCACAAAAATACGATATATTTATATAGATTCTATGATTGGGCAAGGATTAGCCTTAGATAATGTGGAATATGATATTTTTGATATAAGGGAGCTGAGGGCATAAGGGAATACAATAAATCTGGGACAGAATAATTAGGGTGAATATGAAGAAAATTGAACATTTGGGTATAGCGGTACATGATTTGGAGGTCTCCAATGCCTTGTTCGAAAAAATATTGGGGGTGCCCCATTATAAGATCGAGGAAGTAGCATCGGAAGGAGTAAAGACCTCTTTTTTTAAAGCGGGTCCCAATAAGATTGAGTTATTGCAGGCTTTGGATGACAATAGCCCTGTTGCCAAATTTCTGGCGAAGAGGGGAGAGGGGGTACATCATATTGCCTTTGCGGTGGATGATATAGTGGCTGAAATAGAACGTTTGGTCAAAGAAGGATTTACGGTTTTAAATACAACTCCCAGAAAGGGAGCGGACAACAAACTGGTAGCTTTTTTACATCCCAAGGGTACTAATGGAGTGTTGATAGAGCTCTGTCAGGAAGACCCTTTGCCAAAACTTGAAAGCAGGAAGGTATGATATTTGCGGGCAATAGAATAAATACGCAATATTAAGCTTCCAATTTTGTTTGCAGTGTTGGAAAATAAGTAGTAATATTGCATCCGCAATTTGCGGTTCCCGATTGCTTTTTCAAATAAGCGTATTTGATACAAGAAGCAAAAAAAGGAAATGGTCTTATAGCTCATCCCGATAATTATTGGGAGGTTAGAGTACCAAAAAACGGTCCTATAGCTCAGTTGGTTAGAGCACCTGACTCATAATCAGGTGGTCCCTGGTTCGAGCCCAGGTGGGACCACTAGTAAAATCAAGCCTTCCCAGATGGGAGGGCTTTTTTGTTGGCATTGGGTACAACATAGGTACAACATTTATTTTCCGTTCCATTTCTCCACTTTTGATTATATTTAGGATCAAGAACAATTGTTGTGTTTATGCAAATATTGTGGTCAATC
>TARA_R110000796_G_scaffold53925_2_pt1 | contig 14512 bp, 17 predicted proteins | sample TARA_R110000796 | Tara Oceans TARA_R110000796 (sample SAMEA4397815) | marine metagenome | biome: Polar Biome; feature: [SRF] surface water layer (ENVO:00010504); material: water (ENVO:00002006), including particulate matter (ENVO:01000060) such as... | depth 5 m | reverse complement strand
CGCGGAGATTGCGCGGCGCATGTTCGTGGCGCGGGCTAAGGTGAGAGAATGATCTACACCGATCGCGATCTAGAAATCCTCTGGTGCATCTCCCGATCCGCTGGGGTCTTCGGGCCGAAAAAGCACGCGCTGATCAAAGGCACCGGACTGCGTTGGGAGTACATATATCAGGCGATCAAGCGGCTATGCGCTCGGCGTATGGTTGAGAGGCTGCCGGATCTCGGGTTGGAACTTACAGACGCGGGCCGCGCCCGCTTACACCTAGCCGCCGCGATTGCGATCGGCGCAGACGGAAGTTTTGCGATCGTGTCTCACTCTTCAATGACTACCGAGAATAGAGCAGAGGCGGCGCGGGAGCTCCTAGAGGATCCAGCGGCGCGAGTGGTGCTCGACTCAATGACGCTGGCACCGAGAGACAAGCGGACAGTTCGGCCTCGGTGTTCGTGCGGCAGTTTCAAGGGCCGAGACGGCGAGTGTCATAGGTGTTTCGGTGAGTGACAATCGCGTAGTGACGGAGGACGCGACGGGCCTAGTGCAGGCCGACTTCGTGGCGAAGATGACGCAGCGGACGCTGGACCTACGGGCCGAGGGCTACAGCTTCCGCCAGATCGGAAAAGAGTTGGGCGTCTCGGGCCAGTCTGCACACCGCTGGTATACCCGAGCGCGGGCCGTCCAGTTGCAAGAGCTCCGAGGTCTGCGGGAGACTGCGTTCTACCGAGACCTCGCCGCCATCCAAGACAAGTTGGATCAGTGTGAGGCCGTTTGGGATGTGACCGCCGCCGACTCAATGCCGAGGCTCGCAGGACTGATCAAGCTATACGAGACCAAGGCCAAGTTTCTGCGCTATGCGGATCTAGAGTTCGCAGAGGAGAGCGCCGAGCCGCCGACCCGAGAGCAGTTGGCCGAGCGATTGGCCCGAGTGCGGCGGATCGTGGGCGACCGGATCGAGGAGTGAGAGATCTAGAGTCGGCGGTGTGCGAGGCCGAGGAGGTCGCGATCGAACTCGCACGCGCGCACCTCGATGCCTTCCTTCGGTATGCAATGCCGATTATGGAGCCGGGCACGGATGTTGAGTGGGGATCCTATCTCGATGTCATAACCGACCACATCACGGCGGCGGTCGACGGGCGGATCACTCGCCTCCTCTTCAACATCGGCCCTCGGCATCTCAAGTCCAAGATCAAGGTCGCTGCGGTCGCGTGGATCCTGATTAACGATCCGAGGTCTCAGCACATTATGAGCGCCCATGATATGCGCTTGAGCGTTCGAGATGCGCTCGCGGTGCGCGACCTCGTGACTGATGCGGGCGTCCGTCGCGACTTCGGGATCGGTTGGACGATCAAGGTTGATCAGAATAACAAAAGTTATTGGGCAACGAGCGAGGGCGGGCACGTGGTCGCGACCTCGACGGGTTCGGATCCGATCGGGTTCGGCGCTCACTACATCTGGGCCGATGACATCCTAAGCGACCGCCGCGCGTGGTCTGAAGCTTACCGCGCCGAAGCTGTCGAGTCGCTGCGGCGTCGGCTCCCCTCGCGACTCAACGACAAGCGCACCGGGCGGATCGTCTGCTTCTGGCAACGCCTACACCCCGACGATCCGAATACTTATTGCGAGGATCAGGACTACGAGATCGTCAAGTTCCCGCTCGTGTACGAGCCGTCAAAGCATCCAGAGCCGACGATCCTGGGGGATTACGAATGGAGGGCAGACGCGGGCGAGCTCTTACACCCTAGCCGGTGGGACGCGGCAACGGTGGCGGCGGTGCGTCGAGAGTTCGGGGAGCGGTCGTTCCTCGCCCAGTACCAGCAAGAGCCGCAACCCGAGGGCGGTACGATCGTCCAGGCGTCTTGGTTCGGCGAGCTTGGCGCAATGCCAGTTGCCTACAATGCTCCCGGCGTGAGATGCGGGCTCTACCTAGATCCAAGGGCGGGCGGTCGCGGTCGTAGTTCCTCGTTCGCCGTCGCCGCGTTAATTTGCTGGCATGAGGGGATCTACTACTTCGCCGACATGGAGCGCGGGCGGTGGGGCTACAGCGAGACAAAAGCAGCGCTTCAACGAATGCGCCGCCGATACCCCGACGCGCCGATCCGATTCGAGGCCACGGCAGACGGGCGATCGTTCGGGACTGACGACGATTTTCGCGCCTCGTTCTCTAACTGGTCGGCGATCACGGTAAGCGGGGGCGACACGGTTCAACGCCTCGATCTCACCGCGCCGATCGTCCAGTCCGGAGACGTGGTGATGTGCAAGGTGTTCATCGGTGCCAGCGATGAGAGCTCGCCAGACATCGCGATCACCGAAATCAGCAACATCCCCGGCGCTGCCAACGATGACATCGCGGACGTGTTTTCAATGGGGATCCGAGACCTTCGCACGCGCTCGCACCGTGGAGCTCCTAGCGCGCCGAAGCCCCGAAAACGCCGATACAAGTTGCGGGCAACCCAAATGAGATAGGGCCGGCGACTACCTAACGGACCCGGCGCCAACTTGTAGCGCCACGGCGGCAGCGCAATGGTAGGCGCGTGAATATACGCCGACGCGACAAGTTGAACCCGTCAACCGCAGGGATCTCGGGCCGAGCTCACTACGAGAGCAACCCAGCTATGAGCGCTTCGGTGCTCTGGGGCACGGGCGAGCGCCCCGGCTTAATGCAAGAGGCGTTAAACTGGCCCCAACTTCGATCCCGGGTGACGGCATTCCGTGACGGGGCGGCGATGCTGCCCCGCGAGCACGTCGAGGTTGAAGACGAGACGCCCGAGGAAACCGAGTGGAACGACGCATTTGAGGCCATGCTCGTGCGCCGCGTGGTGGTTCGTACTGGCCTCGCCGGATATGCCGAGGACGGGCGGCGGCTCCCCGATGGGGATCTAGTCGGCGCTGAGAATTACATGCGATGGGCGGCGAACGCCCCGCTGTTCGGGTTCGCTCCATTCTGGGCGGCGTGGGAGCAGGGCTATGGCCTCTCGTCGCCAACCGATCGCCTTATCCTCACGCCACTACTACACTCGGCGTGCTGGACGATTGACGAACACCGGGTACAATTCATGGGCGCGGGCGGGATCTCTCAGCTACCGAGAGAGCGCGTAGTGTGGATCTCGTCTTCGGATGCAAACTACGGCTACCCCCGAGGGCAAGCGCTCCTCCGCGCGTGCGTCCAACCGTGGACGGCGTATCAAGAGCAAGTGATCGCCGAAGAGATCGACACGGCGACCCGAGCGGGGATCGCGGTCATCTACGACGGCGGCGGTAGCTCTCAGAACGCCGAAGAGTGGGAGGCGATCGGCGAGTCCATCGCGGACGGACAACGATGGGTTCGCATTCCAGGCAAGAAAACCGACGGCGTTGGGATCGAGATGTCCTACCCGAGCGGCACTGGTCCAGACTTTGAGAGCAAGGCGAAGCGACTACGCGCCGCCGTTGACGATCTATTCGGTACTGAGGTGCTCGGCATTGCGTCGAACGGCAACGGGTCACGAGCCGCCGCCGAGACCATGGGCGACATCACGGCGAAAGTCGGAATCGCTTCTGGTGATGCTCTCTTGGACCTCTGCTTCTCATCGCTTGCCAACTGGGTTCGGTTCCATGACGGGTTCAAGGGCCGCGTGCGTCGCGTCAAAGTCGCCGCCGCAGATGACACGGACCCGCACCAGTTGATCACCTCGCTAGCTGCCGCGATGTCCTCGCCGGTTCCGCTGGTCGAGATCGGGCCGAAGCGTCGCGAGTTCATCGCCGAGCGCCTCGGGCTACCGCTAGAGGATTCGCCCGAAGTGGTCGCGCCAGTCTCGGCAACACCGACAGACGATGACGCCGCGCCAGCCGCCGACACGAGCGCCGCGCCCGATCCAGCCTCAACGCTCGCGCTCAACTCGCCAACTCGAACGGCCTACGTTATCGCCGGACCTCCCGGCGCGGGCAAGAGCACGCGGGCGAGCGTCATAGCGCGCGACGCAGACGGGCCGGTTACGGTGCTAGACGCCGACCGATACCTATACAGCGCAGACGGGATCTTTGACTGGTCGGTTGGCAGCTCTCGCACCGCCCACGAGAAGATCGCCCAGGACATCACCGCCGCGATCGATCGCGGAGATGAGACGATCGCAATCGTCGCGCCCCTTACCACTGCCGCCGCTCGGGCGAAGATCACAGCGCCTCTTCGCTCTGCCGGTTATCGGCTTGTCGGTGTCCAGATGACGCCGCCCGTTGCCGAGCTCCTCGCGCGCAATGCGGCACGTCCCGAGGATCGGGGAGTGAGTGAGACAATCACACGCGCGATCTCCGCTCGCTTTGAGTCTCTCGGATCTGACGAATTCGACGCGCTAGAAGTGGATGACGGAAGCTGGCGCATGGCAATGGCAGACGCGCCCCGGGTTCTCATCGGTGGCGACGGCTTAGAGTTCGAGACCGCGCAACCCGCGGTAGTTCTCACCGTTCGCGGCGTCGAGGTTCGGCCCGAATCCCACTTTCCGTGGGCAACCGACAAGGCGAGCAAGGCGGAAAGGATCGCAGAGTTCGAGGCGTTGATCGCCGAATGGCTCCCCGGCGTCCGCTCTCGGCTCCTAGCGGCGGCGGCGTCAAACGACCTCGCCAGCTTTGAAGCGGCGCGGGCGGCTCTTGAGCAATCCGCCTTCGATATTATCGCGACGCACCTAGACTCGGCACGCGCCGCCGCCCGCAAGACACGCGAAACCGAAGCAGCCGCCCAGAGTGGATCGGCAGTGGTCGCGGCCCCAGGCACCGACCCGGGCCGGTGGCGTGGAATGGAGGAGGCTAGCCGCGAGCGACTAGACCGCGCGGCCCGTATCGTCGCGGCTACGATGGTCGGCAAGGTTGCGGACCAAGTTGCTACCCACGTGGCGTTGACTGGTAGCGTTGTCGGGTTTGTCGATGAGCGCTCGCCATCCAACTACGCGCGATCGGTTGAGGCGTTGGACAACGGCGTCACGGCGGGCGAGTTCGAGAGCTCGCAAGCGCCCCCCGGCATGGTTATCACCGCCGCCGTCCGACTCTCCACTAGAGCTCCTCGCCGAGTCTGCGGGCCATGCAAGGGCGAGCACGGGCGGACGTTCCTCTTTCCAGAGGACAACGACGAATTCGACAACTACCGAGGCGTGCCGGATCCCGAGTGCACGGGTGGCACCCGATACTGTGAGTGCGCGTGGTCGTTCGTCTATGGAACACCGGAGGAGTCGTGAGGCTTGGCATTACCGAAGAGCCCACCGTGTGGATGTGGGTTCAAGAGTTCGGGCCGATCCACTTTCGCGGGCAAGTCATCGACTGCGATGCGGACGCGGACGATCTCGACCAGCACAAGTTGACCGCAGACACCGCCGAGAAGTCGTTGCGAGACTGGTACTCCCACTATCAACCGGCGTTGATTCGCGAGCACGAACACGTTGGGCACTCGTTCGGCGTCGCTACTGGTGAGACTCGACGGCTAACCCCGAAAGCGATGCGCGCGCTCATTACGCCGGACATGAAACCGGAGCACGCCGAGAAGCTACGCACGCAAGCGCGGGACGTGTTCTTTGCCGAGTTCCGCCTAACGGACCCAGAGACCGCGCGCCAGCACGAGCGAGGGCAACTAGTTTACACCTCGCCGCACGTGCAAGTCGGACACACCGACAACACCGGACGCCGCTGGGCACTGGTTCACCGCGAGAACTCGCTCACGACTGGCCCCGTCCAAACCTCACAAGTTCCAATCCCCGCGCTCACCGAAGCGCGACTGTCACACAAGCAAGGCGACCAAATGGAAAACGACGCACCTACCCCGATCGTCGAGGACGAAGACGGCGCCGAGATGGCAGAGGGCGATCGGCTCGATGCACTCGAAGCGCGGATCTCAGCACTCGAAGCCGCCGCAGGATCAGAACTTGCGGAGACTGACGAGTCCGACCAGCCGACCGACGAAGTGGCAGAGCTCAAGGCGTCTCTTGCTTCGGCCAATAAGACGATCGCGACGATCACCGCCGACAAGCGACGCACCGAGGCGACCGCCCACGTGGCGACGCTCTCTCTGTCGACGGTGGCACGCGCCGAGCTTGTCGCTCTCGCCGTCACTAACCCCGACGGATACGCGCTCTCGATCAAGCATGTCCCGGCACTGGCACCGACTCAACCGACCGGAGAGCTTGGAGCTCCCGGCTTGGAAATTGAGCGCCCGAACGTGGACTCTCCCCAGGGCGAGCACTCCGCGATCCTCTCGATCCAATCCGCCGCCGCGAAGAACGGCGCTGCACTTTCCTACACTGAGGCGCGCCGGTCGTTCCTCGCTCGCATTGAGGCTTAATCATGGCACTACTTCCAGGCGGTAACGTCATCCCTTTCGCTTTCACTGCCGCCGTTGCAATCCTCAAGGGATCGCCGGTCTACCGTGATGCTGCGGGCTCGATCACTCACTCCTCCGTCACTGACGACGCGGCCTCTCAGGCTCTTGACTCGTTCGGGATCTTCATCGGCACGGCGACGGGCGGCGACGCTGCGATCGGGGATACTGATTGTCAGGTTGCGATCGGCGGTTGTGAAGTTCGGTGCTCTGGCACTGTGACCCCCGGCGATCTCGTAATGGCGGCTTTCTCCGGGACCGCTGGCGAGTGCACCGTGGAGCTCGAATCTTCTCACGTGCTCGGCGATACCATTATCGGAATGGCGATCACCGAGGGCGCTGCGGGCGGCATGGTCGGCGTAGATGTGCGACCGTACAAACTCGAAGTCTCAAGCTAACCCCACCGGGCGCTCGCGCCCACACCAGAAACGGAGCTAGGCCATGCCTACAATCAACTACAGCGGCGCGCCGAACCCCGTCTATCAGGGGCTTTTCGCTGATTTCGTTCGAGCGCTCAACTACCCCGGCCTAGACATCGCCAAGCCGGTCCCGATCGATGGACTCTCGGGCACCTACCCGCTCGCGGTTCGCTCGGTCTATGATCGATCGATGACCGCGACGAGTTACGATCCCGATGCGTCCCAGGCTCTCATGTCTGGCACGCTCCCGGCGTCTCACTCGATCTCCTCGGCGTCCGTCACTCTGGACTACTACGGCAACCACCACGATCTACCGCGCGTCTCGAATTTCGAGGCTCTCGGGATCGACAAGCAGGGGTTCGCGATCCGCAACCTCGCCGCGACTGCGGTTGACCGGCACGCATCGGTCCTCGGTGCCTTCATCGGTGCAACCGGCTCGTATGATTCGAGCTATCGGGCGGATCAAGCGGACATCACCACGACCACGACGGCAGTCCTCGACAACATCTTGACCGGCGTGGACGCGGTTCTCGATTGGGCCAACGGCGCGATCATGCCATCGGATATCGCGGTAGTTGCTAACCCTACGGTTACAAAGTGGTTGGCCCAAAACGACGACTTCACGAAGTCTGTCGCGGCCAACGCCCAGGACCAGCGGATCACACGTTCGCAGGTTGGCGCGGTCATCGCGGCAGAGACCGAGGGAGCGCAGTTCATTACGATGCGGAATCGAGTCAACTCGACCTCGGGCACCGAAGGCTATTGCTTCGGCGATCACATCGCGATCGTCGTGATGGGTGGCCCGGGACAGTTGGCATTCTCGCAGACGTTCACGGACAACGGCAACGCAAGCGAAAACGCGGGCGAAAACGTCGTTGAGCGGCAGCAAAATATCAGCCGGATCGAGGTTGGTCGATTCGACAACCGCGACGGCGAGACGGCGACGGCCCACAGCTACTTCAAGGTCAAGAGCGACCACCAGAAGCTCGGATATCTTCTGTTCGACGCACTCACGTAGCACACGATAGGAGGGGCCTAGAATGCTCTACGAAGTAGGAAACATGTGCATTACTCACCCGGTCTCGGGTGCTCTGGTGCGACCGGGCGAGCAGTTCACGTGCAAGCAATCGGAGCTCCGGCCCCGGTGGAATGACGCGGACTGGCTTTTGCGCGCCGAGATCCCCTGGATCGTCCGGCCCGTTGAGGCAGCAAGGCCCGCTAGAAAGAGGCGCAAGCTCAAAGCAGCCGCGCCGATAGTTGCCGCCGAACCCCTCCCGGTGGTGGTGTCTGGCGATGACTCCTCGGATGATTCGTCAGGCACCGAGGGCGGCACTCTTTCGATCAAGGGGTAAGACATGGCGGCGATCCTTGTAGCTGCGGACCTCGCAGAATGGGCCACGGGCCTACAATTTGACGGATCGTCGCCGGTCTCTACCGCGCAAGCCGCCGCGATGATTCGCCGCGCACAAACTCGGTTCACGTCTGCCGTAGTCGTCAAAGGCTACTCAGCGGCAAACGTGGAAGACTCCACGCACACGCTCTACGATCTGGCCCAGGACTACACCGGCAACAAAGCCGGAGCACAGTGCTGGCTCGCGTTCACACGTGGAGCGGGGCGAGACCTCGCCACCGATCTACGAGAGGAGGCGGAAAAGATCCTAGAGGCTATCGCAGTCAACCCCGATGCGGTCGCGGGTGCCGATGCTCTCGCGGCTGGCGATGGACGGGCGAACCGTCCGCGCTCGGCGAAGACGCGCACGACGCCCCACACCTATAGCTCGACGCTCGACCAGATGCGGAGAACGGGCAAAATATGAGATTGACCGTTTCAAGCAATCTGCCGGGAGTAGAGGAAGCGTTTAGCGCTGCGGTCCGCGGGATCCGCCGCTACGATCACAGCGTCACCGCCGACGGTCGCACGCTTTCATTGTGGAGCGGGCGCGGCATGGCGACCCGTCAGGGGTTCGGCGCGAGTTGGCGCATCTCTCGGATCCGCATGTTTCGGACCCAAGGCGCGGCGACTGGTACACCGTGGCCCGACTATACCGACGCCGAGCAGCAATACGCGGCGATCAAGGGCTCGATATTCGGGCGACGTGTCGGCAAAGCTACGAAGGATCTCAACCGCTGGATCCGTGGTTCTGAGCGCCTCATGCCGTCAATGGTCGCGCGGACTCACTCCGAGTATGTCCAAGACGAGCGGGCGAACTGGGCCGCGTTTGGTACTTCGGTCCCCTATTCGAGTCGGTTGCACGCGGGGATCGGCAGAGCTCCCCGCCATCTCGGCGGCGCTACTCCTCCTCCGCGCCCCTTGCTCGGCCTCGGCAGAGGTCTAAAGCGGGAATGGCGGCTCGATCTCGCTGCGTTCGTTGGCGAGCACACCAGCGCCATCGGCGAGCGTGTCTCGAAAGAATACGTCCAGCGCCACCGTGCGCGCTAATGGACGCAACCGCAAAACACACCCAGATCCTAACCGCGCGCCAGATCCAAAAGACGCTACAAGGCAGGCTCCCCGCTCGCCTTGCGACTCTCTCGGCGGATATTTTCGGCGGTAGTCCAGCGCTACCGGCCCCGGCTGTCGCGTCATACTGGATCGCGCCGATGTGGAAAAACCCACCGGGCGAGGTCTACTCGACCCCTTCGATCGGCGTCCAGTGGGAGGAGTCCGAGACGATCCCCACATCCGGCAATATGTCGGTAAACTGGCTCACGTCGACAAGTTACCGCGTAGTGATAGGGACAACGGGCGAGACTCCACAGTTGGCCCTAGAAGTCGCTCAAGCCTACGCCTCGGCGTGCGTTCAGGTGCTCGCGGGCTATCTGAAAGAGGACGGCGAGGGCGCAAGCGCGACGGCTAACTCTCTGGGCGAGTCGATCCCGATCCGATCCGCCGCTCCGGTGGGCACCGCGGTTGCTACCCCGGCATGGTTCGAGGGATCCACTGAGGCTTTAATACTTTCAGAAGTGGTGATCGAAGTCACCCAACACGAGGCAATGAGATGAGCGGACAATCAGGTAGAGGCGTTCTCATGGTTCGCACCGAATCTTCTTCGGGCACTTATATCGACGCAACCACGAGCAGTCAGGCGCTATTGCTGGAGGACTTCGACTGGTCTTTCTCGGGCGGGCCGATGATCGATCGCTCGATGTTGCTGGCGGCGACCCCGGCAACGACTCAACACAAGGTCGGCGCGTTCTACGCGGAGGCGTCGTTTACCACTCCGGCTTACCACTGGGCTGACACGAGCTCCGCAGCGGGTCACCCACACGCCACGCTTTTCCGAGCCTCGCCAATGGCGACTACGCTAGGCTCGGGCGACGGTGACGATCTCACGGTTCGTCCGCTGATCAGCACATCGGCGGTCGAGTCGTTCTCGATGATCTGGCAGAACGAGACCGGGAACATGTACAAGTTCCGCGGGTGTCGGTGTGCTCTTGAGGAGGTGGGCAGCGATACCACGGGCGACATCCTAAAACTAAAGTGGAAGATCCAGGGGCTATGGGAGGCGACCCCCGCCGCGGGCGCGATCGACTTCTCCGGCGTGTCATACGGATCTTATGTCGAGGTTTCCGCGCTCGGCGCTACGATCGATCTCGGCGTATCTGGCGCGGTTGGCCTCTCGAACTGGAAGTTGACCACGGGTCAAGTGTTGCGCCCGCGAACATCTCAAGGCGAATCCTACGGATACCTTGTGCCCCATGTAGGGCATGAGGGGTATGCGAAGCTAGAGGCGAATGTGGAGGAGGTTGTAGAGGGCACCTTCGCAATCTGGGCGGCGGCAATCGGCACCACTTCGGCGGCGCTCTCGCTTCTCTTTCCCGGTGGATCTGATACTTTCGCGGTGGACATGCCAGCCGCCACGCCGCTACTGCCGAAGCTCGGCGACCGCGACGGGCTCGCGGCCTATGCGCTCACGTTCAACGGCCACTGGAGCGCGCGTCACTATGGGCTTACGTTTAGCTAACCAGAGAGAGAGGGGAGACAATGGTAGATCCGTTCACGCCGAGCACGATCGGCGTATCAATCGACTCTGGCGAGTTCACGGTGCTAGCTCGCCCGCACTCGTCGCAAGAGGCGTTAGACTGCGCCCGCTTACACTCGGAGATGTCGAGCACGGAGTTCCTGACGGCGGCGCTTGTGCCGCTACTGGCGGCGAATGTCGTAGCAGTGGACGGCCTCAACACTCGCACGAACGCCGACTACCCAGCGAGCGAAGACGATCGCGCGATCTGGTGGCTGTCCGAGGTGACGCCGGAGGTCGCGTTCAATACGGAGCTTTGCATTCGGATCGGTCGCAAGCCCGCAGAGGGGGCGATCTCGGAATCAGGCACGGCGGGAAAATCGCCAGAGTCCGAAGACTAGCGCAGGTCTTCGCGGCTCCCGATTTCCAGTGCGACCAGTGCCCCGACACGACGCGAATCGAGCGCGGATGCTCCAAGCATCTGCGAGACCTCGACGGGCGCGGCATTGATCACGAGTGGGCGACTCCTCGCGACGGGTGCGAGCGCGAGCGGATCCCGCACTGGTTCGAGTTATCGTTGCACCGTCTTGACATCGAGGCGCACGGCTTCGCCGATATCGTCCGGCCCTACGTGGTCGCCAGGATAGACGGCGCGGTGCGTGATGCGATGGCGATCGAGGCGGCGAAGAGCCGAGAGGAGGCGCAGGCCAAAGCGGTCGCAGACGCGAAAGCACAGGCGCACGGCGCGAAAGATGACGAGAGCTTGAGGCGATCCAGCGAAGCCGCGCGAGAGTGGCACAAGGCGCTATCGGCGCAGGGCGTGACGCAATGACGATCGGCGCAAAAATCAAAGTCACCGGAACGAGCGGGAGCGCTACGGCGGCACTCAATCGAACGCGGGCCGCTGCCGGTGGTCTTGACACTGGCCTCGGAAAGCTGGCGGGCACTGCCCTAGCGGCTGGCGCTGGCGTTCTCGGATTCGGCGCGGCGACGGAATCGGCGCGGCGGTTGGTTCAACTCGCACAACAGGCGGTTTCAAAGTACGCGGAAAGCAATACCGAAGTAGCGGAGCGACTTGCTGGCACCTCGTCTGCTCTTGACGATCTTCAAGCAGCAATCGGCGCAACTATCATCGGGGGCGACAATCTCGAACAGATGACCGGCGGCCTAAATATCGCGGTCGGCGGTCTGACTGAGATCATAGAGGACAACGAGGAAGCATTCCAAGCGCTGGCAGTGGGCGGCTTTCGGGTGGTCGTCAATGGGGCGCTTCTCGTGGGTCGCGGGATGATACGCGCGGTCGCTGTCGGTATGACGTTCAAGGAAGCGGTTTTAAGCTGGGCCGATGCGATGATCGTTGCCGGTTCTAGCGCGGCGGCGCTCTCGCTTGAGCTGTCCGAGGGGGTCAATACCGCGCTCGCGGATTTCGTTGAAAATGCGGAGGGGAGCATCGCCGGGGCTCACCCATTCTCTCAGATCCTCGGCGGGCTCTCTGACAGGTTCGGCGGGCTCGATCGGATGACGCAAGGCGCAAGCGACGCCCTACGCGCCAACGCCGCCGCGATATCGGAGAACGCCGAGTTGATGCGGGGAGTAGCCGCGGAGGCGATCGAGGCACAGAGAGATCGAACGGGGGAGCTAACCGCATCTCTAACGGACTTGCTCGATGTCGAGGGGGATCTTGTAGAGCTCGGCCTAGCGTTTAACAAGGCAATGGACGACGGATCCGCCGCTGCGGCATCATTCAGAGAGGAGATCGACGAGTTGACGCGGGCAATGGCCGAGGCGAATTCTCACAAGCCCGAAGAGAAAGAGGCAGCGGCAGACGCCGCAAGACTCGCCAGATTGAACGCGCTAAAGGTTGCGAATGAGCTAGCATGGTCAAAAGAGGCCGAGGGGCTCGCGTACATTGCAGAAAAGCGCGAGGCCGATCTTGCCCATAGCAAAGACCTAGCGATCGAAGAGATCGAGATGCGGCTACACCTCGACGCGATCAAGGCAGACGCGCACGCCGCCGACGAGGCACGCCGAGCCGCTGAGATGGCGGGCACCATGGCGGCGGTGGACGGATCTCTTGCCGGTTTCGGGCGATTGGCGGCGGGCAACGACAAGTTAACGAAGGCGCTCAACATCGCGGCGGGAGCTCGGCTGGCGGGTCAAGCGGTGTTCCAACTCAACACCGGGATCGGCTATGCGCTCTCGGGTGCCTACGCTCAAGGCGTCGCGTTGATTGCTCAATCTGCGATCTCATTCGCGGAGGCGGCAAAAATGGGATTCGGCGGCGGCGGGAAGAAAGGCGGGGCCAGTCGCCAGAGTGTTACGACCGTAAATCAGACAAATGTGTTTGCGGGCAACGTCGACTCGGGATCGGCTCCCGGCTTCATTGAACAGTTACAAGCGGCGTCGCGAGCCGGAGCACTAGAGGGCGCCCGATGAGCAGCTATGAACACCTCCCCGGCGTGATAACTTGGCAGGCGGATTGGTCCGAGTCGTTTACGATGACGATCAACGCGAGAACAGAGACGATAACGCTCTCGCTCTCCGATGTTCACGCCTACGGAGAGAGCGCCGCCGGAGTCGTTACCGCTGGCACATTCCTAGCAGAATTAAAGACGAAGATTGACGCGGCATTCCCGAGCGTCTCGCCCTACATCACGAGCTCGGTCGCAAGTTGGGTGCTCGATGAGACGCCCTATCCAAAGTGGCGCATTGACGTAACGCTTAACACCACCGGAACCGTCGTTAAAGTGACGGACACGGGCGACGATCTGCAAGCGCTCGGCATTCGTCCGGTTATCATAGGCGGCACACGGTCGGCGGTTGATCAGGGCGGCAACGTGTGGCGGTTCGAGTCCAACGGCTACACGCGCGGCATGTGGGCACCATCGGTACGTTGCAACGTCATCCCCGACGAAAAGCAGATCGTTTCGGTCGCTCGTTCGCCATTCTCACCGGGCGACGCGACGAAGGTGCTGCTAGGCACGCGGACGGATTACGATCTCACCTACGACTACGTTCCAGCGGCCATGAGGTCGCTCTACGAGCGCAACACATTCCCAACTCTTGAAGAGCGCGCGGGGCTCAAGATCCTACTAACAGAGCAGGACACCCACGGAGCGCTTGAGCAACTATTGACGGCGGCGGGGGCTCACAAGGGGATCCGGTTTCACTCGTCGCAAGGCACATTCGCCGCCGTTGACATCGACTCCGAAGACCTCGCGCTATCGTCTCTCTCCACTGAGGCGACGGCGGGCGGGATTCATTGGACCGTGGATCTCCCACTTGTCGAGGTTGCTTAGGTGGCAACCTACACCGCAGAAGATACCCACTTTGTGAGGATCGGCGGCGTCGTTAATGCGTCAAACGTGCTTTATACGTTCACGACTCGCACGCCTCCGGGCACGTGGAGCTCTAGCCCCGCTTCGGTATCGGTGAACGCTCTACACTCGCCGATCGAGACTAAGCCCGCGTCGATGAAGTTCCTGGGCACGCTGGCAACGTCTCCGAGTATCAGTTTTGCGCTCGCCCAGCGGGCCGAGGTGGCGGCACTGCTTAGGGCGAAGAGCGGCGCGGCTACGGTCGTCAAGTCAACGTCCGATGCGTCATCTGTTAGGCTAACGCGCTTTGCGTCAAAGGCGGCGGGCTCTCTTCTCGTTACGGACTCCGCGCCGTTCTCGATTGGAAACTACTACTGGATCGGCGCTCAAGCGATCAAGGTGACGGCGAAGCCGAGCGGGACAACGCTAACAGTCTTACGCGGGCAGCTTGGCACCTACGCCGAGGCGATCCCCATGCCGACGGTC
>TARA_R110000796_G_scaffold65445_1_pt1 | contig 14521 bp, 14 predicted proteins | sample TARA_R110000796 | Tara Oceans TARA_R110000796 (sample SAMEA4397815) | marine metagenome | biome: Polar Biome; feature: [SRF] surface water layer (ENVO:00010504); material: water (ENVO:00002006), including particulate matter (ENVO:01000060) such as... | depth 5 m | reverse complement strand
AGTTTAACCGCTTTATCTTGAGCAGAGGTTAGATGCGAGGCCTTTAATTCTGCAGCGATATCCTGAGTACAGGTAGGACAAGTTTCGTTATCAGTATAGAACTTAGCATCTTTAACTACTGATCTAATCTGCTGTTCAAACTTAACCTTATACTCTAGTAGCTTATCTCGCTTTGATCTCGCTTTGATAAATTTATCATCCAGACCCACATTCAATGACACTATTTTGTCTGATAATATAGTGTTAGTGCTATGCATATCGGTGACTTCTTTAGAGTACATATTGATACTTAATTGCTTCTCTTTAATCTGCTCTTCATTCAGTTCAGTAATATCCCTGATATACTTACGTTGAATATTGACCTTTTCTTTAAGCAGATCGATTCTATAATTAGTATCTAGAATCTCACCTTTAAGTGCTTTGTCCTTTTCTTTAAGTAAATAATTCATCTTAGAAAATACTTGAATGTCTAACAGATCCTCAATAACATCACGGCGTTGTGCAGTTGGTAATTGCATAAAGGGAATGAACGAAGAAGAGCCAAGCACCACAATCTGATGGAATGATTTGTGATTAAGCTTTAAGATATTCTGCTCTAAGAACTTTTGGTAATCCCTCACCTTAGCTGACTGATTGATCATATTGCCATTCTGCCAGATCTCAAACTTATTAGGTTTGATAGCTCGAACTATCTTAAATGAATGTACACCAACCTCAAATTCAACTTCGACTACAGTACCCTTATTATTGATACTATTGATTAATTGCATTTTATTGATACTTCGGTGTGGTTTACCAAACAAACCAAACGATAAAGCATCTAGCAAAGTAGATTTACCCGAACCATTATGGCCGACGATAAGAGTAGACGGTGATCTGTCTAGTTGTAATTCTGTAAAGGCATCGCCGGTGGATAGAAAATTCTTCCACCTTACATAACGAAATTTAATCATAGTATTTCCAAGTCCTGAGCTTCAACATATAACCCTCGCATGAGAGTCTTAATTTTATCTTTATCTAGATCAGTTTCGACAGAATCGACATAGGTATTCAATAGTTCGGTAGTATCTTCAACTGATATCTCATCATCGCCTACATTCTCACCTAGAAATTCACCAAACGTTTCAGCAATCTTCAGTTCATATGTACTAATGTTTTGAATCCTATCAATGAATTTATCAAAGGAATACAGGTCTGATTTATTAACCACGATAACTTTAACGAATTTATTCTCTAGCTGAGACACATCATACTTGGCATAATCCATCTTAGAATCATCATACATTACCTTTTTGAATATAGTAATAGGATTAGATATCGGTGTGATTTCTCTAGTTTCGGTATCCAGTACATGAAAATACTTAGGATCATCAACATCGGCCCAAGTGAATTCCATTTGCGAACCAAGGTAGTGTATATTACCTTGACTAGATTTAGTATGAAAGTGACCAGATATTACAGTTTCGAACCTATTGAATAACTCAGCACTCATTCCATGTGGATTAGGCATACCCTTCATCATATCAAAGCCTTGCAATTCTAGGTGAGCACCCATAATAGAAGCATCACAATTAGCAATAAACTTGGTATATTCGGAATAGTTATCGTTATTGATCCATGGTACTAAAGCAACTTTACACCCATCATAGTCTACTACAGTCGGCTTCATAACGATATTAACATTAGAAGTAAAATGACCAAGTAGTTCTTTTAGGGAGCAAAGTTCATTAGTATTTTTGTAGAACACATCATGGTTGCCTGGAATAATATCCATGGTAATACCATTCTCTCTAAGTGGCTCTAGGAAATGCTTACGATTAGCATTAAGAGCTTTAAAGTTTACGAATTTACGATGTTCATAATAATCACCAAGGTGCAAGATGTTGGTGATACCATGTTCCTTTAAGTAGGGAAAGAAAACATCTGTATAAAATTTCTCTTGATAGTTCAAGAAAATGTCAGATGAGTTTCTAACGCCACAATGTGTATCGTTCAGAATAGCTACTTTCATAATATTATACCATAAAAAATTCTAGTTTTTCAATGTCTTTCTCGTCTTTAGCAAACTTCTTAATCTTAACATCACGATCCCGAATGACATCGATTCTTTGGCGAAGAGTATCTACATAAGCAATAGTATCTTCTGAAGTTTCACCGTCCATACCCATCTGGATAAAGTCCTCAATACCCATCTTTTCGATGTAACGGAACTTAATATCTTGTTGCTTCTTCTCTTTGGTAATCCTACGTATGAATGCAAAGTAACATATCTGGGTAAAATATGAGAAAGCATTTGGCTTACCAGTTCGGGTTGCTGTATCGATATTGTAGTTCTTAATAGCTCTTAAACAGTTTTCTACGGCATCCATAACCATTTCATCACGATAGGTATATCTTACAAAGTTAGGTCTGTGCGATAATCCTTCTGAAATCTTCATGAAACAAGATGCGATATAATCTGTTACCTTTGGTGGTACTTGACCCTCGCTTACAGCGAGTTCCACACTTCTTACATGTTCTACTACTTTTAAAGAGAATTCTTTGTTATTGACGTAATGTGGTTTTTCTTTGGCCATTATATAAACTCCTGAATAATTTTCTATTTAAGACTCTATTATACACTAATTAGAAGGGTTTGTAAAGGTTTATTTTTATTTATTTTATTTTACGAATTGTGTTGACAGGAGCCGTATAATATGTTATAATAAGCTTGTCATCGGGGAGATTGAGGGAGTACTATAATTAGTGTATTGTAATAGTATCAATTGGGGAATTATCATCTGTATCATTGGTTATCTTCTCTTCAATACTACTTATATCGATATTAGGACGGTCACTTAGAGCATACTTTATGTAAGTTATCTTTACATTATCATCCACTTCACAATGGCTAATAATGTTAACCTTGGTCAGAGGATAGACCTGAGCCGAAGAAAGTGGAAACCATGGAGAAAATTCGTATGTCCCACTACCCGCAGGGTGTATTGCTATTGGCCGTTCGACTATGTAATTATGTTCATTAGTACTAATCATTAAAGCTATGACGTTTTCACCGTTCATTAACTTAAACTGTCGTATATCGAGTTCTGCTATATCATTCTTCATATATTAACCTCAAATACTTTATAATTGAACTTTTCTTTATTGTAAATCTTTATCCTCTCTGCTGCATGATTGAGAGTATAGTTCTTTTTAGATTTCCAATGAAGATCGTCTGCTATATCAAACAACTTTGTAGGTTTACCATTCTCACTTTTACGTAATCCTCTACCAATAGACTGCAGAACTTTAATCTGACTCTTAGATGGTGAGGCGAATATAATGTTATGTAGATTCTTAATATTAACACCAGTACTAAACGTACCTAAAGAAGCCACAATAATTGCATCATTCTGTGTTTCCACAATATTTCTAATAGACTCTCTAGAATCAACATCAGTCTCGCCAGAAACATAATGTATAGATCTATTAGTATTGGCGAAACCTTCCACTTTCTTACGCAACATATCGTGTAATGGTTTACCATGTTTATCAACAAACTGAAATAGTATTAGAGTATTACCATCTTGATCTAATGCCAGATTGGTAATAAAGTGATTCCGTTTCTCTAATCTAACAATGTAATCTATTTCATCTTGGTAATTGTATTTAGACACAACTTTGCACACCTCATCGGCATGTTTAAGTAGTAATACAGATATATCTAGTTGTGCTAGATTGTTAGAATCCATCAGTTCTTTAGTAGAGGTTACTTTAAATACCTTACCGAATAACCCTTCTAGTACTAATTGGTGTGTCTGGGTACCATCCAACGTACCCGTAGTACCTATACGATACTCTGCATTATGACACTTCTCCAATATAGCACACAAAGATTTTGCTTTAAAGTTATGAGCTTCATCGCCAATGACCATACCGTAATTTTCAAACCAATTAGTAGTTTCTTTATAGATCGACTGCCAAGTAGTGATAACGACTCTCTGCGGTATATTGTATTTCTCTTTACCTGCGTAGATTTTATGGCAATCCTGCTCTACGTCAAAATACTCATCGAACTGAGAGTAATCAGCAAAGTCGGAATACATCTGCTCAACCAGTGAGGTAGTAGGTACAATAAGCAATATATTTCTATCATTATTCATCAAGAAATATCTAATGCACATGTAGATTATTAAACTCTTACCTGAAGCTGTCGGGGATAGTAGTAATGATTTAGTAATGGATAATGCTTTATTAACTGCTAATAGCTGATAGTCTCTAGGTACAATTAACTTACCACCGGCACTAAGATTTAGCTGTGGCAGGAAAGCTTCCATATCAACCACTTTCTCCATATCCGGTCTACCGTATACATTATTATGATCTACCTCTATAGTATACTGTCTAGAATTAGCGAATTCTTTTAAGTATTCGTATAGACCACCATAGAGGGTTTTCTGTCTTAGATCGAATAATCTAATCTTACCATCCCACATTTTATTCTTATAAGCTGGAATAAATTTATAGCCAGGAACAAAGAAGCAGAAATGGTCTGCTAGTTCGTGTTGAATGCTAGGGTCACATTCAATTTGCAAATACACTTCGTTCTTCTTTTTGACTTTAATTATATCCATTTACAACTTATCCCCCACTAGTAAACTTCACCCATTCAATCATGTTCTTGATATTTTGGTGACGCCACTTTATGTTTTCCATAATTTCTTTTAATACATCACACATCTCTTGAGTGTACTGTATCTTGGCTTGTTGTTGCTGGATATCTGGGTCGGCATCATAATAGTAATCCATATCACCTTTAAGTACTTTCAATCCATTCAGAGGATCATAAGACCAGCCTAATTCATCAATCTCGGCTTTGGTGAGTTTACCATTATAGTGTAACCATTTTTTCTTGAGCAGTACCTTTAATTCCATCTCAAACTTTCTTAGTCTTAAACGGTTGATACTCATTAGCTCTAGATACTTACTGTGAAGTTTAGCACTTTCACGAGAAGATACATCCAATTGCATCTCATCAATTATAGCATCTTTCTTCCACATTTCAATTATAGCTTCAAGGTTATTCATTAATTCTCCATAGTATAGTTATATGTATATCGTCAATAATATCACATCTGTAGCAAGAAGTAAACCCTTTTATTTAAAATCAAAGTAAGAATATTTAAAAGTAACGTCAGCCTGCAGGTACTCTACATCTGTTTGTTGAGTTGAAAATTCTACTGCCGATAAATTAGTAGGGAAACAATCAGTAAAGCGAATCTCTTTAGATACGTTATTATGAGAGGTAAGTATCAATAGAGTTGCATCACTCTTAAAGCTCTCGCCTTCATTAATCATATTATGCAACCAATTGAAGGTCTCGATGTAATTTTCCATGTTCTCTGTGATATTGAATCTAATTGTCAAATCATCAAAGGTCATTCTATCGCCGGACATTGACATATTGAGACCACGAAAATTATTGGTAGCTTCAGTAATACCTAAACTGGGTAAGGTAACCGATGTGCAAAAATATTCTATATTAGAGTATTGATTGGAATCTAATTTAAACTGAAACCCCACTGGGCTCAGAAAGTTTTTATTTGTAGTGACCATATCCACACCTTTTATTATGTTGGGGAATCTACACTTATTTATACGCAAAAAAAAGGAGCCCCGAAGGACTCCTCTTTATAAAAGTAAAGTAACTTACTCTTAGCTTACCATCAGGCTATCGATTCTAAAGATGCGGAAGTAAGGATTCGCACGATCAGTACCAGTACCATCACTACCAACAAACGGGTTAGTAACCATACCATAGCGAGTCTTAAAGCCGATACGTGGTTGGAAATCATTCTCACCAACAGCTTTAACCATAGACAATGGAACATATGGGCAGTAGAACATACCAGCATCATATGGGTTAGAACCACGGTAGCCAACACATGCATAGTCAGTTCCGGCATATGGATCAACATATACTTTCAAACGACCATTCAGAACACCAGCAAAGGTATTACCAGTGTCATCTACATTAAGAGCAGTAGACATAGCTGGAGAGTAATCAAGCATACCAGAAGCAGCAAGTGCAGAAGCAACGTCAGAAGAAACGATAACGAAGTTACCCTTACCGCGACGAGTGTCTTTAGCAATTTGGTTAGCTTCACGTTCGATCTGAGTTACCAAACCTTTGAACTTCTCTGCAGACCAACGGCCATCAGAATCAGTAGAAACGTCAAAAGCACCTTTCAGAGCTACGTTAGCAGTTTGAGCACCCAACTTAGCTTTAGTAAGGATAGTACGAATCATCTCACGGTTAATTTCAGCAAGAATTTCTGCAGAAAGAATGTTAGCAAGTTCAGATTCAGCATCCAGACCATGTACAGCTTTAAGATCTTGAGCCAATTCCATAGTGTACTCTGCTTTCAGAGCACGGGTCTTAGCAGTAACAGTACTTTTCTCGATAGTGAAAGCCATCTCACCAAAAGCAGTACCACGACCTAGATCTTCTGCAACACTAGTAGCAAGACCAATACCGAAAGTAGAAGTAGTAGTTTCGTCACCGATAGTACCATCAGCATCAGCATCAGTAACACCAGCAAGACCACTTGGATCGACTTCTTGAGTACCAGTACCAGAGAAACCACTGTTAGCTTCACCGAACAATGCTTCGGTTCCACCTTGAGTACCGTACTTTGCTTTCATAGCAAAGATCAGACCAGTAGGGCCAGTCATTGGCTGAACACCAGCAACGTCATATGCAATCAGGTTAGGCATAGCACGGCGAACCAAGCTAATCAGAACAGGATCGAAAGAACCGATGTTACCAGCACCAACGTTGTTTACAGGAGCAGCTTCAGAGATGAAGTTACCATTAGCATTAGCACGGTCTTCGATCATGCTCATTTCTTGGTTTTCCAAAAGACGGGCAATTACTGACTTCTTGTAGTTATTTTCAATTGAAGGAACATCGGCGTGTTCCAAGATTGGAGACCATTTCTCCATAAGGGTTGTATCTGCATTAAACATTTTTAATTCCTCTTAAAATATGATTTGGTGTTATTTATAGTTACTGATTGCTTTAGTGTATTTAGCCATGGCATCGGATGTAGATTCTTGAACAGAATCCAAACCAACTATACTCTGCGACTCATCGATCTGATCAATCACTGCACTTTTGAAGTAAGACTCTTTGATGGTTTTTACTTTCATTTCGAAAGTAGCTGCATCATCAAAATCTAGATCTTCTACGAGTGAAGCAAGTTTCTCAGCTTCAGTAGCTGCAAGTTCTGAAGATTGACGGCGAACTACATCTACACGTTGTAGACCTTGTACGCTTTCGAACAAACGAATGTTATCTTCAGTGGATTTATTGAGAGACTCTTCCAGTTCAGCAACTTGACTGGCTAAATCATCAACCATGTCCACTTTACCTTCGGGTACTTCAATGTAATGTTCCTTGAATACAGATTGTAGAGAAACCATAAAGTCTTCAGCAACTTCGGTACGGAGACCTGTTACTACTGCTAACTCATTGTCTTTCATCCAAGTCTCTACTACATAGTTCAAGTAAGAATCTACTTTCTCTACTAGCTCAGACTTAATATCTGTAACTTCTTCTTCAAGGTTCTGGGCATATTCAGCTTCCAGACGGTCAACTTCTTCACTGATCTTAGATTTAAGAGCAGCTTCAAAAATTACACCAGCTTTCTGACGGAAACCTTCCGAAAGAGTAGCTTCTTCAGCAACCATAATGTCAAGATCTTCCTGATAGTCGATGTGTGAAACATCTGCACCTTCAACAACTTCTTCACTTGATTCCTGAACCTTCTTACCTTTACCTTGCATCAATGATGCGTAAAGATTTTTAGCTTCTTCCTTCCCAGCTTTCTTCATCATGTCATTAACAGACGCCATAATAGCAGCTTTTGTCTTAGGCATTTCGAACATTTCTTCTTCATCTTCGTCTTCTTCTTCCTCATCGGAATCGGAATCTTCAGAATCAGTTTCATCTTCGTCTTCGCTTTCAGTCTTAGCCTTAGCTTCTTCGAGTTCAACCTCGTCGATTACTTGCTCTTGATCAACAGCCTCATCAATCTGAAGCTCAGCATCGTGTTGTGACATGTCTTCAACGTTTTTATCTTCGTCTATTGACATAGTTTTTCTCCTTAAGAGTTTACAAGTTTCGAGAGGAAATTTTTGAATGCTCGAATCTCAACTTCAGGCAATTGCCTGGCTGACGCATTTTTTATTTCAGTCTCAATTAATTCAATTTCTTGCGGCTTCAGGACACCATTATCCCATATCCAATCAACGCCTTCCATAATCCCGTTTACAAATGCAGCGGGAGCAGACGGATCTTGAACGATATCGATTGTAGATAACATAAAGTCATCTTTCACATACATGGTGCCATTCTTCTGTACAAGAGTACCCATACCACGACTTGACACACCAAGCTTAACACCACCTTCAAGCAAACCAGTTACGATATTGCCCATAGGAGTATTGAGGATTGATGCTTTTCCATAAACATCACTGCCATCGAAACGGAGTTCAGTGATCTTATGAGAAACTTTATCCAGATTAATAGACGGCCCTTCTGGGTGATTTAACTCACCAACTGCACGGCCGGTCATAACCTGTTCTGTAACATATTTATTAACTGCACTTTCAAGGATAGATCTTTCATACACACGGCCGTTACGATTCTTTGCATCGGCTTGCATAAAGATACCTTCGATGACAAGAGTCTTCTTGCCATTAACCTTTTCTACAATAACTTCTAAGTTATTATCATTGTATTCAGATATTAATTTCATTATTCGATACCCTCGTCAAAGAGTTTCATCAACTCTTTCGCAGACTTCTCTGCATCTTTAACACTATTATATAGAGAGTCATCTACAGGTTCGCCATCAAAGTACAACATAAAGCCCTGATCTCCGAAATCTGTAATAGCAATCTCTTTACCGGACTTAGGTGCTTTAAACTTTTTAACTAGTTTTTCACCTCGTTGTAACTTCAACTTTTCAGTTAGCTGTTTATATGTTAATAAATCTGACATATTTTTATTCCTGTTCTTGTCGAGTATTTAGACTCGATGCAACCTCTATCTTTTTAGAATCAATTGCTACTTGTAATTTATCAGCAATGATAGAGTTAAAAGTGTTATTCGCACTTACATTATCATCACTCTGTAAATTGTCTATTAGATCTGCAACATTCATATTCATTAAATCCTTCTTGTAATATATTTATAATAATTAAAAGTTCACCAATTAGATATCTACATCAATATCATCGTCATAATCGCCTGACTTCTTCTCTGCATCCATTTGTTTCTGCATATCTTTAATTTCATCGTCACTCAAACGAAGGATAGTCTTACGAACCCATTCATGGGATACATACCTACCAACATACTCATCGAGAGAAGCCAACATTTCAAAACGTTGTTGCAGTATTTCGGCTTCTTTCAATTCACTGAAGTAATTGTCTTCAATAAAATCGAATGTAATGTTTTCTTTCCACTCATCCCAATCTTGTCTAGTGATAATACCCTTTAACAATAATTGAGTTTTAAGTAGCTGTACAAAGATATCAGAGAATCTTTTACGCAATCTGTCGATAAATTTCTTGAACTTAACTTCATCTCTAGAGATTTCAGTACTACGTCCAATAGTAAACTGTGATTCCTGATCTAAACGACCAATAGGCACATTCAGTGACTTATATAGTTTCTTTTGAAAGTATATGATATCATCAATCTGACCAAGGTTTTCTCCGCCTGGCAGTGTACTAATTTCAGTACCACGACCACCTTCTCTACGTGGCAAGAAGAAATCTTCCATCATTGACATATGTTTACGATCATCTTTAATATCACCAGTACTCGCATCATATACTAACTTGTTGCGATATTGGTTCATGATATTTTTCAAATACTCTTCGGCTTTACCCTTGGGTAAGTTACCAACATCGATATAGAAAATACGTCTTTCTGGAGCACGTGAAATTCTATAGATGACCAACGAATCTTCCATCATACGGAGTTGATTCACTGGCTTAATTGCTTTATGTACATAAGACAATATACGTCTACGTTGTGGGTCTAATGCTCCAGATGTACAATATGCAATAGAATCTTTATGAATCTTTAACCCTTGTGAGGCAACATTCATTGCTTGATCTTGATACAAGAAATACTCTTCCTGACCAACTACTAACTTGGCTCCAGTCTTAGGATCTTGCTCTTCTTTTATTTCTTTGATCTTACGTAATTTGGTAGGATCGATATAACGTAACTCTTTTATACCCTGCTTAGGATTCTTATCATCAATAATAATGTGATAAGGTAATCTACCATCGATATACCACTTTCGGAATATATCATAAGAGTAAGAATTAAAGTTCATTAGTGATAGAATAGTAGAAAATTCTTCACGAACGGTTTCTTTAATTTTATCAGACACCTCTAAATGATCTAGTATGAGATCAACAGGAGCTGACTGATGGTCACCAATAATGGCTTCATTCACGATATCTTCAATCGCTGCATCACATTCAGGCTGAGAAGCAACATCTCTATATTTCATAATGAGATCTACTTCCGTCTTTGCTTTATCGCCATCTATATCTACGTACTGTCCAAAGTGACCGCCGGTAGATATTACACCAGCACCATCTTCTTCAGTATCAGGGACAAACGAAGGTAAACTTACGTGTGCGTCTTTCCCTTTTCGTTTAAATTCAAATCCAAATAACTCTGCCAAAATCTATTCTCCTCTCATATATTATCAGGGGTAACAATTAAGTCACCCCCTTTAATATATTTATACAGCATTAAGAAGCAGTATTACAACAGATTAACTTGTTGTGTCACTTTCCCAGTATTGTACTTGTAGCTCTACTGTGAACTCTTCGATAGCATTTTCACTATCATAGCTTAGATCAATAGCAGAAATGTTAGTAGGGAAACAACCACGAATGTCATAACGCTTAGTAACTTCTCCAGCCTTGTTCAACTGTTCAACAATCATATCTGCAGAATAATCAGCAGGATTAGAAAGACCAGTATTACTATTATGTCCATTAATACCGTTCATCCAACGTTCAAAAGTACCACGAACACTCATATCAACATCATTGATAATTGTTACAGTCCAAGGTTCAAATGTACGATCACCTGCTATCTGTAACTGCCGACCACGGAATAATACTGGGATCGGAGTAATGATAGAGGCAGGAATCTGTGCACCCTTTGCCATGAATGACGTTAGTTCAACGTCACCCTGTGCGTAGCCGGGGAAGTTACACGTAGCTTTAAACATATTAGCACGTGCACCACCTCCAGTTAGTTTCGATTTAAAATCGTCAACACCTAAAATAGCCATTTTATTCTCCTATTAAACGCCGGCGATTTCAGAGAAATCGACACCAGTTCTAGTTGCAATGAAGTTGAGGGTAATAAAGTTAATAGAACGAGCAGGTTTAATGAAGATATCAGCCACAAAACGGTTGGTATCTATTACTTGACCTGTGTTGTTCGTTTGATCGCAGACAACCAAGAAATCGGTTAAACCACGGCGACCCTTAACATCACGTAAGAAAGGTTCTAGCAAGTTACGGAACTGAGCACGAGTAAATTCATCATTGAATTCGAACAGTTGTGCTTTAGCAGCAGTTGAGATAGCCTTTTCTAATACGATAAACAATCTACGTACATTGATACGATCAAATGCACTTGGCTTACTCAATAGAGTTTTATCACCAAACAACATTGTACCTTGGCCTGGGAAAGCAACGATAGGATTAACACGTGCCTTATACAGGGTATCACGATCAGCTTTCTTAGGATTGTAAGCAAGTTTAGTTACACCGAATAGTTGACCACGGGTAACACCAGCAGGTGAGAACCAAGAGTCAGCAACATCATCAGCATTAGCACATAGACCAGCAATATGACCTGAAGCACCAATCCAACGATATACGTCATTATATTTGTCATAAACATAAAGAGCAGTAGAATCGGCAGATCCGTATGAAGTAGAGGTTAGTGTATCGGCCCAAGATTTAACATCAGTAGCAGGGGTAGAACTTCCAACAGAATCTTCGATTGGAGGTGATACGAAAGACATACAATCTTTACGAGCAGATGCAATAGCCAAAATATAATTGGCAATGGTATTAGTACCATTTGCATCGGGAACAGCAAAGAGAAGGTTTACATCGACAGTTTCAGCATCTTCAAATAGGTCATAGCCTAATTGAATTTCACCAACAGCAGGAGCATTATCATCAGTAGCACCAGACAGAGTATATGTAATGGCAGTAGTAGATGTAGTGTATACGGAAGTAACAGCCAGTGAAGTACCAGCACTAGTAAGAGTTGAATCGTGATCAGTCCACCAGATATAGGCAGAACGACTATTGATAACATCTTTATAGTAGTTAGTGGTACCATCAGACTTTTTAGCATCTGAAGCCTGTGAAACATATTCGAATGTTTCTAATACTGTTCCGGCCGTACCAGTAATTGCGCCTGTAGTATCGATTACAGCAATATGCATCTCATCAGCAGCAGTAGTTTTACCTAAGCCAATAGCATACTCTGAAGTACTAGGTACCGAGGCAAAACTACCTTGATAAGCCCAAGCACTGAAATCTGATACACCAGCAGTAACCAAGGAAACACTAATAGCATTACCTAGTACGCCGGGATATTTAGCAGCCCAACTACCAACGTTTAATTCACCGTTAGCGTAATTATTTTCGTAATCTTCCTTGTTCTTGATCAACTGACCAGAACCATCAGCAGTCGCATTATCATGGCCAGAAGCCACACGAACTACTTTTAGAGCACTACCGTACTTAAGGAAAGCAGCAGCAGTAAGGAAATATTTAAATGTGTCAGAGTCCGGTGTACCAAACGTATCTGCTAGTTGTTTTTCTGAACCAACGTTTACGATTTGTTCTACTGGGCCCCAATTGAATGCACCAGCGAATCCACCAATACTGGTAGAAACGGCAGGAACAACGTTCGTTGCATCGATTTCGATTACTTGAACGCCTGGAGATACTTGAAATGCCATCGACTTATCCTCTCAATGAGTTTAATGAATATGTTATCATAATACGGTTATTTTCAATATAGTTATTTATAACAATTAATTTTCTAAGGTTCTAGTGGTCTAAACCACCCATGCGGCATATCATCCAATATCGGATCGCCCCCAGTAGAACCACCGTCATCTATAAAACCAAATGGTAACATATCATCTTGTATTGCTTTTAATTGCTCTCGATAGAGCATGTTTTTCATATCAATATCGGTTATACCGTGAAAGATATCTGTACTAACAAACCACGCAAATAATACTAGATTCATCATTAAATCATCATGATTGCCAGAGGTAGCTTCATAGCTTGTACCTCTAGAAGCAAAGGTACTCATCTCAATGATAGTATTCGCATCATGAACCTCTAATTTGTTTTGCTCGACCATATCCTTTATGTTCGAACATCCTATTCTTTTTACTCTACGAGTCATAGTAGCACCAATAGAATTAGCTTTTACTTGAGACTCCACGTAAAGATTTTCATACTCTAAATCATAATACAACCCATTACATACAATCGCACCTTGATCATTAGATTCTACTAAGACATATGCTTCATTGTACGTCATAGCATATTTATAACACACATCAGGTAATAGTAATGGTGATATGTTATTATCACGGAACACTGCTACTTGCTGAAAGGGTTCTACTGATACATCTATTATATTAAATGTAGAGTAATCTTGACCACGGCCCTTTGCAACATCGACACACATGATATAGTTATGGTCTTCTATCGGTGTATCATATATGAATACATTCTCTTGATAGTGTATAGGTTCTTTACTAACCAACTTCAATAGGTGATCTGATGCAATCAAAGTATTGCCCCGGCCCATGAAAGTATTACCGAATTCCTGATCAAACTGCAACTGTGAAGTGTTAGCAATAGTCTGTCTCTTCCATTCCTCATCACGACCTGGCACATCCCACCAATCTACTCTAAACGATTTGAAATCATTAGTTCCTTGCATAGCACCTTCCCATAACTTATGGAAGATGTTACCAATACCATTAGCTGTAGAGGTTACTATGATCTGAGTATCCTTACCTGAAGTTACTACGGGATAGGTAGAGGTATAGAATTGTGCATCATTTTCAACAAATGCAAACTCATCTAAGAATAGTAAGTTGATAGACATACCACGAATGGATGACCCAGAGGTAGCAGCTGCAATAATTCTAGAGTTATTACTGAACTCAATAGAACCCTTATTCAGTGCTTTACAGCCAGGCTGGAGAAAGAATGGTAAGTTTTCCAACATAAGAGTAATACGGCTCAACATTTCACGAGAAGTAGCACCTTTGTTAGCAAGTACAGCAACCGTCTTCTCAGGATGAAATACAGCATACCATAGTAAATAACCCACAGATGATATCGATTTACCTGACTGTCTACATGCTAGAACTATTGAGAA
>TARA_R110000796_G_scaffold168537_8_pt1 | contig 14559 bp, 12 predicted proteins | sample TARA_R110000796 | Tara Oceans TARA_R110000796 (sample SAMEA4397815) | marine metagenome | biome: Polar Biome; feature: [SRF] surface water layer (ENVO:00010504); material: water (ENVO:00002006), including particulate matter (ENVO:01000060) such as... | depth 5 m | reverse complement strand
CGCATTATAGGCAGCTTAAGATTTAGTGCAAGCGCTTTTGTGCAAAAAAATGATCTTTTTATGATCTTTTATCCATTTGGCTACTTAACTACATGATACCCACTATTTACCCCCAAAGTTATCCACAATTGTTTAATTTAGCTGTAAGTTTTATGATCCCAGAAATAAAAAAGGTAGCGAATAATCGCTACCTTTTTTATGTAACATCAATAATAAACGAAGGGTTAACTGAGTTTACCGTGACATTGTTTGTACTTTTGACCTGAACCACATGGACATGGATCGTTACGTCCTATCTTCTCACCTTCACGGATCACTGTTTTAGGTGCTTCTATTTGTTGCTCACCAGTATCACTTAATGCTTCTACTGATGCGTGTTGATAAGCCAATTTAATTTTTGCTTCTTCATCACGGCGACGCTGCTCCATTTCATCAACATCTGACTGCGCTTGAACTTGCACTTTAGACAGTACACTTATCACGTCATTTTTCAGTGTTTCAAGTAATTGCTGGAATAATTCAAACGATTCACGCTTATATTCTTGCTTTGGATTTTTTTGTGCATAACCACGTAAATGAATACCTTGGCGTAAATGATCCATGGCAGCTAAGTGCTCTTTCCAGAGTCCATCGAGTGTTTGTAGCATTACCGCTTTTTCAAATTGACGTAATACTTGTGCACCGACCATTTCTTCTTTAGCTTTATATAATTCACTCCATGACGTTAGAATCCGTTCGCGCAACGTTTCTTCATGCAGATTATCATCTTGATCTAACCATTCTTGAATGGTTAGATCAAGGCCAAATTCATTACCAAGGCGTTGTTCAAGCCCCGGTACATCCCAAAGTTCTTCAAGTGATTGCGGTGGGATATATTGATCGACTATTCCACTGATCACATCTTGTTCTATATTCTGAATAGTGTCTTGAATGCTTTCAGCATCCATTAACTCGTTACGCTGTGCATAGACAACTTGGCGTTGATCGTTAGCGACATCATCGTATTCGAGCAATTGCTTACGGATATCAAAGTTACGAGCTTCGACTTTACGTTGAGCATTTTCAATAGCACGTGATACCCAAGGATGCTCAATAGCCTCACCCTCTTCCATACCGAGCTTTTTCATCATGCCAGATACTCGATCTGAAGCGAAGATACGCATTAAACTATCTTCCATCGACAAGTAAAAGCGTGAAGAACCTGCATCACCTTGACGACCAGCACGACCGCGTAACTGATTATCGATACGACGGGATTCGTGACGTTCTGTACCTAGGATGTGCAAACCACCTGCAGCAAGTACTTCATCATGACGTATTTTCCAGTCAGCTTTAATCTTAGCTTTCTGTTCTGCCGTTGGATTTTCTATAGCTTCAATTTCCATGTTCCAGTTACCGCCTAATACGATATCTGTACCACGGCCAGCCATGTTAGTGGCAATCGTTACTGCACCTAAACTACCGGCTTGCGCAACAATCTCAGCTTCTTTTTCATGGAACTTAGCATTGAGCACGCTATGCGGAATATTTGCTTTTTTCAATAATGAGTTAAGTAGCTCTGATTGCTCAATAGAGACAGTACCCACTAATACCGGTTGGCCACGTTCACGACAACCTTCAATATCTTTGATAATCGCAGCGTATTTTTCTGGCGCAGTAAGATAGACCAAGTCAGCCATATCTTTACGAACCATTGGGCGATTTGTAGGAACAACAACCGTATCTAAACCATAGATATGTTGGAATTCGAATGCTTCGGTATCTGCTGTACCTGTCATACCGGCAAGCTTTTCATACTGTCTGAAATAATTTTGGAAAGTAATAGAAGCCAGAGTTTGGTTTTCATTCTGGATTTTAGCGCCCTCTTTGGCTTCGACAGCTTGATGCAAGCCTTCTGACCATCGACGACCAGGCATAGTACGGCCTGTATGTTCGTCGACAATAATCACTTCATCGTCTTGTACGATATAGTCGATATCTTTTTCAAACAAGGTATGTGCGCGAAGTGCCGCATGAACATGATGCAATAACGAAATGTTCGTAGCAGAATAGAGCGAGTCACCTTCTGCTAACATGCCTTTTTCAATTAAAAGCTGTTCAACTTTCTCTTGGCCACGTTCAGTTAAATGAACCTGTTTGCCCTTTTCGTCAATACTATAGTCACCTTCACCAACATAGTCTTCGGTGTCTTCTTTGTCTTGAGCGATTAGGCTTGGGATCAATAAATTAATTTTGGCGTATAGTTCAGAGCTGTCTTCTGCCGCACCAGAAATAATCAATGGTGTACGGGCTTCATCAATTAGAATTGAATCGACTTCATCAATAAGAGCATAGTGTAATGGTCGCTGAACGCGCTCTTGTGGAGAAAACGCCATGTTGTCACGTAGGTAGTCAAAACCGAATTCATTATTGGTACCGTAAGTAATATCTGCGTTGTAGGCTTCTTTCTTTTCGAATGAACCTAAGCCAGCAATGTTAATTCCGACACTTAAGCCTAAAAACTCAAACAGTGGACGGTTATTCTCAGCATCACGTGTTGCTAAGTAATCGTTCACAGTAATAATGTGAACACCTTTTCCTGTTATGCCGTTAAGGTACGCTGGCAAAGTTGCCGTTAGGGTTTTACCTTCACCGGTTCGCATTTCCGCAATACGATTGCTGTCTAAAACCATACCGCCGAGTAATTGAACATCAAACGGACGCATCTCAAATACACGCTTTGATGCTTCACGTACAACAGCAAAGGCTTCTGCCATGATGTTATCTAAGGTTTCACCATTTTCTAAACGTGTGCGGAACTCTGCCGTTTTTGCTTTGAGTTCTTCATCAGAAAGCTTTTCGTAATCAGCTTCTAATGCATTAATTTGAATAACAATTTTTCCAAGGTTTTTCAGGGTGCGGTCGTTGCGACTTCCGAATACTTTTGTCAGTAGTTTGCCTAACATCTTAATCACTTATCTGTTGTAGGTTTGGCTCATTTGAGCGCATTAACCGTTAATATTATTAACTTGCTTTGCGGTAAACGTATTTCTGTGGATCTATTTGTTGTTTACCACGCAGCACTTCGTAATGCACATGGGGGCCAGTTGAACGGCCTGTGCTTCCCATACTGGCAATTTTATCGCCTTTGGCAACGACGTCACCTACGTTTACTGACAGAGATTTATTATGTCCATAGCGAGTGCGAAGACCATTACCATGATCTATTTCGACTAACTCACCATATCCAAGCATGCTTCCTGACCATGTTACAACGCCTGCAGCAGTAGTTGTAACATCTGCCCCTTCTTTGCCGGCAAAATCAATACCTTTATGCATTGTTCGTCGGCCACTAAAAGGGTCATTTCGTAAACCATAGGGCGAAGATAACCAACCTTTATCGATTGGCCGCCCTGATATATAACGCTCTTCATCTATATGGAGATTAGATGCTACTGTTTCAAGTAGTGATAGCTGAACATTATTATTATCAATTCTAGATGCCAACTTATTCATTTCATCGATAAGCTGACTTAATTCGACACCATTGCCGATTTCGCTTAACCCGCCAATACCGACTTCTGTTGAGAAATCAAATTGGTCATCAAGGAGGTTATTTTGCGCTACTTGCTGCCCTAAGGCTTCAAGTCGGGTGATTTTGGCCTGCATTTTTGCCACATGAGCAACCAAAGTTGCTAACTGGGTTTCTGTTGCAGTTTTGAGTTCTACCACTTGTTGCTTTTGCTGTTGGCGAAGCTGTTTATTTTCATCAACTTTCGCTTGTTGGTTAGCAAAACGCTCAGTGCTATATTGATATATTCCTGTGCCGGTGGCCATCAGAATAATAGGTAGGAGTAACCAACGCTTACTTGGTTGCCAGCGCGTTACACCATTTCGACCTTGGATAAAAACTGTTACACTCATAGCCTAATTCAGCCATCTTATTATCATATGAAAAAGCCCCCTCAAGATCTCAGCAATTTAGTTCATTTGTCTGGGAGACTGCCTGAACTGGCCGAGAAAGCAGAACTACTTAATAATCTGAATAGTCATGTAAAACAGACGTTAAATGGTCCTGTGGCAGAGCAGCTCAAAGTCGCTAATCTCCGCCAGGGTGTTCTTGTTATTGAAACGACATCTGCAGCATGGGCTGCGAGAATAAACTTTCAAAAGCAGAAGCTATTAAAACAGCTTCAAACTGACACGCTTCCGATGCTTACTGCTATTGAGGTGAAAGTCAATCCTGGACTTGCCTTAGCAAAACCACAATCACAACCTAATCAAAATGTGATCAGCACCACTGCAGCACAACATATTGAAGCATTAGCTGCACATGTTGATGGTTCTTTAGGTGAAAAACTAAAACGGCTGGCTGCATTAGCCAGCCGTAATAGGCAATCTTAACTGGTTAAACGTGCGCTAACGCACCCGGAACCATGAAACTGACAGGCACATCAGCCTCTTTATCAAAGCTTACCAACTCCCAGGCATCTTGCTGAGCAAGTAATGCACGTACAAGTTGATTGTTCAACGCATGACCAGTTTTATAAGCTGAAAACTCGCCGACGATTGCATGACCAGCAACATATAAGTCACCGAATGCATCGAGGATTTTATGCTTAACGAATTCGTCTTCATAACGCAGACCATCAGGGTTTAATACACGATATTCGTCAAGTACAACGGCATTTTCCATGCTGCCACCTAGTGCTAGATTATTCGCACGTAGGTATTCAATATCTCGCATAAAACCAAATGTTCTGGCACGACTAATGTCTTTCACAAACGCTGAGGTCGAAAAGTCCATCACCATGTGTTGTTGACTACGAGCAATTTCTGGATGATCAAAGTCAATTCTAAAATCAACTCTAAACCCTTTAAAAGGCTTTAACTCAGCCCATTTATCGCCATCTTCAACACGCACAGGTTTGATGATTTTTAGGTATTTTTTAGCTGCCGCTTGTTCTTTAATTCCTGCACTTTGCAGTAAGAACACAAATGGGCTTGCACTGCCATCCATAATCGGGATTTCTGGTGCGTCAACTTCGATAATTGCATTATCGATGCCTAAGCCGGCAAGTGCCGCAAACAAATGCTCAATTGTTGATATCCTAATACCAGCATCGTTTACAAGGGCAGTACACATTGTGGTTTCACGAACCATATCAGCTTTTGCTGGAATAGACACAGCTGGGCTAAGGTCGGTACGCTTTAGTACAATCCCTGTATTCACTGGTGCGGGCATAATGCATAGAGTCACTTTGTTGCCGGAATGCAATCCGACTCCAGTGCTCTTCACCATTTTTTGAACAGTTCTTTGAAAAATCATTCAGTCGCCCATAAATATCAATATTAAACAAATAGTTGCAAAAATAGCCCTAGGCTATCATGCATAACTGGTACAACATGCTACCATAAATTTGGTTTTTCACAAAAAAAACGCCAAACACAGAGTAAATGTATAAACCTGCTTGCAAAATAACCTTTTTCGCATACTTCGCTCATTAGTCACGCAAAAACATAACGTTTTATTCGTGTATTAATCAGCCTGCTTACGCAAGAATGCTGGAATATCAAGATAGTCAGCATCAGTACGTTGTACAGGTTGAGGCTGTGGAACAGCATTGCCTTTAGGTGCTGCGTAACTTTGTTGTGTCATAACATCTTCAACAGGTTCTGGACGCGGCTCTATTACAACGGGTTCTGGACGAGCAACAGGCTTAGACACTAATTGAATGTCTGGCTTTTTCTCTGCACCGATACCTGTAGCAACAACAGTTACGCGTAATTCATCACTCATTTCTGGATCAATGACAGCACCAACTACAACAGTGGCATTGTCTGATGCATAAGCTTTAACGTGGTTACCCACAGTTTCAAGCTCTTCGATAGTGATATCCATACCTGCTGTGATGTTAACTAACACACCGCGCGCACCGGCTAAGTCGATATCTTCAAGTAATGGGCTAGCCACAGCAGCTTCTGCAGCTTCTTCAGCACGATCATCACCACGAGCAACACCGGTACCCATCATGGCATTACCCATTTCAGACATAACAGTTTTCACATCGGCGAAATCGACGTTGATTAGACCAGGACGAGTAATTAGCTCAGCAATACCTTGAACAGCACCAAGTAATACATTGTTAGCTGCAGCAAAAGCATCAAGCAATGAAGTACCACGACCCAATACTTTTAATAGCTTTTCATTGGGGATCGTAATTAACGAATCCACATGTTTAGCTAACTCGGCAATACCAAGTTCTGCATAGGCCATGCGCTTTTTACCTTCAAAAGGAAAAGGCTTGGTCACAACTGCAACGGTTAGAATACCTTCTTCACGGGCAATTTCTGCCACAACAGGAGCAGCACCAGTACCGGTACCACCACCCATGCCGGCAGCGATAAAGATCATGTCAGACCCTTTAATTGCAGCACGAATATTCTCGCGGTCTTCTTCAGCGGCTTGACGACCCACATCTGGGTTTGCGCCCGCACCGAGACCTTTAGTCACGTCGCGGCCAAGCTGAATAGTTGAACCAGCACTTGATTTACGTAGTGCTTGTGCATCTGTATTGGTAACGATAAATTCAACACCTTCGATGCTGTGTTTTACCATATGTTCGACCGCGTTTCCGCCGCCGCCACCGACGCCGATGACTTTAATCACCGCTTCGTCTGAATGTGTATCCATGATCTCAAACATTGTCTGATCTCCATTTGTCTGCGTTATTAAAATTCACCCTTAAACCAACTTTTGACCCGATTCAAAAAGCTGGTAACCCCTTGGCGCTCAGGCCGTTCGAACTGTCGTTCGATGACTCGTCTTGCGCCATAATGAAGCAACCCTATTCCTGTTGAATAAATAGGTTGATCCACATATTCGTATAACCCTTTTACTGGTAGCGGTGATGCGACACGAACAGGCATACCAAAGGTTGCTTCAGCAATTTCAACGGCACCCGATATCGAGGACGTTCCTCCAGTAAGCACAATCCCTGCTGCAATTTGATCTTCTAGACCGCTATCTTGTAACTGCTTGAGAACAAGCTCAAACAATTCTTGATATCTTGGCTCTACCACTTCTGCCAGAGTATGGCGTGACATGCTGCGTGAAGGACGGCCACCAACGGATGGCACTTCAATACTGTCTTCACGGCTTACCGTTGAACTTCTGGCACTGGCAAACTGCACTTTTATTTGTTCAGCATGCGTTAACGGTGTTCTGAATATCTTGGCGATGTCACTTGTGACTTGGTTACCCGCTACCGGAATAACTGCACAATGACGTAATGCGCCGTTGGTATATACAGCAATATCGGTTGTGCCACCACCAATATCAACAATACACACGCCTAAATCTTTCTCATCATTTGTGAGCACTGAGTCTGCAGAAGCGATACCTGAAAACACTAAGTCATCAACTTTTAAACCACAACGCTCCACGCTCTTTGTGATATTTTTTGCCATATCATTGGCACAGGTAACAATATGAGCCTTGGCTTCCATACGCATACCAGACATACCAATTGGGCTCTTAATCCCGTCTTGAACGTCGATTGAATACTCTTGCGGTAATACATGCAAGATACGACGCTCTGTCGGGATTTTAACCGAGCGAGCGGTATGGATTACATTATCAACATCTTCTTGAGTTACTTCTTCGTCGTTAATCGACACCATGCCATTTTCATTTTGGCAGGCAATATGTTTACCCGAAATACTTAAGTACACCGATGAAACCTGACAATCAGCCATCAACTCTGCTTGATCTAACGCCCGTTGCACGCTGCGCACTATAGAATCGAGATCATTCACGCCGCCTTTATCCATGCCGCGAGAAGGATGATTACCTAAACCAATGACACTAATCTCACCATCAGGTAATACTTCACCAATGATCACTGCGACCTTGGATGTCCCTATATCTAACCCCACGATGAGGTTTCTTTCCTGATTTTTGGTCATTTATTGTCGACTCTCTTTTTTGAATCATCCCAACCTACGGCGAACCCGGTATCGTAACGTAAATCAACGGTCGCAACTGGTTTTTCACTTTGCTTCAAAGTTGGATACACATTAATAAAGCGTTGTATCCGTGACATTTTATCTTCTCGTCCAAGCTCAATTTCAATTCCGTTAGCCAGTACGGCATGCCATGCATGGCGTGGACTTAAGCGTAAACTGGCCAACTTAAACTCGTTTATTGTCAATAAATCATCTAACTGCTGGTAACTGGTCAATACTTCTATTTCTGTCCCTTCTGGGCCAAATAATTTAGGCAATGCATCATGCTCTGAATGCGCTAACGCATCAAAAACTTCACCATTAATATTAAGCCAAGACACTTCGTTCCAATGCGCTACAGCTTGTTGCTCTTGCAAGGTGATCTTGAACTTTGCCGGCCATTCTCGTCTTACTGATGCATGATAAACCCACGGCAATGCTTCTAATGCTTTTTGTACATCCACCACATCAGCGCTAAAAAAACTACTTTGCATTAATGACTGTAATGCATTTTTAATTTCGTCATCGGTGGTATAAATTCGCTCACCTTTGATAGCAACCGCTTCAATAGGTAATGCATCAGCATCATTTAACAACTCGTGTAGTTGCACACAACCCCAAACTACGGTGCCAAGCACACAGGATAAAAACACTACACCAGTGCAAAAATACCAATTAACACGAGCTAATTTATGTTTTAGTTGCCGCCCTTTATCGCTCCACGACACCTTAAATCCGCCTCTGACGTTGTTCCGGAGTTAACTCCAAAATATCGGTCATTATATAGACCAATTCATAAGGTTTAAAGCTCGATTTTCACACACAATAATTGGTGAAAAATCAATCACTTTATTGCTCTTCTACAAGCACTTTACAACCCAAATTACTCTGGGCTAATTCTTTCGATAAAGCCCCAATATTGCCTGCACCTTGAGTCATAAATAAATCCCCATGCTGCAACACATCAGGTAATACTGCCGCTAGTTGATCTGGACTGGCGATAAAAATAGGGTCTATTTGACCTCGTAATCTAATTGAACGGCATAAAGCCCGTCCATCAGCACCCGGGATCGGAGCTTCACCCGCGGCATAAACATCTAATAATAATAAACAATCGACCTGTGACAATACATCGACAAAGTCTTCATATAAGTCACGCGTACGGCTATAACGATGCGGTTGGTATGCCATCACTAAACGCTTGTCTGGCCAACCTGCTCTCGCTGCTTTAATCGTTGCTAATACTTCACTTGGATGATGACCGTAGTCGTCCACGAGCATTACACTGCCATTAGGTGTTTCAAATTCACCTAAATGTTGGAAACGACGACCTATACCTTCAAACTCTGCAAGTGCTTGTACAATCGCACTATCATCAATGTCATCTTCACTGGCGACAGCAATTGCGGCTAAAGCGTTAAGAACGTTATGTTCACCTGGCAAATTAAGCACAATGTCGACATTATCTTTGCCATGACGCTTAACCGTAAAGCTTGACTGATGACCATTTTGTGCAAAATTAATTGCCTGAACATCAGCCTCTTCACTGAAACCATAGGTGACAACTTGGCGGCCAATACGTGGCATAATTTCGCGGATCACTTCATCATCAATACACATCACTGCCACACCATAAAATGGCAGATTATGTAAAAAGTCGACGAAAGTGGTCTTCAATTTCTCAAAGTCGCCACCATAAGTGTCCATGTGATCGGCTTCAATATTGGTGATCACACTGACCATCGGCTGCAAATGCAAAAAGCTTGCATCGCTTTCATCTGCTTCAGCAATAAGGTAACGGCTGGTGCCTAAGCGAGCATTAGTACCTGCACTATTAAGTAAACCACCAATCACAAATGTTGGATCACGGTCGGCTTGACCATATACGCTGGCAATTAAGCTCGTCGTGGTGGTTTTACCATGAGTACCGGCAATCGCAACACCATGACGATAGCGCATTAACTCAGCCAGCATCTCTGCACGGCGCACGATCGGAATACGTAATTCTTTAGCGGCAATAATCTCAGGATTTTGCGGGTTAATGGCTGTAGAAACCACAACAACATCTACCTGCTCAACACTTTGGGCCTGATGGCCAATAATAATTTTTGCGCCAAGACTCGCCAAACGTTCAGTCACGCTATTGATAGCGATATCTGAGCCGCTTATTTGATAGCCTTCGTTCACAAGCACTTCCGCAATACCACCCATGCCGGCACCACCGATGCCAACAAAATGAATGCGCTTGATCCGTCTCATTTCAGGGATCATGCTACGAAGCTGTGCGTATCTTTCTGTCTTAGTCATTTCAACCCTTTTTCGCAAATGAGGCACAAATATCTGCTACTCGTTGAGTCGCATCTAATACCGCTACGCCTCTTGCCTTATGACCCATTTGGGCTAGTTCTTGTCTATTTTCAGCAAATAACTGCAATTTTTCAGCAAGGTTATCTGCATTTAAAATGGTTTGTGGTAATAAAAATCCTGCACCAGCATCAACAAGTACTGATGCATTTACAGTTTGATGATCATCCACGGCATGAGGATACGGTACTAAAATACTCGGTAACCCCACGGCTGCTAACTCTGATACAGTAAGAGCACCGGAGCGGCATACCACTACATCAGCCCAACGATAAGCGGCTTCCATGTCATCAATAAATTCTGCAACATTGACACTGTCTGATTGACCAAGTTGTTGATAACTCGCTTTCACTGTTGCCTGATTATTTTTGCCCACTTGATGCCAAACTGTCAGAGAATGATATTTGCTCAGATGAGCCACTACTGCAGGCATTACATCATTCAATACTTTGGCACCTAAACTGCCACCGACCACCAGTACTCTTAACGCATCGGCTTGCGGAGTTTTAATTTGTGCGCCTAACTCAATCAGCTCTTGGCGAATAGGGTTGCCCACAACTTCAACATTAGCGACGTTACTGGCAAAGGTATTGGGGAATGCACACAATACCTTTTTGGCAATCTTAGATAACAACTTATTGGTTAATCCTGGAATCGCATTTTGCTCATGCAACACGACAGGAATACCTGATAATTTTCCGGCCACGCCGCCCGGGCCGCTAGCAAATCCGCCCATGCCTAGAATCACATCGGGTTGAAAATCATCAATCACCGCTTTGGCTTGAATAATTGAACGGATAATTTTAAATGGTGCCGCTAACTTACGCATAAGCCCATTACCACGCACACCTTTAATATCGATAAATTCAATATCAAATCCGTGCTGAGGCACTAAACGGGCTTCCATCCGGTCGGCAGTACCTAACCAACGTATTTGCCAACCTTTTTCAGCTAAATACTTCGCCACTGCAAGTGCAGGAAAAACATGACCGCCAGTGCCGCCAGCCATAATTAATATCTTAGGAGAACTACTAATATTACTGTTCATTAACTGGTTCTCCCTTGTACGGCTTGCACCAAACTAACTCGACGTTCATGATCTATCCTAACAAGCAACATCACCGCAGCAGTCATAATCCACAAGCTACTGCCACCATAGCTGATAAACGGCAGGGTTAACCCTTTGGTTGGTAACATACCAATACTGGCTCCCACGTTAACTACGGTCTGAAAACAAATCCAAATACCGACACCATAGGCGACATAACTTTCAAAAGGACGCTGCATTTTTAAACATAAATTGCCCAATCTAATCGCGCGAATAGCAATAAAAAATAGCGTGCATAACACTATAATAATACCGGTAAACCCCAACTCCTCACCAATAACAGCAAAGATAAAATCCGTATGAGCCTCTGGTAAATAAGCCAATTTCTGAATACTGTTGCCTAACCCCTGGCCAAACCAATCACCTCTGCCATAAGCCATTAAGGATTGCGTCAACTGATAACCACTGCCAAATGGGTCTTCCCACGGATCCATAAACGAGGTCACACGTCGCATACGGTAGGGCTCGAATAGCACCAGCAATACGAAGGTCGCCACGCCAAGTAATACCAATACCATAAAGTCTGTAATGCGTGCGCCAGCCAAAAACAACAAGCTTACCGTACACACAAACAACACCACCACGGTGCCGAGGTCTGGCTGTAACAAAATCAATACGGCAAACAAACCGTAAACCCCAATAGGTTTATAGAAGCCCTTACGGTTTTCGCGTAACTCACCATGACGACGTACTAGGTAACCTGCCATGTAGACAATAAACACAAACTTGGCCATTTCGGCGACTTGGATCCTAATAGGACCGATAGACAACCAACGACGAGCACCGTTAACCGAAGTACCGATAAACAGTACTGCTATCAATAATACCAACACCGCTAGCATCAGCATGCCGCTGTTTTTTTCCCAATAGCTGACTTCGAACTTCAGTACCACGAAAGCAATCACTACGCAACCAACAAGGTAAAGCACATGGCGATACATAAAATAAAACGGGTCGCCAGTCAGTTTGGTCGCTTCAGGCATTGAAGCAGACATCACCATAACAAAGCCAAAACACATTAAGCCGACAATCGCGACTAGAAAGCTACGGTCGTATAACGGCATACCCGGTGTATGGTCATCTGATAATAACGAGGGCAAAGTCCAATTAAGGCCCCGTTTAAACAAGCTAAGTTGCTGCTCGTTATTCGCCATCGGCTAACGACTCCACACACTGTCTAAAATCATCACCGCGAGCCATAAAGTTCTTATACATATCTAAACTGGCACATGCTGGCGACAATAAAACTATGTCACCAGACGATGCTAATTCAGCGGCTTTGGCGACGGCTTCAGCCATCGTTGCCACTTCAATAGTGCCTGCTTTTAATTTGGCAATTTTTCGGCCATCTCGCCCCAAGGTAATAAGCTGGGTAATATTGCTCAACGGTTCTGTTAGTGGACGAAAATCACTGCCTTTACCATCGCCACCGGCGATCAAGTACAAATCACCTAAATGAGAATTAAGTCCCTCTAGTGCGGCAACCGTCGCGCCGACATTGGTTGCTTTAGAGTCATTGATATACGACACACCTTGCTTAACGGCAATCAATTCGCAACGATGACTTAAGCCAACAAAGGATTTAGCCACTTCAATCATGGCTTCTTTACCCACACCACAAGCATCGGCTAATGCCATTGCGGCTAATAAGTTTGCATGGTTATGGCTACCAATTAAGGTCACATCAATTAAATTAATAATTTCACTGTCACCATGGAAAATCTTGCCATCACTTAATCCCCATGCATCACCTTCTGGCACGCCCAAACCAAAATTATTTTGATTCATTGGCTCTAGCGGATAAGTTAATTCGTCGTCACGGTTGTACATCACAAAGCGGCTTTGTGGGTATAAGCGTAATTTGGCTTCACGGTAAGTATTCAAGTCACTATAGCGATCCATATGGTCTTCGCTAACATTGAGACATGTTGCCGCAATACAATTTAATGAATGGGTGGTTTCAAGTTGAAAACTCGATAGCTCAAGTACGTAAAAGTCTGCATCTTGAGGTAATAAATCCAGCGCTGGCGTACCAATGTTACCGCCAATCGCCACCGACTTTCCGGCAGCTAACAACATTTCGTACACTAATGTCGTTACCGTAGATTTACCGTTTGATCCAGTGATACCTACAACGCAAGGTTTCTTGTCTGCGATTTCTCGAGCAAATAACTCAACATCACCAATCACTTCAATTCCCATGTCCAACGCAGCGCGTACTTCAGGCGTATCGATTGGAACACCAGGACTGATGATAATTTGGTTGGCTTGAACTAAATAACGGCAATCAAACCCACCGGCCAATAATTCAATATCGGCAAACTCTTGTGCCAGCGTATCTGCACCAGGCGGATGACGACGGCTGTCCATCACTAAAGGCTTAATGCCTTTAGTTGCTAAAAAACGCACGACCGAGAGCCCTGTTGCCCCTAAGCCTAAAACAATGTGCGTATATTGAGTTTGCATAATACTGACCTTGATTAATTACTTAGCGTAATTTTAGAGTCGCTAGACCCAGTAACACTAAAAACAACGAGATAATCCAAAAGCGCACAATAACGCGCGGCTCTGGCCACCCTTTTAACTCATAGTGATGATGAATAGGCGCCATACGGAAAATTCGCTGACCACGTAACTTATACGAGCCCACCTGCAAGATCACCGATACCGTTTCCATAACAAACACGCCGCCCATGATCACCAATAAAATTTCTTGGCGAACCAGGATAGCAATCACACCTAATGCGGCACCCAACGCTAATGAGCCTACATCGCCCATAAACACTTGTGCTGGATAGGTGTTAAACCATAAAAAACCTAAACCTGCACCGACCATAGCCGTACACACAATCACTAATTCACCGGCTAACGGTAAATGAGGCAGGTGCAAATAACTGGCAAATTGAGCATGACCAGATAAGTAAGCGATGAGTGCAAACGCAGCCGCAACCATTACGGTTGGCATAATCGCTAAGCCATCTAAGCCGTCGGTTAAGTTCACTGCATTACTGGCACCTACAATGGTGAAGTAAGCTAATAAAATAAACATAAAGCCCAGTTGCGGCATGATATCTTTAAAAAACGGCACAACTAACTGTGTT
>TARA_R110000796_G_scaffold8899_27_pt1 | contig 14592 bp, 8 predicted proteins | sample TARA_R110000796 | Tara Oceans TARA_R110000796 (sample SAMEA4397815) | marine metagenome | biome: Polar Biome; feature: [SRF] surface water layer (ENVO:00010504); material: water (ENVO:00002006), including particulate matter (ENVO:01000060) such as... | depth 5 m | reverse complement strand
TTAAATAACAATTAAGTTCATCTAATCAGCTCCCCGCTTTGTCAAATCTTTGCTACAAAGTCTACCTTGAAGTTTGATACCTAATGACTTTCATCATGGAAACTTTTGAGGATCCAATCGATCAGCAATTGCACTTCTGGCCGCTGCTGTTCATTAGTATGACGGATGAGGTAATAGCGATCATGGCTAAAAAGTGGATGAGGAAATAATGACAGAAGGGTGCCGTTATCGAACCATGCTTGGCTGATGGGTAATGGAATGAGTGCAATACCTAATCCTTGTTCTGCGGCACGGGCGACACTGAACATACTGTCTAGTTGAATTATCTGCTTAGGCTGAAATGCATCAAAGCCAACATTTTCGGCCCATTGATGCCAAGCGTAAGGTCGAGCTTTATGCAATATTAATGGCACCTTAGTTAATGCTTTAAAACCTTGTGAAGACAATTCAGCATGCAATTGTGCATTACACGCAGGGATATAAGTGATTGGAAATAAATCATACACATCGGCATTAGTTTGTTGTTTACCAGAGAGCATAATGGATGCATCAGTGTGCTTAATCGTATCGCTGCGCGACTTAATGGTTTCGAGCTTAAGATTGATGTTGGGATATTTAGATGACCAACCAATGAGTTTAGGCATAAACAGTTCACTGGCAAAGAATTCTGGCATTGAAATACTGACTTCGAGCATTCTGTCTGATTGGTTAAATTCACTGACTGTGTTGACTAATTGCTGCATTACCGGCTCGATGGACTGGTAAAAGCGTGCGCCAACTTCGGTCAATGTCACCGCGCGGGTTTGACGAATAAACAAGCTCTGGTTTAGAGATTCTTCTAACTGTTTAATCTGATGACTTACCGCCGAAGGGGTTAGATACAGTCTTTTAGCGGTTTCTTTAAAACTTAAGCATTCAGCAGCGACGCAAAAACAACGTAGGCCGCGCATGGAGGTGTGTAAAGGGATCATTCAATTCTCAACAAGGACAGTTTATCAACTCACTTCCCCTTGATGATAATCAATTGTGATGACATCTGTAATGTGTGCGGGTCGACTACTGAGTAATCGGTTAGTGAGACTAGGGTTATTCTTGAAGAGAAAGCAAGGATTAGACCAGTAGTTAAAGTCTATTATAAACATAGGTTTAACTAGTTGTATAAAAATTGATTGAGTTGCTCTGGTGCTGAATGTACCTTGTTCGCACCAACTTGGTGCTAACTGACTTTACGTTATCTCTGCTGAAATAACGAAATAGATTAATAGATAGGTGGGTAAGCAGGGCTAGCGCTTAATTAATATGTCTAATTAGAAGTACAGTGTTTCTTGCTTAGTGCCATCGATAAAGATGTCGCATTTATCTGCAGTGCTCGATTTTGCCGATTGAACAATGCTAGCAACAATACCAAAGCTTCCACCTTGATCTCCTAGTACCGAACCAAAGTAACAATCACCTTTAAATTTCATATCTTTAAAGTTTGCATTAAGATTTTGAGTAGGCGTCATTGGCGGGAATCGACCCTGCATGATCGGGTCACCATTAGCGGTCAATAGCAGTTTATTTTTTGCTTTATCATACGAGCCACCAAGTACGAAAGTTTGGTCATTGACGACAACCGTTTTGTTTTGAGCCACAATGGGTGGTTTAGCTGCACAAGCGGTGAGTAGTACGCCTGCTGTAATGGTAAGAAGTAGAGAAATTTTGCGCATTAGTATTCCTTAGTATGCGTCGAGAGTCGTAAATCGGTCCCTCGGAGTAGTAAACTAGCCCTGTTTACAGATGCTATTGATGGTATCGAAACGAGAGGTGTTGTGCGCTATTTACTCGCTGAACAATTTGTTAGCTGAACATAAAGTCAGTTAGAAAAATAGTTCTTAATTTCAACAAAGTATCGATCTAATACCGTATAACATGTTTTATTGTATCAACATATTTGTTAATGCCAAGTATAAAAAAAGCCTGCTTAAGTAGCAGGCATTAATGATCGGTAAATATTATAGGACGTGAGAATATTGAGCTTATGACAAGGTCACATAAAATATCAATTCAGTGACCACACCTTTAGGCGTAGTTGCTGTCAGTGTGACTTGGCTTGTGCCGGGTGTACCATTATTTTTCAAGGTAAATGAGGTTGATGTTCCTCCTGCTGAACTCTTGTTAGGTACGGTATAACCAGTGAACTGCAATTCACCTTCGGTGCTAGTAACCGTTAAAATTGTACCTGAAGGCAATATCTGATTGGCGCTATCAGTGAGTACCACATCAAACTTTGCCGTTGCATCTAGTGCAATAGGCTGAACATCAGTGTCGTAATTATTAATCAAGCTGCCATCTTGGCTAACCACGAAATTAGCATCAGAGCCTGACATTGTTAATACTAATGCTTTACGGATATAAGTGCTCATAGCCGTGCTGTCACATAATGTACCTTGGCATTGTGGGCCGTTAAATTTACCGTCAGCTAATTGATATGTGTTACTCGCTTGAATATTAAAGTAAGGTTCACCTGAATCATGGACGCGAGATTCGTTGTCATCTCTAAAGGCGTCAGGCAAGTCAACAAAACCACCGTCATGGTAAGTTTCTACATCCATGCCATTACCACTACATGCTACTGACGTTGTACCACTTAAACAGCCGTTAACTACGCCGCCATCAGCATCGTCAAATACATTGTTGCCATTGATATCGAAGAAGGTTTCGTGCCCTAGCGCATAAGCCATAATTGTTACGCGATGGTCACTGACTCGTGGTGATGCTGATGTCCAAATGACGGAACACCTGCCATTTGCAATGGTACATGATGGTTGGATTTGACCACCTTCAGCGGTAAAGTTGATGGTAGTGTCGTCTGGTGCAGGGTTTGCAAAACTATCAGAGGCATACACTGTAATGGTAACTTCTTCACCATTGTAGTCGCCCGCTTCAGGGTTGCCATTTGATCTTGAAATACTAAAACCAAGCTGTTGTGGCAAACCGGTATTGACGGTCAGCTGTTCTGATTGGCTGGTAATGGTTTGGTTAGTGTCGGCGTCTGTGGTTGATGCCACCACTCTTACAGGGGTTGGAATGGTGCCAGCTTGCACTCGCACACTGACTAATCCCTGGGAATTGGTAATACTGTTGTCCGTCACTTTACCATTAGCAAATTGTAAACCGCCCACACTGGTGTCTAAGCTAAAATTAACCGTTTGTTGTGCTGCTGGTTGGCCATTTGCACTAGTCACTAAGAAGGTCACTAACGATGATTCAGTTGAACCGGTGCCGCCTGAACCTTTGATGCGGATTTGGCTTGGGTCAGCTGACACAAAGCTCACATTAGATAACGTTTGACGGGCTAAGGTAAAAGGTAAACTTGCGTTTAAGCTACTGCCATTAACCGTTGCTGTCGCAATGATGGTGTCATTACGTTCACTATTGCCACTACAACTGATATCTGAAAAAGTTGAGCTAGCGGAGCCTGATAAGCTAGTGACAGGTGAATCAAGTGTGGCGTTGTCATTGGTAGAGCAGTCAGAACTAAAGCTGATGCTGGTTGGACTTTGCAAGCGTGTTAATGTGCCATCGGTGTTTTCGGTAACTAACGTAGCTGTAATTCCAAATGTGCCACCGGCGCTAATGTTATAACTGCCATCGGTTGTAGCGACTAGCGTTGTCGCCAATTCACTTTCAACAAACTCACCATTAGCATTATACGAGCCCATCTTAACATTACCATTCGTAGCAATATCGTCAGACGCTAACACTTCAAAAGCGCTGCTGCTGGTGAGAGTACTACCTTGATATTCTGTGGTGACGGTTAACAGACTGGCACCTAACTCTGCCTCGGACGGCGTATAGTTGAGCGTAGCAATGCCTGAAGATTTTGTTAGTGCAGTTGCTGGCGCTAACGAAGCACTACCAGCATTGAATGTCACAATTTGGTTAGCAATAGCTTGATTATTACTGTCAGTAAGCAAGGCATTGAGTTGAACTGTTTTATCAATATTAAAGCGAGTAATCGGACCGGTTGCATCACTTATAGAAGCGGTTAATTTAATTGCTTCGACAGGAACACTGGTGTCATATTCTTTAAATTGATAATTGCGAGTCGCACTAACTGCATCAGCATCACTTGGAGAGTAACTCACGCTAAGCGTGCCGGCGTCGGTGCTGCTTGATGTGACAACTGTTGTCGCAAGACCAGAAGACAAGGTTAACACCGTTGTAGGCGTTATTGCTGCATTGGTGGTACTAAAAGTAATGAGTGCGCCACTGACGTTGGCATTACCTAACTTAAGGTGTGCAACGGCACAGAAGCTACTATCAAGACCAAAAATCAGTGAGTCAGTACTCGTATCACATTGGCCATTAACGACATTTTGATAGCTGACGGTAATACTATAACTATCATTCGATGTGTCAGTATCGGTGCCGTCCGCGGCACCGTTACAACCTGTAAATAACAACACTGAAGTTAATAATAACAATAGTGTGCGAGTCATCATTTTTAGCCGCATTAGCAACATCCTTATTCTATTAAACAGACTATTTTTAGAGATGGACCCTAGTCTTTTATTTCAGATCTTAAATACTTATATAACTCTTTAGACGATTTTGACTCTGGGCCTTTAGCCAGTTCTTTATTCGCTTGGCGGATCAGTTGACGCATTTTTTGACGATCAAGTTGTGGATGCAAATCCAGTAATACTTGGACCTCATCATCGCCATTAGCTAATAAACGCTCACGCATTTTTTCAAAAATCTGTATTTGAGCAGCTTCATTATTGTTTTTGTTCAACACTTTATCCAGTGCTGCTTCAATAGGCTCATGCTCAAAGCCACGCATTAATTTACCAATGTATTGTAAGTGGCGGCGATAGGCTTCAGTTTTTTGTTTAATCAGTTTTGTTTTTAGAATCGCATCATATAGAAATTCATCTAAACCCATTTTGTCTAATTGAGTTTTGCTCAGGGCCACTAAACGCATGCCAAGTGCTTGAGCATCCTCACTTTCTTTTTTAACGCCTGTTCTGCTGACATAGTTGTCATCATTATCATAGGGCTGCTGAAATAGCTCAGAATCGCCAACAATTTTCATAGTCATAAACCTCAAGTCAATATGCGTTAATGATAGCATTTATTTGGCCTAGAATATGCAGAATTTATTGATGATCAACTGCGATATAAATGCGCGGTTATCAATCGCCAATTGAATTTGATATGCTAGCGTCAATTAGACTAATCAAAGAGTAAATTTGTGGCTTCTCATCCTTCTTCAGCGCCTCGCGCAACTGAACCAACACCTAGAATTGATTCTGAATTATCGGCGTTAAAAGACGCTGTATCTGTCGCATTAGAATATGCGAAAGAGTTAGGCACTTCGGCCGCTGAAGTGGCTATCAGTAAGCAGCAAGGTTTGTCGGTTTCAACCCGTGAAAAAGAAGTTGAAACCGTTGAGTTTAATAAAGACGGTGCGTTAGGCATTACCATTTACCGTGACGGTCGCAAAGGCAGCTCATCAACCTCAGACTTAAGCCCAGAGGCGATTCGCCAAGCGGTAAAAGCGGCTGATGGTATTGCAAAATATACTTCAGAAGATCCTTTCAGCGGTTTGGCTGATCCCGCTTTGATGGCGCAAGATATTCGCGACTTAGAGTTATATCATCCACAAGATATCGATGCAGAAGAGCTCGCTCAGTTGGCTATTCGTGCTGAAGAAGCCAGTTTGTCGGTTGATAGCCGTATCCGTAATTCAGATGGTGCGAGTGCCAATGCCCATACTGCCGCCAGAGTTTATGGTAATAGCCATGGGTTTCTTAACGGCTATTGCAGCTCTCGCTACAGTTTAAGTTGTGTGGTCATAGGCGAAGAGTCTGATGGCAATATGCAGCGCGACTACGACTATACCGTTGCCCGTAAATATCATGATTTACTGTCACCTGAAGCGGTAGGTTTACAAGCAGCAAACAAAACCTTAAGTCGATTAGATGCCCGTAAAATTGCTACTGCAAAAATGCCAGTGTTGTTTGCGCCAGAAATTGCCACTGGCTTAATGGGGCATTTAATCGGCGCAATTAGTGGCAGCAGTATTTATCGTAAGTCGAGCTTCTTAATGGAAGCATTGAATACTCAAATATTCCCAGACTGGTTTAGTATTGAAGAACAACCGCATTTAATTGGTGCTCTGGCCAGTGCTAATTACGACAGTGAAGGTGTCGCTACCCAAGATCGTCGTATTATTGATCGTGGCCAGCTAGAAACTTACTTATTAACCAGTTATTCGGCGCGTAAATTATCGATGACCAACACGGGTCATGCTGGTGGCATTTATAACTGGACCCTAAGCCATTCAAACCAAACATTTGATGACTTGGTTAAAGCCATGAATACCGGCTTAATTGTTACGGAAGTGATGGGCCAGGGCGTTAATGGTGTTACTGGTGATTATTCTCGTGGCGCAGCAGGTTTTTATGTTGAAAATGGTGAAGTGTTGTATCCAGTAGAAGAAATTACTATCGCGGGTAATTTAAAAGACATGTTTATGGGAATACAAGGCGTAGGTAAAGATCGCGATTTACGTTCATCAATCCGCACTGGTGGTATTTTACTGAGCGAGATGAAAATCGCGGGTAATTAACCCTTTCGCTGAAAAACGCATTTATGGTTAAATACCAAATAATTAAAGCCTCTTATCTAATTGATTAAGAGGCTTTTTTTTAACTTCAACTTGGCTCTTGACGCTTTATATCTTTACTTTACCTTTCTTGACAGTCGTTTACAGGCAAGGGTTGTCATAACTCTTGCAAATGTAACTAGATGGTTAATGGAGTAAATATGTTTAACAAAAAAATAAGTCGATTGATGATGGTGTCTGCAATGGGAGCCTTGTTACTAGGGTGTGGCTCAGACAGTGAAGAAAGCAGTGATGATGTCGCTTATGTGCAGTTTTATAATGCATCACCGAATAGCACATCAACTTCGTTAGTGCTGGATGACTATTCATATACAGCGGTTGATTTTGCTGATGCAATGCCGCGCTATGCTTATAGTACGGGGAGTACAGAGCTGGAGATTTATGGTCAAGATGAGGATAGTGAAACGGTAACCGTTTACAGCGACACCGTTGATTTAGCGAGCGACTCGAACCATTTGTATGTTTTGTATGGTGACTATCATGATCCCGAACTACTGGATATTAACTATTCACGCGATGAAATGGACGAGTTAAATGCCGACGATGATAATGACTACAGCAAAATGGAAGTGTTGGTGGCTAACGTAGCCACTGATGAAGGTGCTTTTGATACCTATATTTCACTCGATACCCAAACCATTGACGAAGCGGTGATGCTGGGTAATGTGCCATACAGTAGTTACACGAGCGAACAGATATTCGATACAGATGATTATATTGTCTATCTTACCGAAACAGGTACAAAAAATGTGCTCTACACGACAGGTAGCATGAGTTTAACCTCCGAAACTGCTTATAAATTGATTATTCGTAATAGCTTTGGTGCGGGTGATATTAACGTCACTATCGACAGTATTGACTCAACCACAACTCCAGTCACTTACGCCGCGTTAGAGGCAACAGCTGATTACCGGGTGTTTAATGGTTTAGAAACTCAAAGCATTGATGTTGATGTGGCCAGCAAGCAAGAAACACAGTACTTGTATGGGATTTCACCCTTCACAGTAACGGCTTACCAATCAACATCGTTTAATGATTATGGTATCACCACTAAAGATGCGACAAGTAAAGCTAAGTTGTTCGATAACTTGTTGGTAACGTTTAACCAAGATGAAGTGAAGTCTTTACTGATTTATCAGCAAGAAGACAGTTCTGTAAAAGGTATGGTGATCGAGCAAGACTTACGACCTCGAGCTTTTGAATATAAAGTCGATGTGGTGAATTTAGCTTATGATTATGATGACTTAACCGTGTATTTTGTCCGTGCTTCAGAAACCATTGAAACCGCCGAATACACCTTAACTGATTTAGATTTTGTGGAAAAACTCAGTCTGACATTGCCCGAAGATGATTATGAAATTAACATTGTTTACGAAGCCGATAATGGCACGCAAACCTTAGTTTATCAGTCTGATTCAATTAGCTTTGATGGTGACAGTAATTATACTTTTGTGCTGACTCCAGACACTACTAGTGCACTAGGTCATAGACTGACGTCATTACAGTAATGTTAAGTTGAATTGATAGTGAGTTAAATCACCGCTTATAAAGCATAAAAAAGCCGATATCATCGATATCGGCTTTCATTTAGCGTATATATTCAAATGGACATACAAACGAGTAGGTTAGTTAACCTAAGGTTAATTAGTACGGTATTGACTAAGAATTTTACCCAAATCTGCTGATGCTTTTGCAAGATCTTTAACACCACTTGAAGACTGTTGCGATAAACCTCTAATAATATTTGATTTCTGTCTTATGTCAGTCAGCTCTTTTGCAATGTCATTGGCCACTGCACTTTGTTCTTCTGACGATGTAGAAATTTGGAAACTCATGTCCATAATTGAATTTGCTGATTCAGAAATGGCATTAATATCGGTTCCAATATTAGTGATTAGGTCGCTACTGGTTTGTGCTTGTTTGACGGTATCTTGAGTAATGCTGTCAATATTGAGCGTTTCACTTTGCAGTAATTCAATCATTTTATGAATTTCAACCGTCGCAGCTTGTGTACGACCCGCAAGGGTTCTTACTTCGTCAGCAACCACCGCAAAACCACGGCCCATTTCACCTGCACGTGCCGCTTCAATTGCTGCGTTTAATGCCAGTAAGTTAGTTTGATCTGAAATAGCATTAATGGTGGTGATCACTTCATTAATATTAGTCGCATTAATTTTTAGGGTATTGACCGAATTTGATGTTTGTTCAATGTAGGTCGATAACTGCTTAATTTCATTAATCGCCCGCTTAGCTCGGTCATAACTCTGACGTGTATACTCAGAATCTTGCTCAACGCGTTGAGTTGAATTTCGAGCGATATTAGATACTTCGGCAGCTGATGCCGTCATTTCTTCCATTGCTGTAGCAACTGAGTCAAGTGAAGCATATTGTAAATCAATTTGTTCCGCGCTTTGCACTGCGTCATTGGCAAATGAACTGGAGGTCGTTTGCAAGGTATCGGCACTTTTTTTCACTGCAACAACGAGCTCGGTCAATGTATCCATGGCTTTATCGAGTGCACAACCAATGGTACCGAATTCATCACGGCCAGGATGGAAACCTAAACGAGAAGTTAAATCTCCTTTAGCAATTTTTTCCGTGGTATCCCATAACACCCAAAGTGCACCACCAAGGAAAGTTGCTGTCCAGTAAATCACTACTGCAAAAGGTATTATCCATAAGAATGACATTAGCAGTGACATTAATGCAGCTTGTTTAGCATTGGCTTCTTGTCCAGAAACTGATTCGCTCAATGTATAATATTGGCCATCTAATGCATACACAGCGGTAATAGTATCTTGTTGGCGTGAACTGGTTTGCGAACGACCTGAGACTTGCAAACCTAAGTTTGAAGCTTGGTCTAGCTGACTTGTCGCCTCAAGAGCTTGGACAGTAGCAGCGGTTTTTTGTTCTAAAACATGTAACGATTGCTGTTCAATATTTTCAATTTTACTAAAGTAACTACTAATCGATACACTTGATAAAATGATCAGGAACAGTCCGAAAATAGCCCAAAATTTATCATTAATGGACATTTTGATGAAAAGTTTATCGATAGTTCTGAAATCAACTTGTTTCATGGTTTGAGCACCTAAACCGGTAAAGACAATAAATTCAAATATTAGATGAGCTATTAGCATTTGGATACTAAAATAGTCAACTTTATAATATTCTTCTGTGACCAACATAACATTGAGTCATGATCAATATCGACAATAAATCACATATCTTAAGTGATTTATTGGTTTATATGCATGGTGTACTTAACATTCGAGCAGTGTAAATGACCAATGTTAATGTAATGATCGGGTAAAAATCCTAAATGTTCAATATTATTTTATGACGTGAGATAAAATATTAAACCGTATGTCGTTAATTTTATAGTTTTTTGTATATAAGTGTTACAGAATTTATATTTTTTAACATCTGAATCCCTGCCTCCTGTTCTTGTGCTAGCTATTGTTTTGGTTGAAGTATTTTTAACTTTATCTATTATCGTTTTCTAATAAAAACAAAATTACTTGGTAATCAATCAGATAGCAAATTTGTTTACCTCATTAATGTGATCAATGTTCTTTTTTCTGTAAACAAACTTTGGGACAATCGCCCCGCATATTACAAAAAAATAGCATTTATATTACAAAATATGGGGTTTAAAAATGAAAGGACTGACTAAACTAACGGCGGTTTCACTCGCAGTTGCAGCAGCATTGCCGATAATGGCAAATGCAGAAGTGTTAATTAGTGAATACGTTGAAGGTAGTTCAAACAACAAAGCGATTGAACTGTATAACAACAGTGACGTTGCAATTGATTTAACAGGCTACAAATTAGTACGTTATAAAGATGGTGACTCGGCATCGCTTGATATGGTGGAGTTAACTGACACTATTGCGGCAAAAAGTGTCAAAGTCATTTTGCACCCAAGTGCAGCGATTACCTTACCAGCCTCAACCGACTCTATGACTGGTAACTTGTACTTTAATGGTGGTGATGCTGTCGGCCTATTAAAAGACGGTGTGTTGGTTGATGTTGTTGGTGAAATTCCAACGCCAGCAGGTTGGGGGTTCGACACCACATTTCAGCGTAAATTAGACTCCTTAACCGCTAGCACCACTTATGATGCTAGCCAATGGACCACATTAGATAAAGACACCTTTAGTGGTTTGGGCTCGCTTGACGCCGCAGTTACACCAGAACCAAGTACATTTACTTGTAACGGTGCAACGCTAACGAATATTTATGACATTCAAGGCGCTGGTGATTCAAGCCCATTAATTGCCAGTGGTAGTTATGAGTCGGCTAATGAAGTGACCGTAAAAGGCATTGTTACTTCTAGAAGCGACAGTTTATACAAAGGTTTCTTTATTCAAGACATGCAAGGTGACAACTCACCTTATACTTCAGACGGCATTTTTGTCTTCTTGAACGAAGCCGCTCCAGACACTATTCAGCCAGGTACTGAAGTGTGTGTGCAAGGTAAAGTAAACGAGTATTACGGCTCGACTCAGATTAACCTTAAAGACGAACAAAAATTTGAAGTTGGTGCATTAGGTGAAGTGCCTGTAGCCAGTGCATTTTATGTTGCAGATGGCGAAACCCTAACGCAAGCATTAGAGCGTGTTGAAGGCATGAAAGTGGTATTAGATGCGGGCAGTGAGATGAAAATCACCCGTACCTTTAGCTACGATTATGACGGACGTCGTAACAATATGGTGTTGTCACATAAAGCGCCATTAATGAAACCTACTCAAGTATTTGAGCCAAACTCTGCAGATTCTATTGCACTGGCTAAAGCTAACGCAGTAAACCAGTTATTTGTTGAATCTGATTTCAAAGCGAAAGATGGCGAAGTGCCTTACTTCCCAGATTTTAACGCTGAAACTGGTTACATTCGTGTTGGCGATCAACTCACTAACCTTGAAGGCGTTATTGGTTATAGCTACAACGCATACCGCATCTTACCTACTAACCTTATTTCTGCTGGCGATTTTATCCGTGTAAATGATCGTACCGATGCGCCTACAGTGGCAGATATGGGTGACATTCGCGTGGCGAGCTTTAACGTGTTGAACTTCTTCAATGACGTCGTTGGCGGTGATGCTAATCCATCAGGCAGCAACCGTGGTGCATTAATAGAAGAAGAAATGGTGTTACAGCGTACTAAAATTGTGAATGCGCTTGTAGCCATGAATGCTGATGTTGTTGGCTTAATGGAAATCGCTAACAATGGCTTTGGCGAGTTAAGTGCTATTCAAAACCTAGTAGATGCATTGAACGCAGAATTAACTGATGATCAAGCGTATCGTTTTGTTGAAATTGAAGATGCTGATAAGTATGAAGACAAGTTTATCGGCAGTGATGCGATTACGGTTGGCATGTTATATCGCCCAGCCCGTATTACATTAGACGGTGCGGCAAAAGTGATTGCGACGCCAGAACAACATGCCGCAGAAGGTGCCCAAAACCGCGAGAAAGATGGCGTGGTTGAGCAAAGCCCTAGCTATGACAAGTTCCAACGTCATAGCTTAGTGCAAACCTTTAGCATTAATGATGAAAAACTGACGATTGTGGTTAACCACTTAAAATCGAAAGGTTCAGGTTGTATTGAAGATTGGGCTGACTTTAACGAAAACGGTGAGCCAGCGGATTTACAAGGAAAGTGTAATTCTTTCCGTGTATCGGCAGCTAAAGTACTCGGTGAGTCGCTAAAAGATGTTGAAGGTGATGTACTGGTTATTGGTGATTTAAATGCCTATGGCAAAGAAGATCCGGTTGCAGTACTTACAGATTATGATGCCTCAACCACTGACCATGTTATCCGCACCGCATCGTGGACTACCTTAAACGGTAAAGTGTACGAGCGTGAAGGCAGCGTGATTGATAAAGGTTATGGTTTAATTAACTTAAACACTCAAGCACATGGTGCAGATACTTACTCATATAGCTATAACGGCGAATTAGGTAATTTAGATCATGCGTTGGCCAATGAAAGTTTAGCGGCTAAGTTAGTGGGTATTGACGACTGGCACATTAACTCAGTTGAATCTAACCTGTTTGAATATGGTAGCAAGTACACCGGAGAGCTGGTTAAAACTGAAAGTCCATTCTCAGCTTCAGACCACGATCCAGTGATTATTGCATTAAGCTATCCAGCGCCAGTAACGCCAGTAACACCAACACCAGAGCCTGTTAAAGACAGTGATGGTGGTAGCTTAGGCTACTTTGCGTTGATGTTATTAGGTGCGCTAGGCTTACGCCGTCGCAGTTAATTTTTATTGACTGTTTAAGCACTAATAAAAAAGGATGACCATTGGGTCATCCTTTTTTTATGTAAGTGACGCAGGCCATTAGCGGGTTACATCATTTACTCTTTAATTGATGCTGTTTAAACTTACATTTTCCAGGTTAGGGTCGCGCTATAATTGGCAGGTGCACCGTAATACCCTTGAGCCCAATATAAACTATTGATGTATTTCTCATCGCCAACGTTATTGGCATTAACCGCTAAACCTAAGTTTTCGGTGATTTGATATTTAGCCATGAGGTCGATAATGGTGTAAGCGTCTTGCTTAGTGACAATGTCAGCACCTGCATTATCAAACCCTACGGCAACGACGCCTTGGTTGCGAGAGATGTCGTCTTGCCAACGCATGTTCATGCCTACAGAAAATCCTTCAATGGTTTCAAAGTTATAAGTGGCTGCTAGTTTGAATAACTTGCTCGGTGTGTAAGCTGCAACGATATCATCACCTTCGATATCAAAATCGGTATAACCAATACTGACATTAAGGCCTGAATAAATTTCACCAGCAATATCTATTTCATACCCTGTGCTGCTGATACCGTCGGAACCATAATACTTCTGTAAGTCTATTGGTAACCCTTCAGTGGCAGGGTCAAGTACTGCTATATTGGTTTGAACCACATCAAAGTACGCTAGGCTGGCAATTAAACGTCCATTAAACAATTCACTTTTTAAACCAATTTCGCGGCTTTCACCGGTAATGGGATCAAGGAATCGATTGTCAATGTCCACTTCATCTTGCTGTACAAAGGTTTCGGTGTAGCTTGCATAAGCCACTAACTCTGGCATAAAGCGATAAACGGCGCCTAAATAAGGGATAAACTTTTGGTAGTCAGCTTCTTGGTCTACTTCATAAGACACACCTTCTGCCTGCCAGTCGTTGTAGCGACCACCAACGATAACGTGCAAATCATCAACGATGTTAAATCGTCCGGTGAAATAGGCGGCTTGCTGTTCACGCGAGACATCACTGCCACGTAAGCTATCTTTGAAGGTCGGCTTTGGTGTATTGCCGTCCCAGGTGTTGAGATCTGGCATCTTGGGGAAGCCGTTGCCGGTAGTGTAATCGTAAAGTGAGCTGTCGGTGTAGCTCATTTTAGAGTAATTTACCCCCGCTACAATCTGATGATCTCGGCCGAACAAGCTGAAGTTACCATCAACATACATATCGATTAGGTCATGCTTATCATCTAAATCATATTCGCTACCATAACCGGTTAAGCCTAATTCGGTATCCTTGTCTGGCGTACCGAAAACATAAAATAGCTCAGTATCTTCATCTGTTGTTTTATGTGAATAAGTCGCCCGTAAACGCCAATCATCATTAAAATGATGGCTAAGCTCTAACACAGTATTATTTTTAACAACTTGCCAGTTTGACCAGTCGGCAGAGGTATTGGTCGATCTGTCGTAATTAGTCGCGCTGCCGTCAGTATAATATAACGGTAACGCGCCCCAGTTATTGCCGGTAGCATCGTTATTCATGTAACTGTGGCTTAGTGACAAACTAGTGTCGTCAGATAAGTTGGCTTCTAAAAACACATAAAAGACATTTTTGTCTGTTTGGTAGCGATCTAAGTAAGAATCTTTGCTTTGGGTAACGGCAACT
>TARA_R110000796_G_scaffold23576_3_pt1 | contig 14659 bp, 15 predicted proteins | sample TARA_R110000796 | Tara Oceans TARA_R110000796 (sample SAMEA4397815) | marine metagenome | biome: Polar Biome; feature: [SRF] surface water layer (ENVO:00010504); material: water (ENVO:00002006), including particulate matter (ENVO:01000060) such as... | depth 5 m | reverse complement strand
ACGGCGCATGGCCCATTTTTGTTGTATCCCTTGTGCAGCCAAAAACACTGTATCGCGGCCGTATCGTTGGTTGATGCCGTCAAGCGTGTCCATTAAGGCATAATTAACCTTCGCGGTATTAAATAAATCAAATTGAAAATGTTTCTCGCTGGCTAAATCAACTAGGCCTACACCAATTTTGTAATAACGAACACCATTGCTAAATAATCTCGGGGCGGCGTAGGTCATGGCTTTGGTGAGTTCAATGGTGCAATTGGTTGGACATGGAAAATGGACGATAACTTTATAACTCACAGGCCGTTCGTCATGGGGCGAATTACTGGCAAATAACAACATGGTTTTACAATGTGAGCCTTGTTGACGAGCTTTACTTGCTGCGATGCCAACATGTTTACTCAATGCCTGTAATAGCGATTCAAAATCGCAAATACGTTCGCCCACACTACGGGTGGAGAAAATTTGTTTTTTATCTGCCCTAGCCTCATCCCATTGTTTACACACTTCTCCGTTAAGTTCGCGTACCGTGCGTTCAATTTCAATACTAAATTGTTTTCTGGCCAAACTGGGTGGCATAGAGGCGAGATCGTATGCGCTGCGAATATTCATCAATTCAAGCTTTTTACTGATGCGCCTGCCAATCCCCCACACCTCTTTTACGGCAAGTTGGCGTAAAATATCATTGCGTTGATGCGCAGTGTCGATAACGCACACTCCTTTGTATCCCGGGATTTTTTTAGCGGCGTGATTGGCTATTTTAGCTAAGGTTAACGTTTGCCCCATGCCCACACAAACCGCCAGGCGGGCTTCTTTCCAAACTGCGCGACGAATTAACTGACCCTGGGTATACAGGCATTTGATAGCAGGATAACTGTGTTTAAAAGACAGAAAGCTTTCATCGATGGAGTACACATGCTGTTCTGGCGCAAAACGGCCTATTATTGCCATCATCTTTGCCGATAAATCGGCATACAATTCATAATTAGATGAGCACACAATGACATTGCGCTGAACGCATAATGCTTTAGCTTGAAAGTAAGGCAAAAACTTCTCAATACCCGCCTCTTTTGCTTGCCGATTAGCAGCAACAATACAGCCATCGTTATTGCTCAGCACAATAATCGGTCTGCCGCGCCAGTCAGGGCGAAAAACCTGTTCTGCACTGCAATAAAAAGCATTGGCATCGACTAAGGCAAACATTGTTACCTAACCTTTTTTGCTGATAAGCAGTGGGCTTTGACGATGACAACGAATCGAGCGAATAACCACACCTTCAATACTAAAGTCATCATAGTCGCAGATGGTCACAGGTAAATGTTGCTCATTAGACGACATCAGCATTCGCCGATGCATGTCGAGAATTTTACACACAAATTCACCATTAAAATTAGCCACTATCACGTCGCCATTTCTAGCCGTTTCATGGCGGTCGACAATCAATAAGTCACCATCATATATTCCCACTCCTTGCATCGACTCACCTTGGGCTAAGCCGATAAAAGTGGAACTTGGATGCTGGATTAATATCTCATCAAGGCTGAGGCCTAACTGAAGATACTCAGCGGCAGGTGATTCGAAACCGGTAATGCCGGCGCTGGCTGCAATGGGAATAACGCGCATATGACAACCTCTAATATAATATATACTGTATAAAAACACACTGTATAAATAAACAGTATATATTAGCGTTAAATTTTGTCAGCGCAAGTTTATTTGCTTTAAATCGCGACAAGCGGCAGTTATTTTCAATTGTTAGCGTCATTTTTATTGCCTCTGCACAACGACATCGGTCCATAACTAACGCTTCTTCAATGTAGCAAAGCGTCAATACATCAAAGTGATAGCTTCATTATTGATGAAATAATATGTCCAAGGTCAAAATATAATCAGTAAGCTTGGTCTACACTGTTAACAGGAGCAAAAATCAAGCTAACCTGTTTATAAAACAAACGAATATACTTATTTCATATTGGCTCGGGGGTCTAGCATGACACTCGCAACATTCCATATCGACATGCACGATGATAACTGCTTACTGAACCTTGCTGGTGATTGGCAATTAGGCCAAGCACCGCTAGGCGCAGATATTTGTGCTGAGCTGCCATCCAATTGCCAATCTATCACCTTAATCACCACAGAATTATCCCACTGGGATTCAAGCCTCGCCATTGCCTTATTACAATTATCTCGCTGGTGTGAGCAGAAAAAAATACCACTAGACACTCAACAAACACCTCAAGGATTGCAGCAATTACTGCAACTGGCTACCGATGTTCCTGTTTATCAACCCACTAATGATGGCGCTATTGGCGGATTGTGGCCGACCTTACGTCGAAGTCTTATTAAGCAAGGCTTACAGGTGCACGATGGATTAGTATTCGTTGGCGACTGTACCTTGGTATTAGGCCGTTGGTTGGGAGGTAAAGCGAGGACTCGTAGAAGTGATATTGTTTTTTTTATCGAACAAGCGGGGCCTAAAGGACTTGCGATTGTTACTTTAATTAGCCTGCTCGTGGGAATGATTTTGGCTTATTTAGGTTCGGTACAACTGCGTCAATTAGGTGCCCAAGTATATGTGGCTAATTTAGTGGCTATCGGAATGGTGCGTGAAATGGGTGCTTTAATGACAGGCGTTATTATGGCCGGCCGAACCGGAGCTGCTTATGCGGCGCAGTTAGGCACCATGCAGGTTAATGAAGAAATTGATGCGCTGCGAGTAATGGGCATTCCTACCATGGAGTTTCTGGTTTTACCGCGATTATTAGCATTAATTTTCATTATGCCACTAATGTGTATTTATTCAGATGTAATAGGCATGCTTGGCGGTGCGTTAGTTGCTAACGGGATGGGCGTAAGTTATACCCAGTATATTTTGCAAACCCAGGTTGCGATTGATTGGGTAGATATTTCTACCGGTTTAATAAAGAGTTTAATTTTTGGGTTTTTAATTGCGATTGCGGGTTGCCAGGCGGGACTGCTTTGCGGACGTGACTCTAATGCCGTTGGCTTAGCGACAACCCAAGCTGTGGTTAAGGCCATCGTGTTTTTGGTTGTCGCCGATGCGGCGCTTAATATCTTGTACGATAAATTAGGGATCTAGCCATGGTTGATGATGCCTTTATCAGTGTACGTAATCTTTCAGTCGGCTACGGCAGTACCGAGGTGCAAAAAAAACTCAACTTCGACATTAATAAGAATGATATCTTTTTTGTCATTGGCGGCAGTGGTTGTGGCAAAACAACCTTGCTGAAATCGATGGTGGGATTACTCACACCACTAAAGGGTGAAGTACTCTATCAAGGCAAAAACTTTTATGAGGCAGATGAACCCACGCAGGTAGCAATGCTCAAAGATTGGGGAATTACCTTCCAAACTGGCGCATTGTTTTCGAGCATGTCGCTTGGCGAGAATGTGGCGTTACCCATGCAGCTCTATACCGACCTTTCGGAGCGACAAATTGCCGAAGCCGTCGCCTATAAACTGGCACTTGTCGGCTTAGCGGGCTTCGAGAAATTTTATCCTGCCGAGTTAAGCGGCGGTATGCACAAACGCGCAGGATTAGCACGGGCGCTGGCATTAGACCCTCAATTGTTATTTTTTGATGAACCCTCTGCAGGTTTAGACCCTATTAGCTCGATGCGTTTAGATCAATTGATCGTGCAAATATGCCAGGCCCTAGACTCTACCGTGATCATTGTGTCCCACGAGCTGCCCAGTATATTGTCAATCGGCACTCGCTGTGTATTTCTGGATAATGAGACCAATACTATGCTCGATTGTGGTGACCCACGAGAATTAAAAATACACAGTAGCCAGCCTAGGGTTCGTCAGTTTCTCAATCGTACCGAAAAATCGGAGATCTCATGAGTAAAAGCCAACGACTTCCGCTCGCGATTGGTGCCTTTATTTTTGGCGCTATTATCTTAGTGTTTATAGCATTACTGTTCTTTTCTGGTGGGCGTATATTTGCAGAGAAAGCCCCGGTAGTGATGTTTTTTAACAGTTCAGTGCAAGGGTTACAGGTAGGCGCACCGGTAAAATTAAAAGGGGTCATAATAGGTGAAATAAGCGATATCAGTATCGATTTTCCCAACGACAGTAGCCAGGGTGTCACGGCTGCGGTTCATGCCGACTTATTGTTGAAACGTATCAATATTAAGGGGATCCAAGTAGGTGAAGAGTTTTTTTCACACGCCATCGATAACGGCTTACGCGCCCAGCTGAATTATCTGAGTTTACTCACCGGACTACTGTATGTTGAGCTGGATTTCTTCCCCAACACCTCGCCAGTATTCCATGGAGAAAAAGACCAATTATTAGAATTGCCGACCATCGCGACTGATTTCGAATCGCTGTCGAAAGACCTGCAATCGTTAAACTTAAAAAGTTTAGTCAACAATGTCGATAATTTAGCTCAGCAGCTCAGTGACATTGCCGCCAGCGGAAAAATACAGCAAGCACTGGATAATTTTGATAATGCAGCCAAAGCAGTTAAAAGTACCGCGATTAACTTAGACAACACTCAGGCAGCATTAGGTAAAAATGGGCTTGAAGTGCTGCTAAAACTCGATAATTTACTGGTGCAATTAAATCATGATGAACCCAAGCTCGTTGAGTCGCTAAACCATAGTTTAACTGAATTACGCAGTACACTATTAAGCATTAATCAGCTTGCAAACCAAGCAGGAAACACACTCGACCAAAACTCACCATTGTTGATAGAACTCACCAATACATTGGAAGAAATCCGCCGCACAGCTCGATCGCTACGAAGCTTGAGCGAAACCTTAGATGAACAACCTGAGGCCATCATACGTGGCAAAAAAGCCCTACCTTTAGGAGAATAAAGTCATGGAAAAATATGGAGTTTGGAGCATTAACTGGGGGATCGGTTTACTGCTATTGAGTTTAGTGAGTGGCTGCCAAAGCTCTCCCGAAAAACAATACTTTGTGTTAACGGCAATGCCCAGCCAAATGGTATCTGGCAGTACTGCGTTAGAACATGACATTGGTATCGGGCCAATTGACGTAGCCGAATACCTACATTTTACACAGCTGATGTATCAACTTGACGATGGTAGCCTACAACGATTTGCCAATAGTTATTGGGCTGAACCGCTTGAACAAGGTATCAGCCGAGTGATGAGTATCAATCTAAGCCAAGGAGATCGCCGTCGTAATTTGGTGTTATTTCCTTGGCGAGCAAACAACACTCCCCAGTACAGCATTAAAATCAAGGTTACTTCCCTCAACCGAGATGGCAATAACGCCAGACTCAATGCCAACTGGGAGCTAACAAACAATTCATTACACCAAACGTTGGCAAAACAAAATTTTATCGCGGTCACTAACGCAGGTTCGACGGCTGCGGAGTTGGTCAGCGCGTACAGCAACTTATTGGCTCAGTTGGCTAAGGAAATTGAAAAATCATTACCACAAAATTCAGATTAAACACTCCAGCCTACTGCCAGCATTCTCGCGTCAGAGTTGTCGCGCCAGCGATGTTGTGGAAGCTTTGTTGTATGAGCGGTGGTGTAAGCGGTGATGTAAATGATAAACCTAACTATTAAGCTGATTTACAGGGTATTGAGTAAACAAACTCAAACAATAGCGCTATCAATACAGATGCCAGTCCCAAGAAAAGTAACAATCAAAAATGGTTAGTTAGCTTAAGCACTGGCAGCGTTAATATTACAAAGCCTAACTCACTTTTATTCCACGTTTTGGTTAATTATGCTGATGATAATCAACTGCCCTTATCTGTGCCTCTCAAATAAACAATACATCTAAATAAAATCAAACCAGCGCATATTCTGCCGCTCATTTCATTGCTTAACTCAACATTGGTTAAATTTGCTAACAATTCGAACATTGACATTTTTTGTCAGTCTTTCAATATGGCTAGGCAAATAATTCTGTAAAAATAGACCAAGGAACACGATAACAATGAATAAATCCTTAATTGCGATTGGATTAACCACAGCACTATTAAGTGGTTGCGGCGTATCTGATACAAATAACACTAAACTTGCAACCGTGACCTCACCAGCCCCCGCTAAAGCAGAGTTAGGTACTTTTGGGGTGGATTTAGCTGCACGTAATGAAGCCGTTAAGCCTGGTGATGACTTTTTTATGTATTCAAGTGGCACTTGGTACGACAACTTTGTCATGCCTGCCGACAAAACTCGTTATGGCGCATTTAATGCCTTAGCTGAGCGCAGTGAAAATCAAGTGAAAGCAATTATCGACGATATTGCCAGCCGCAGCGACTTAACTGCCGAAGAACAATTAATTGCTGATTTTTATCATGCCTATATGGATACCGACACCATTAATAAATTGGGTATCACGCCAATTAAAGGCACCTTAGATCAAATTGCTGCGATTAGCTCAACACAAGATTTAACCAAAGTATTCGGTGAAGCATGGCTTACTGGTGCATCATCACCTATTTGGGGTGGTATGTGGTTTAATCGCCTAGATCCAGATCAATATGAAATGACTATTGGTGCTGGTGGTTTAGGCCTGCCCGACCGCTCGTATTACCTCGAAGACAGCGAGCGTTTCGTTAACATCCGTAAAGCGTATGTCGATCATATCGCTAAAATGCTCGCCTTTGCTGGTATAAACGACGGTGAAAAACGGGCCCAAACAATTTTGGCACTCGAAACAAAAATTGCACAGGCACAATGGCCTAGAGAAAAGCGTCGTGACCGTGATTTAACCTTAAACCAACTCAAACGCGAAGATCTTGCTCAGCAATATCCAGGATTTGATTGGGATCTTTATTTTGCACAAACCGGTTACCAAGTGCCGAAACTAAATATTTCGCAGCCAGAACCCGTTAAAGCAATGATTGACTTAATTAACCAACAACCACTCACTGTGTGGCAAGACTATTTAACCTTCCACACCATTAGTAATAATGCAGGGTTATTGTCAGAAGACATTTTTAATACCAATTTTGCTTTTTTTGGCAAAGAACTCACTGGGCAAGAGCAACCTCGTCCACGCTGGAAACGTGCAGTTGAAGAAATGTCAGGCACTCAATCTCTAGGTTTCGCTATTGGTAAAGTGTATGTGTCGCGTTATTTCCCTGAGTCGTCTAAACAAAAGATGGCAGAGTTAGTTAACAATCTGCGCACAGCATTAGGTCAACGCATTGATGGTTTAGATTGGATGGGCGCAGAAACCAAGGTCAATGCCCATGCTAAGTTAGCAGCATTTAATCCAAAAATTGGTTATCCCGATGTATGGCAACAATTTGATGGCTTAACCCTCACTAAAAATGATTTAGTGGGTGATATTAAGAATCTACGCAAATACTTCCAAGCCGATAGCGTAGCAAAAGAACTGGAAAAAACGGACCGTAATCGTTGGGGGATGACACCGCAAACGGTCAATGCCTATTACAACAGCTCGTTTAATGAAATTGTGTTCCCTGCGGCAATTTTACAACCGCCGTTTTTTGATCCAAACGCAGATGCAGCGGTTAACTATGGCAGTATCGGTGCCGTAATTGGTCACGAAATGGGTCATGGTTTTGATGATCAAGGTTCTAAATCAGACGCCAATGGCGTTCAGCGTAACTGGTGGACAGATGAAGATCGTGCCGCTTTTGATGCTAAAGCCGATAAACTCGCTGCGCAATACAACCAATATGAACCAATCCCAGAAAACTTTGTTAACGGACGCAACAGTCTCGGTGAAAACATTGGCGATGTAGGCGGTTTGTCAATGGCATACCATGCTTACAAATTAAGCTTGAATGGTAAAGAAGCCCCGGTGATAGATGGCGTTACTGGCGATCAACGTTTCTTTTTAGCTTGGGCTCAAGTGTGGAAAGAAAAACGTACCGAGCAAAGTATGTTAACTCAGTTACGTGCCGGCACTCATGCACCAGGTCGTTACCGTGCCCTCGCCCCGCGTAACCACGATGCTTGGTATAAAGCCTTTGATGTTAAACCAGGTGATAAGTTGTACTTGCCAGAAGATCAGCGCGTACGTATTTGGTAATTTAGTGCGTAAATAGCTGCAATAACGAGCCGCGATAGCAACAAGCATCCAACACAAAAATGCCCGTCAGTTAACTGCCGGGCATTTTTTATCACTATATGCGCGAATGCCTAAAATAATATAGGGAACCTTGTGGTTAATAGCAGAGGCGAGTAAAGACCTAGACAAACATTCGGATTGATTAATCTTGTTATAGGAAATATCGTTTGAATACTTTTCAAGTCGGTTAACAATTTTCTCTTGATAAGCTTTTACCGTAGAGAAACTGTGTATTTTCATAAATAAGTCTGAAGCAGTTTCTTTAGATGCATCCGTTAAATTAACCCCTTTATACAGTGCTGGTTAACTCGTCCAGGATGAACTTAACAGGACGCTGGGAGGATTAAAGTTGTTTCGTTCAGTTTATTTAATGTACTTGCTATAAGTATTTATTTTAATGAGTAACCTGTCAGCAAGAAAGTGATTGGCTTCACCAAGTTGTTTCAAAATATAGTATGCCTCATCTCTATATTTTAATATTTTGTCAGTATCCCAATGCTTTGGCGGTGGTTGTAGATTTGTAATCCTGTCACATAATTTTACCATCCAAATTTCAATGGGTTGTTCTTTAATCCTACGAATACTGTCTTCCATTTTTTCCTTTTTTGAAGACAGCTCCTCATTCTTACTTAGCGCTAGAACCCCGCTTGCCACGTCTGTACCAAATTCATGTTCAATATCTTTAAATGTGGTTTTTGTATCCTCAATGGAATCATGAAGCAAAGCACAAACAATGAATAAATTAGGTTGTTTAATATTTTGAGTTGCAGCAATAGCCGCCGTTGCTTCCATGCAAACTAAGCCTAAATGATTAATATAGGGTATTTCACTGCCAGGTATCGTTTGCCCCATATGAATGGCTGAAGCAGAATTCCATGCCTTTAAATAAGCATCTTGATCCCAAATATTCATTTTTCATCCTTTATAGTGCAGAACGCTAACGCTGTGCAAAATTGCAACATCTAGCTAGTTTAAACTTAACTTAATAATAAATCACCCAACATAGCTGCTTTGATAATTCATATGTGTTTTGTTCGAATCCATGTTTTCTTGTTTTTTGATACCCGTTCTATTTTTTTTGCTTTTATTAATGCATTCAATGCTTTTGTGAAATCGGGTTTTGACTGGTTAAGTTTCTTTCTGACATTCTCTGTTGTTTGCTCTATTTTGAAATGTTCATAAATTTTTTGTTCAAGATTTTGTGGTGACTTATTTTTCTTTGGCTCAACAACCGGAGGTATAGATAGAACCTGTGTCTTTGATTCAAGAGCAATATTATGTCTCACGTTGAGGAGCTTGCACTGAAAAGAAAACGCGGTAACCAAAGCATTATCTTGTGAATAGAGGACAAAGTGGCAGCCAACTCGTTGCTCTTCAGTTAAAGATGCAATAATTCCAACCAACTTGCCTATAATGTAAAAGTCAGCTTGATTAGAACCCGTGGGATAGTTTGAATTGCATATGAATAGCTTTCTCTCACAAATTTCTTTAACCGCATCATTCTTGGAGAAAACTAACACTTTATCAATAATCGACACACTTACGGCTTCTACTTCCTTGAGACCAATATTTTCTGCATCTATAAATATAAATTTCAAACAATAATCCTTTTTTGTTTAAATATATGTCATCAGCGTATTCTGCATGACAACTGGCTGCATCAAGCATCATACTTTGTGCTAATTTGTTTTACGAACCGTTTGAAGCTTTTCTAACCTGAGGCAGAGGTAATCCAATCTATACCATTGTTTATATCATTTACTCCAAATACCTTTACATCAATTGACTGAAATTCATTTGAAATATTGTCTATTACTCCATTTAAATTATCAATACTACAAATAGCTAATTTACCTGTATCCATAGCTGCTGCCAACAATGAAATAGAATCCCAATGTCGATAAGATGAATTCGAAACGATGATGATATTGGGTGTAAAGCCAAAAACAGAGACGCCATGACTGACTTCCCGCTCAAACTTTTTTATGTCAGCACAAGATAATTTATAGTCACTATCTAACACTATTTTATAAATATATGGGCTTGCTGTGTGTTTAATTTTATGCATAAAAACCTAGGTTTAATACCTGTTGTCTAAAGCTTTTCGGAACAAGACCTGAAATATAAATCTTGTACACATAAACCTAGTCCGGTTAACTCTCTATTATATTAATGCAATCTGTAATGACATTTGCACTTACTGCTTTTCCTTGGATATTTTGCATACATTCACTCATTGAGCTAGAGTCTCTCGCAGCAAAACCTCATGATTCAATTGTTCCAATACGAAATAAAGTGCCAAAACATTAAGCACTTCATTGTGTTGGGGTAATAACAATAATCATATCCATGAACGGTACTATCTAAAAGTGGATCAATAACATTAGCGAACATGCTTTTATTATCTAAACACTCTTCAATTAATTTAACAGAGAAAATCTTTCGTTCATGTTCAGAGTGGATTTTTATTTCCATCAAAATAAAAGTCATTGTGTAGTGGTCAAGTTAAATTGACCACGGACTAAGGTGAAAACTTGTTTAAACGTGGCGTTAGGACCCAGTCAGCGTTGCTTGTGGGATCACAAATAAAGGACCATGGCGAAGTTCGAAAACTCTGGGGATACAGCAAGCACTGAGTAATGATTACCTTAAGAAAGCGGGTTTATGTTCACTAAGAGATGGATGGATCGCAGTTCACTCTCGAAACAAAGAAGCTAACTAGGTGACTTAGGTTGGGCGTTCTAAATGAATCGCCCTGTGTGGAGCCGCATGCAGGGCTGGAGGCTAGACTCCGGCTACCCATCAGCACTTTCTTCCAACATCCTGAGCCTTAATTAAATATGCAAGCTCGTGGTTTTGTTTAAAACTCTTTATTGGGTGATATTTTTTAGCAAGTTCCAAAGATCCTTTACCCAGCTCTACAGCACAGGCGGCACCAATAGCAAGTTCAGCACCACCAAATAAACTAGCGGCCAACCCAGCAGCTAAAGATGCTTGAATATTTTTGGAATCAAGTAAAACACTTAAAACTGATATTGTTAATTCAAAACCATGTTTTTTACTAACATCTGAATACACATCCAGTCGTTTGCTCAAATCATCGAATATAAAACTTGATGGCTTTCCTAGATAATTTTCGTGTATAAATAGTCTCAAATTTCTTAAAGATCTATGGGCTTCAGTGTCCTTACGAAGTTCCATAATTTGATCCCAGGAAGCGTTAGACGCATCAATTAGATCAATGCCTTTCATACTTACGTTTAAATAGGCTGTTTCAAAATCACAGCTTTCGTTATTTTCTTTAAGAAGAATCGTTGGGTTTTGCACACCTAAAGTGTTCGCAAAGTTTAAAAAGTGGCTTCTTATAGAAGCCCCTGTTAGCCCTATTTCACTTCTTTCATATAATGAGCGGTAGTCGTCCACATTATATCTTGATAGTTTTCCGTCAAACTCTTTATGCAAAGCATTAACAAATGGTGACCATTTATCAGTCATAAATTCTAAAATTTTATAATCGGGTGCATTATCACCATAAATTAAGTCAGTTGCGACTCTGATAGGAACTTCTTCTGGCAATGTAACGTAAGGACCTTCGTCATTATGTTTTAATGCATTGCATTGTACAGGAATGACCCTGTCAAAATATAATGCGGCTTCTTTGATGTTTCCTAAGCAGATAACGTCCAATGATTTTTTATACATAGCAAATACTTACAAACTCCATTGTAGTGCTAACTAACGCCTCAAACACTGGCGCGTAAGTTGGCGCTGTTTTTGCGGTTTTGATTTTTAGCACAAAACCAAAAGCCGTAATGCGTCCAGTGATTTGACCTGTTAGGTTACATTGCTACATTTACAATAATTTCAAAATATTACATTTCATCAGCGGCAAATTTCTCTTTATCGCCATCAAATTGAATATAGTAACTTTTCCCATCTTTCAACACTTGAGCTTTACTACCTATAACATTATGAAACGGCGTATCGATCATTGACCATTGGGTGCAATCTTGTAAATTCAAAACAGTTCTACCCATGTTTTTTGATAGACTCAGTACGATTGATTTCGATTTAATATTCATAGTCATTCCTTTGATGAGGTAACCTAACAGCTTATTGAATAGCAGCTTAATAAACGGCTGTTTAAAATTTAACTTACAGCGACTATGTCATGATAATACATTGAAATAAAGCGATAAAGTTAACATAATTTTTCAGAAAAATTGAATAATTCGCCTGAAAATCTGAACAAATTGACAGAAAAGATAGGACAGGCATAGCTTATAGACTAAGCAAAAACCTTTCACATTAGCTTTTCTATAGCCAAAGCTTCACTCACCCTATTTACTTTTTAAACTGCGAAACTGATTTTGGGGCATAAACGTGTCGGTATGTTGGCGATAATAGGGACAAATTCAACTCTGAACTTGAGACCGTTGAAGAAAATAGCGTGAAGCTCACATGGCCTTTCTCGCACATCCATGTGCTACAAGGCATTCAGGCATCCTGCCTATCAGATGTGAGCTTAGCTTTCGCGGTACAGGTCGTTCTTTGGCGTCCTGCCATCACGACATTCGTGAATCCATTAACATCAGATGTACCATCGGAAGCGTTAGTATTTTAACTCTTTATTACAAGATGGACCGAAGCAGGCTACAAACGAAGTTCAACGCTGGATAAATCCCCATAGCGACTTTTCGCATCTAATATTTAAGTCAATTGGGAAAATGTTGCCGGGTGGCTGGGCTAATTCTTTTATAAAGAATAAAGAGTGAACAGCCGTTGATTTCCTCTTGGTCTGGTGTGGGTGAAGCGCCACGACGTTAGTGACCGCAGGCCATATTTCAAACTAACTTATAGGCCATACATGACTCTGAGTGATAAAACAGATAAACAATAATGCCTACAGCGACTAAAGCCGGATAAAATACGGTATCGCCACTAAGATTATTCCCATAATCAGCAAAGTGGTCACGCTGGCAACAAAATAAGGAAACACGATTAATGCCATTCCTACACACAAGGGAACAATCGCCCTTTGGCGCTTACCATAAACAAAATACCCCATGCCTATAGCGCCAAATAGCACACTCCACATGATCATTGATGAACTGCCCATCTGTATTCCTCTTATCTAATCATCTTGGTATTTGAATCTTTAAATAAGGTTATAGCATGATTAATGTTTTTCTATCATGTCTCTATGATGAATCCAGATCATCGTTGGTGACATCATTCAGACTGTAGAGTGAATCAAACAGCCCTCCTCAGTACTTAATAATCAATCCTCAACCCTCAACCCTTAATCTTTGAACACTGGAACACTTAGCAGAATGCATAACCCATATGCATAACATTAATCCATAACATTAGTCGGCGAGAAATAAGGCTGTGATTGTATAGTGACATACAAAAAATGTTGGTGAAGATTTGTCTAAAACAAACAGGTTTAATCAATATACCTCCCTCCATGTGCTAACAACTCCATCGTTAATAAATCAATATAGGGATTATGACTCGCCAAGCAATATGTGCACGAGTTAGGGTGTTTGGGGAGCAGAATTTCCATATTTAAATGATGCTTTATCAGCCAAAACGCCAATAATAACTGCAGCTGTAATGATTTGATGTAAAATCTCTTCGTTTTTTACAACAAACCACTAACCACAATAAAGTGAAAAATAAACCATTAGAAACAATGATTTATTTTTTACAGGCTATTTCCTATCTCATTATGCTGCTGCAATGTTGTGATCTATATCAAGTTATAACTTGATAATTACAGCACTAATCATTAGTATCGTTATTAATTGAGCGTTCAATTAACAACACTTAATACAGATAACGGACCCCCTTTATGCCAAGACCTACAGTGAAAAACGTCAGACAACAACAGCTAATAGATGCCACGTTAATGTCAATCGAACGTCATGGGTTACAAAACACTACTATTAATACCATTAGTGGATTGGCGGGAATGTCATCAGGGATCATCAGCCACTATTTTGGTGGTAAACAAGGGTTAATTGAAGCCACGCAGAAATTTCTATTAGAGGAATTGAAGCAAGCATTACTGACAAGAACGTCAGGCAAAACATTAACCCCAATAGATAGGCTTTCAATGATCGTGGAAGCAAACTTTACCGAATTACAACGTTCAACAGCCGCGACAAAAACATGGTTAAGCTTCTGGTCCCAAGCGATGCACGATCCGGGGTTAGCAAGATTACAAAACATTAATAGTCAGCGGTTATACAGCAACCTGCTTTTTTCGTTTAAACAATTATTACCCAATGCAGCCGCTGTAAGTGCAGCCAAGCAAACAGCGGCAGTAATTGATGGTTTTTGGTTACGCAGTGCGTTGAGTACCACCCCAATAGAAGATTTTAAACAAGCCCAAATTTTATCTAAAGCCTTTATCAAGGCTGTGATCGTGCACAACGGAGTAGAATAATGTCATCGTTAGTTATTTATCAAAATTATATTCATGGAAAATACCAATCAAACGGTACTGGCGAAACATTTGAAGTGATCAATCCTGCTACTGGAGATGTCAGCTATTTAGTTGAAGTAGCCACCGAGTCTGTGCAAAAAGCCGCAATAGAGA
>TARA_R110000796_G_scaffold37353_2_pt1 | contig 14681 bp, 14 predicted proteins | sample TARA_R110000796 | Tara Oceans TARA_R110000796 (sample SAMEA4397815) | marine metagenome | biome: Polar Biome; feature: [SRF] surface water layer (ENVO:00010504); material: water (ENVO:00002006), including particulate matter (ENVO:01000060) such as... | depth 5 m | reverse complement strand
CGCTGGCGTACCATCTCTTTGAGCTGTAGTACCCGCTGGGACTTTTACAGACCCTGTGCCTGTCATGGTGAGGTTTGAGAATGTTGGGCTATCAGTCGTGGCTACACCTTGATCAAGAGCCTTGACTGCTGCGATGTCTGCAAGCTCACCGTCCATTACGGCGCCAGCGGCTGTTACGTTAGTTGTATCGGTCACATCTGCCAGAGCTTCAATGGCAGTCAGCTTAGTACTGAAGGCGTCCGTGAATACGTTAGAATTCGTGGCGGCAGCAACGGCTGCGCGAATTTCAGCATTTGTCTGATCTGTAGTTGCGCCAGCCTCGATTCCGGTGAGCTTAGTACTGAAAGCGTCCGTGAAAGCGTTCGTGTCGGAGTTGCTCTCGTATGACGTCTTGATTTGAGCGGCAGTCTGATCGGTAGTCGCACCAGCTTCAATTCCGTCCAGCTTCGTTCCATCAGTAGCAATATCACGACCATCAACAGTGCCTCCAATAACGATGTTGCTCGTTATGTTCATGCTCGCTGCTGTAATCGCTGAGAATGTGACCGTTGAGGCGAAGTTTGACCCGTCAATTCTGGCAAGCTCAAAGCCGCCAGCAGTTGCGCCGTCGTTTGTATGAATCGAGTCATTCGTGCTGTTGTATACGATTTCGCCTTCTGCTCCGGTAAACGCTGCTACCTGTGCCGCAGTTCCTCGTCTGATCTGTAGTTGCGTTGCCATCTTATTCTCCGGGCTGTGTCGGCCAAATTATGTCTTCAAATGATGTTGCTTCTTGATATTGCTCGGGCAAATCTCGTAATGCTTGTCTGTATTCCTTCCATTTATCTTTGTTCTCAGAAGAAACGTCGGCGAGCTGAGTCCAATCTGAAGCGGACAATTTAGCGTTGCGTGTCACGCGCACCCGCTCTTGAAGCTCGACTTTCAGCGCGTCCAAATCCACTGGCTTGTCGCAAATCTTACCGTTCACAACGATATGTCTTTTATCGCTTGCTATGCCTTCGATTACCGTTTCATTTTCACGCGCATTCAAATACATCATGTCGTCTGGGCAAATGCCAGTACGAAGTATGTTTCCATTTTCGTCGTGTACGATGTAGTTTTTCACCGCTTAAACTCCCGCACTGATATGTATCTATCCGACACGTTTGATGCGTATCCTGTTCGAGTTAGCTTATAAGTATAAGTCCCCGCAACATTCGGCGTGTCCAGATAAATAATGGTCGAAGTATCGTACACTGATCTGTCTGTTTGCGCTCGTATTGTAACGGTCTTTAAAAGTGTGGCATCACGGTACAAGTTCAAATAAACGAAAGCTCCGCCGCCTCCTGAGCCAACTATGCCAATGTATCCTTGTGCGAAAATTTCAACGCCGCTGCTGGCTGTGCTGGTGGTTATGGTTATTTGTTGAAGCAGGGTCGTTCCTGTTGCCGCTTCGGTAAAACTTGTCGATCCAGATGTTATGGCGTTTGCAGCAACTTGAGTCGTGTTAACGCCGCCAGTATTAATTACCAATGAATCGCCAACTCGACTCAATGTGATGCCATCAATGTTTATTCGATTAGCATTAACGGTTCCTGTTGTAATCGTTCCGCCACTGATACTGGTGACATTAGCATTGACTTGACCGCCAGTAATGAAGTCGGTGATCTCGCCTTGAACAACCAAGTTGCCAGCGGTGATGATTGTGCTTGCAGATACCGCGCCAGTAGCTCCTGCGACACTTTGTACTGGTGCTGCTGCCGCTGTCTTGCCAAGAATAATCGTGTTGGCAAATATCTCATTAATATTCAAATTGCTTGCAAGGATTGTCCCTGCAACGATATTGCTTGACGAAATAAATTGAAACGTACCAATCGCGCTCACTACTGCCGATGTCGTAATTGAACTGGATTGAATAGCCCCGATCACAGCGTTGTCAGCAAACACTTGAGAGACGTTAAGCCTGTCAGCCGTAATACTTGCGGCGATGATCTTCGAGGCATTGACGGAATTCGCTGCCAATTTAGTAACCGTCACGGCATTTGCTGAAATCTTATCAGCGACTACAGCTCCGACTGCCAACGAATTTGCTGTTACAGCGCCTGCCTGAAGTGCTGCGGTGCTTATACTATTTGCCGCGATGGCGTTTGCCGTCACAGACCCGACCGCCAATTTAGCCGCGATTATCTGACCCGCTAAAATTTCGTTTGCCGTTATTGCGTTAGCCTGAATCTTAGCTGTCGAAATCGCGTTGTCACCAATGAATGTTTCGGTAATAACGTCCAAGGTCGCGACTTGACCAGCGCCCAAACCGCCTAATGTAGCCTGTCCAGCACCACCGCCTGAGAGCGTTCCGTCAGCGTTTATTGTGACGTTGCCGTTGACCAGCCCGGCTGCTGCATTAGCTACTGGCAGCAATCCAGACGCCTGTGTGGCTAGATTGAGCTGGTCTGTAAGGTCAGCGGCTGCAATTGCGCTAGTCCATGATGAACCGGTGTATCGGTACAGCTTTGAGTCAGTGGTGAGCATGACAACTCGACCAGTAACTAGTCCGGTGTTGGGCAGGCTCGATACCCGCTCAATTGGTCGCAGAGTGTCGCTGAATAAGTTCTCGCCAAGCGTTCCATCAATGTCTGCCGTGTTGACTAATGTCGTGAATTCAGGAACCGATGAATCGTACCGATACAGCTTTTTGTCCGTAGTCAGGAAGATAATATTTGGGCCGGTATATCCTGTCGGTGACGGAAGGCTTGTAACCGATGAAATAGGCTCAATGCCAGAAGCAAATGAAGCGGCAGTAATTGCGCCAGGGTCAACATTAGACGCGGTGAATAATTCTGTTGTCCATGCGGTGCCGTCCCAAACATAGAGCGTGTTGGTAGTGGTCAGCAACTTAACTTGGCCGACGTGCTCTCCTGTGACGCCGCTCAGGGTGCTTACCGGCTGAATACCAAACGCATCTCCAGCGGCAAATTCATCAATCACGCCTTGGTTTAAATCATCAAGGCCGATCAATTGAGTCGTAGCTGATACCATTGAGCTAAACCCAGAAATGTTGCCTGACCTGTCAACAGATCGCAGCCAGTAATATCTAGTCGCATTATTGGGCAAGCTAGTTATCGTATGCTGGTCGGCCAAAGTCTGAACAACTAATGTCGAAGCGCCTTGATTGCTCGTTGTGCTCTCAAATATTTCGATGAAAGCTAAATCAGTGTCGGTTGGCATTACCCAATCGAGCTTAATTTGGTGAATCCCGCCGGTGGCCACAATGCTTGTCGCTATAGCCGGTGCCGTCAAATCGCCTTGTAGATTTATTGTTCCGGTAATTTGCTCAGATACCTTGCCGGTTAGCGTTACTGCTCTGACTCTGAACGTAAATTCTTGCCGCTCTTCCATTCCTGCTATAACGGTTGTCGTACCGTATACATTGACGCTTGAATACTCTCTGCCCACGCCAACAACTGGCTGATTGACAGCGCCGTAGTTGATCTCCCAAGTCGTTGCGTCTCCAACTAATTCATAGTTCAAAACAGCAGTATAAGTTGCAGCTACTAGCCCGTAGTCAATTTCGCCTTCATTTGTCTTTTTGAACTCTACTTCAAAGAATGAAATATATTGACTGTCAGTTGGCAGCGTCCAGCTAACTTCGACAGCAGGCAAAACAGACCCATCGTTGCCCAGTACGGTAGTCTCGACCAGCGTCAGCAAGGTAGGCGCTACTTGATCAGGCGTGTCATCGATCACGTCCGTATAATCTGGAGTGATTGGGCCAACAGTAGCTGAAATATTTGAAATATCGTTGTCTGGGTTTCGATCAGACTCGGCAGTTGAGCCTGTACCTGTTCCGTATGCCAGCGCCCTGACCCAATAGAACCGAGTGTCGCCAACTGCAAGCGGATCGGCAGCATTTGATGCGTCATGGAAAAACTGCGTTCCCATTGTCCTGCCAATCTCGACCTTGTTCGCCCAAGACGAATCTGGCGAAGCATAGACGGCTATTTCTTTGAACTTTGCAGTATTGACAGGATTGACCCAGTTCAAGTCAACGCTTTTCAATCCAGCGGTTGCGCTCAAGTTCTGCGGATCAGGAACTCCGGGGAATCCGTCAGTGATAACCCCGTCTGGGGAGACTGTGGAATACTCGCCAACCAGCATGTCAGCGTATGAGCCAGCGTCATCCTCTATTAAAGTCAGCATCACGCCATCTTCGCCGCCGTCGTTGAACGACCAGCCAAGACACTCAAATACCTTTGAACTCCAGTTCAGCTCTTCAATTGACACCGATACGCGATCACCGACAGCCACTCTAAGCCCGGCGAGGTTAGCGGGGAAAGTGACCATCTTTTGCTGATCGCTGAGTTGAATCAATTTGTTAGCGATTCGTTGGGCCATATACATTGAATTAGTAAACGGCAACTCAATTTCTTTCTCTAGCACTTCGTTATTGTCTCGAAGCAAAGCTGAGGTGATTGTTACCTTTGGGAACTCTCCTGTCTTGTGTAGTTGAGCTGGGTCAATAAAAACACCGCCAACCGTATTAAATCTTTCAGATCGTTCAACAGATGTCTTAATTGAGACAGCTCCAGACAAATCTTCTTCATCCATAGATTCAGTTGGCGCTTCATAAAATCCAGCCTTTATGTAATATATGCCGCTGGAATATATCAACTTGCCATTCATTGCACTTAACAGTTTGTTAATACTTGCCCTGTGGCTGTCGGTTGCGAACAAGACGCCGTTGGCCGTGAATCTTTTTTCAGTGCCGCTCGGAACATCAACTACAGCATCGCAAGCATTTGCTGAATTTGAAACAGTAAGCCAATCTATTTTCGAGGCGTCAACCTTCATCCCGAACCTTGTATTTATAAGGTAATCAGCAACTGCCAACGCGGGATTGTCTGAATAAGCGATATAACTAGAATTCGTCGGATTGGCACCGGGCGTCACATCCAGCCTTGGGTCGTATATTTTGCGACCACGGACAATTGCTTTAATATTGCTTGGCGAATATTTGTCCCAAACTTCTTGGCTTTCGTCGGTCAAAATGAATTGAGTGTGAATGTACGCTATCTCACGGCCACGATGGTTTGTAGTGTAATCAGGCCAAGTTGCAACCAATATTGCGTCAGCAGTTTGATCTGGTGATCCGACAAACTTTTGAACGTACATGATATTTTGGAATGTGCCGCTGGTTACAACTCCTGCAACACCGAATTGGCTGTTAAGAATTGCTTGATCGTCAAGCCAGATATCTGTTATCGAATCAACCTCATGCCCGGCTAAAGCGATCACATGGTGCATGATTTGGTTATCTGCCCCACTAACACCGACAAAAGTAACTGGGCCTGAGACAAGCGCCTCACCGTATATTATCTTCTGAGGCTCTACCGTGCTTTTTACTGTGCTCTGGCGAGTTTTGTCGTTATCTGGCTGCGAGTAACTAACGCTTGGCATTAACGCTTTTAAGGCTAATATTCCAGCGCCGATCACGAGCGCGGAGGCAGACGCACCAATTACAAACAGCGTGGTTGCTGTATATACGCCAACGGTTCCAATTGCGCCAACTATAGCTGCTCCAATCGCAATTATTACCGTTGGCATATTGACCACCCGCAAACTTGATATCTATTTGGCAACTTAATCATTCCTTTATCTGTCAAACAAATCACAAATTCACCCAATTTTACACCCATTGTTTCCCCAATCACGGGGAACTTGCTAATGATTGGATCGCCGTCTTTTAGGTTTTCTGATGGTTCGCCAAGTATATCAGTTATCAGTTCTTTCAACCCGCCAAATTTATCTATCAATTGATAGGCGGATTCTTCTGAATTGTACTGAAAAGCCTTTGAATAGTCATTCCCACTTAAATGCTTGATCACATGAGCGACAAACTGGCAACAATCTGCATCGCCATAGTCAAATTTGCGCTTTTCCCATTCATTCAATGCTGCGACTGTTTCAGAATTCCTGCTCATAGGTCACGCGCTATCTGTCTTGTTGGCTTCCGTTGGTCTCTTGTCCTCGTCCTGTTCCCCTGCCACTTGCGCCGCTAGTAACTACGCCAGCAATCGAATTGGAGTTTTTGTCGCGCCACCGAATCTTGGCCCCTTCTATCTTTGGCAAGAAGTTGAAGAATAAGTCGCCAGCATAAAAGTCTTGCTGCGATTGAGTTGTATATTTTAGATTTGAAGACCTGTCAAATGCCGAAAGCTCTGATTCGCACTTAATTGTTATTTGATCGTTTTCCGCTCCAGCAGTGACATCCATAACATCCATGTGACCGGCCCACATTTGCAGCGGGGCATTCAAAAGCACATCATCTGCCGACAGAGCGCCGATATAAATCTCAACTGGGCGCATAAAATAATCTTCATTAAGTGCTGCGCCAGATACAACTGCGTCAAGTGCCGATAAAGTTAACGTTATTCCGTATGGGCTAACATCTGCGCCCTCTTCGAGTTGAGACACTGTCCCAAGCGATCCGACACCTACCCAATCTTCGCCGCCCCAAGTATAAGTCCCAAGACTGTTGTGAACGCGAACAATACCTGACGCGAAGTCAAGCATGACAAATGTTATGACTGATACGTTTGGCTCGATGAACGCGGCAGCACTTGCAGCACCAAATGCGCGGCTCATGCTAAAACGTCCTCGACAGCATCAAGGCTGAACGATGAAAGCCTGCTGAGGTCATTGCTCCAGCTCGCAGAAGACGAAAGCATGAACACGCCGCTAACTGGCGAAGTGTAGTCAACTGTGCCGGCGTTAATCGTCGGTTTGCGGATAGGCGGTGCGATTTGAATTGTTATATTGCCTGATCCGTCTGAATTGGCGTCAGTTGTGACCATGTGAAGTTCGTTATTAAACGAGACATAATCGCCAGCCTTGACGTACCCGGTAGTCGATGTGCCAGTAGTCGAGCAAACAAGGTTTACACCGCCCTGATCTGCACCATTGATCGTCAACGTGCCAATCCCAATTCCTCGGCGAACATAAGAATGATCGTGAAGAAGGAAGCGATGCTCTTGACCGTTCAATTTGGTTAAGAAAGCCTGCATTATTGCCCTGTCATCGCCGCTTAAATTCGAGAAGCTAAGTGAAGCCTTCCACAAAGATCCTTTTCTGTTAGATGTTTGAACGCTGTTCGTCAACGGGGATCGATAGGTTTTTGTGTTAGTTACCATTTCGATTGAACTTGAATTAGGCGTTATATCTGGGAACGCGAATGTTGTCATGCGAATCGCCTCCTTCTCATGAGATCTTGAATTGTCGCCACCGATGCGTTTGTTGCTTGAGTAACGGCTTGCCGTATTTTCATATCAACGTCTGCGCCACCAGTTGCGTCGATGTTGTTAATAATGGTCACGCCGCCGCCCCCGCCTTTCGTGTGATCGATTACAGACTCGTTCGGGTGAACCATTGCCATGTATCCACCCTTCCCGTCCAGCCCTCCTGCTCGCGCTCCGCGACCAGTGAAGCCGCCACCCTCGAAAGACTGCGACCTGATTTGAGCAACTTGCCCGAGTCCGTTCACAACTGCGCCAGCCGCCATGACAAATCCCAGCGGCGGTGGGTAACTAGCCAGTGCCAAAGTCGCGGCAGAGTAGGTCTGCATGATTGCCTGACCGATCTGAAACGCCTTGTTAACCGCAAACAGCTTTTTGTTATTGCTTGCGATTGCTGAGAACTGGTTGGATAACTCTCCCACAACTTGCTTCGTTTGCGCCACGCCTGATTTCTGATTGAAAGCGTCTAATCGTTTTTTGCCTTCTATCTGCTGCTCTTCGTTGAAAGATATGCGTTCAAGCACTGCGGAAGCGTTCTTGTTCAGATCCTCAAGAACTACCTTCCCCGGCGCGTTGTCGGCAATTACTTGCCCTGCCTCTGCTGATACGGCAATTGCTCGCTGATAGAAAGCCTCGATTCTGTCGCTAGGTAATTCGGCGCTAGTCAGAGCTGTCATTTTTTCCATTAATCTGGCGATTTCGTCTTGAGTTTCCTTTGCGCCTTCTTTGATCTCGCCGTTAACCATGAAAGTACCATCGCGCACTTTCTTTTGGTTTTCAATCTGCCACCGAGAGAACTCGCCGTGGCCTATTTTTCCAGCTATAAGCATTTTATTCATCGCGGCTTCTTGCTTTGCATACTCTGCCGCTGCGGCAGTAGGCTCAAAAACGTCCTGTAATGCGCCTTTGACGTTTAACGCGATCAACTTTAGTTGCATTATTGCAAGGCTTACCCTCTGGACAACGTCCATGACATTACCGAAAGCTGTCACCACTCCACCGGCAACGTCTTGTCCGATATTTCCAAAACCTTCCGTATCCAGCGCCGCTTGGTAAAACTCTGTTGATATTGCAGTTATTATCGGACTGAAAGATTTTGCAAGCTGATTTCCAAGCCCGGTGAAAACCCCCGTGGCTTTTTCAACGGCATCGTTTGCAAGCTCAATCTCTGCCGCGTCTACCCGAGACATGGTAATACCGAGATGTTCAGCCTCTGCCGCCATCTGCTTCAGGTCTGCCGAGCCGCCAGCAATTACGTTGAGCATCGCAACACCGCGAGCACCAAACAAATCAGCGGCTATTCTTACCTTGTCCGTCTGCAACTCGACATCTTTCATCGCGTCTGCGACAACCAGCATTTGCTGATCTATCGGTAGTTTTTCAAGTGCTGCCGCGCTGATGCCCAGCTCAAGGAACGCATCCTTTGCAACGCCCGTATTATTTGCGGCGTCAGATACTCCAATTGCCAGATTCTGAAGAGATTTTTCGAAGGTTTTGTTTTCCACGCCGGCAAGTCCAGCAGCGTGTTGCAGTCCTCCCAAGGCTTCCGTGGTGATTCCTAACTGGTCAGCAGTCTTCGCAAGCGCGTCAATGCTTTGCATCGATGATTTAGTAAGGACTGTGGCAGTTGCAACACCGACCGTGGCAAAGGCAAGGCCGATCTTTCCGATCTTCATCGCGGTTTGACCCGCGAAGCTACCCATTGACTTCAAGCCCTTATTCACCTGAGAAAAGGCTTGCGCGGTCTTGTTGGTCGCTGTGATCGGGATTCTAACGGGATTCTGAGCCATGCTTCACCTTAAAATATGCAACCCAGCCTTGAAACTCGACCATGCCCATCTCTGTTATTTCGTCAACCGTCTTGTGCAAATGTTCCGCAAGTTGGTAGGCGAAGAGTAGGGCATCGTCGTCTATCAGTTTTTTTCGAGATCTTCCGCTTTCGGCTGCATGTCAGCGATTTCACCCGCGACCCTAATCAGTACGTCAGGATCTACAGACCTCACAATTTCGGTGAGTTCCGGTTTCGTGAAGCAGGCTTCACCATCTTCCTGACACAAATAATAGATTACCGTCAGAGCAAGACCTTCGTCCATCTTGTCAGAAGTTAGACGCTGCTGGATCTCCATCTTCTTTTTGACCGAGATCTGAGGACGTACGTAATAACGTCCGCCCCATTCTTCGATCTCAATAGGCTTCGGGTCAGCAGCCAAGACGCTCTGATAATGCGTCTTGGCTTTGTCCAGAATACTCAAGCTACAACGCTAGTCGTTAAAGCGCCATTACCTTGTAAGGAAATAGATGCTTCGACCATTCCGTCGAAAGAGCTTGAGCGACTAACGCCGGTCACAATAGCTGAACCTTCGTAATACGTTGAAGCAGATGCAACGCCTTCTGGATAAAATCCGACGGTTACTTCAGAACCAACCGACAAAGCCACCTGACCGGCGGTGTCTGTTTCGTCCCAGTAAACATCGGCTGATCCGCTGAACGATGTCAACGTGGCTTTAAAGCTCCGCGCTGTGTCGGTCATGACAGTATCTTCAACCGTGTCTGCTGTTTCTTCGATGCTGAAACTTCTCAGCTCCGCAACTGCGGCAGTGCCGACTTTGAGTGTTCCTGCTGAACCTGTATGAGTAGCCATTTATAAAACCTCTTGCTGTGGCTCGGCTTTAGCTTTCGCTTTAGGCTTCACCTTTTGATTAACCGGCTCCCATCCGCGAGCCAAGAATGATTCAACTTTTGACGGGTGAGCGGTTATCTTTGTGCTTCCATCAGGGCTTTGCAATTCCATAATTATACACCTATATCTGGAGCGTTCACTGCTGTTCTGTATTGTATCGCAAACTCAAGCGTTACTATACTAACCGGCTGCTCACCCTCACCGTTGTAGCTGATGTCTGTCCCAGAGAGAAAGCTGAACTTTGCCAGCCCTCCGAGCGTTCTATCAGCCGCCATTGCGACTTCTACTTCACTGCAAATCGTGTCTATTAGATCATCGTAAACCGTAATATTGCGAACGTATCCTTCGACGACTAAAACCAATTCTCTGTTCAACGTGAGAGTCGGCCCCATTGTGTCGGTGTCTGACGTTTCCGTTGTCGTGTACACTAGCAGCGCCGGCATCGTGTCGGCATTTAGCGGCCATACTCTCGACTGATATACCCTGTCGCCTGTTGACGTGAGGCCAGATAATATGGTGCCGACATGCTCTCTTATTTGCTGTCTGACGTGCATTAATTACCCCCCGCCACATTGATACTTTCCCGGCTCAACGCCCCGGCTGCGGTGGTGTCTGTGAGCGTCAATACGATCAAACCAGAGTTGTCCGGTTGTACGCCTGTCACCTTGTAGATCGTGGCGTTTTTAATCGTGTTCCCGCTTAAATCCTTTATAGCCGCGAAACTTAGCTGGTCGCCATACTTCGCTGCTTTCAAATCTTTCGCCTTGCCGTAAACTATCGGCTGGCTGCTGTTAACCCCGACACTCTCGCCGGGTACTTCAAAATATTCTTGATCTAAAATAACCTTGATCGATACCGCTGCACCGCCTTCAGGCGTGAAGGTACACGCTTCGCCGTGGCCGTATAGCGCGTCAAAATATCCGTCAAAATCAGAGTCAAATTCTAAGCTCATCGCTTGATTACTTTCTCGACTGCCTTCTTTAAGGTCTTTTTTTCTTCAACTTCGAAATCAGCAGCATGACCAGAGCTGACATATTGCCGCGCTTCTGCTTCTGATACCGTTAAAACGTCACCGCGTGACCGTGGAACGCCGCGAACATGACATGGAATGTTGATAATTATCTGCATGTTACCTCCAAGATTGGGGAAGGCCGAAGCCCTCCCCGCCCTGTTTAGCTTGCTATGATGTCTTTGATTACTGAGAAAGACTCAGGATATCGCAGAGCAACATCAAGATCTTGGAAGAATGCGAGACGCGTTCCGCCAGAAGTTGACAGGCTTGACTGATCAACAACCACATCAACACCTGACCAGAAGCCAAGCATGATCTGGCTGAAGTCGCCGTATACCAGTGCGCTCAATGCTGTGCCTGTGCCTTTGGTAAGGTTAGACGGAACAAGAGTGCTTGATGATACGTTTGAACCCAGTACAGTTCCCATCTGATCCATGATGAAGTTGCCTTCAACACCAGACGTTTGCTTGCTGATGGTACGCATAGCAGCGATGACTTTGGGATTGGTCAGGAAATTGGCGTTAGTCATCATGGCGTTGTCTTCTTCGACTGCCTTGATCAGCTCAATTACTTTGGCGTAAGTTAACGCTGCGCCGTTAGTACCCATTGAAACGACATTGGTGCCTGCGTTTGCAATGATGCCAGATGGAGCGTTAGTCGCGCCGCCGGCAATCGCTACTTCGTCAATCTTGCGGGCAAATGTGTTGATAATATCATTACGCAGAACCTGCTCGACGCTCGGATCGGACTGCTGGATGAGTCGCCGCGACACGTCAACATATGCTGCCAGCGTCTTCGGGGACATTGTCACTTGTGAGAAAGTAGCAGCGCCTTCGCTTGGTGCTGAACCTTCAGCAACGAACGCGGCATTGGTAACAGAAGCAGACAGCTTAGGAATAGCAACGTCGCCTTTCAAGCCTTGCATGACGCGAGCGCCAAGTGAGGTAATGGTCAAACGAGCTTGCAGTGCCTCGATGAACTGGTCAGCCAAATGATCAGTGCCGACCAAAAAACCACCGGCTGAATCAGGATTAGTAGTCTGGTCACGCTGGCCCCAGCTAATGTTGCCAGGCAGATAAAAGCCTCGCGCTTCTTTGCCTGAACGATGTGCAATCTCGTCTGAGATCTCACGCTCGTAACCGGCTTCACGCCAGTCGCCAGATGAAGCAGCTTTGATTGCCCGGATGATGCTGTAAGCGCGTTGCTCTCGCTTTGGAACGTCAACGACGGCAGCGGGAGTTTCCAGAGGTCGGGCGTTAGAAATAGCTTCCAACAACTCACCACGGAACTGCTCGGCATTAACGCCGCGCTCGATTGCTTTTTCAGCCAGATCACGCTGGTTGTGGTGCTTGCCTAAAGCCATGATTTCAGTAAAAGACTTTTGTACTTCTGCTTTTGCTGAATCAGTAACTTGGCGAACGTCAAGAGTATTATCACTCATGTTTTTTTCTCCAGTATTATTGATTAAAGTTTTTTGATCGGAACGCCCAACTCCAACAAATTTTGAAGAATCAGCCGGGATACTTACGATAGATGCCTCCATCGGCGTCCATGATGCCCGGTAGATTTCTTTGCCTTCGCTGTCTTTGGAACGTGCCATTTTCGTGATGCTGTAGCCGACCGAAATGTTCTGTTTTATGCCGGATTTAACATCTTCAAAAACCTCTTGAGCCAAAGCAGACTTTCCAAATTCCACCATCGCAACGGTTCTCCGCTGCGTCTCGTCAAGGTAAAAAGAGCGAATCACGCCAATCTGTTCATCCATTTTGTGGTTGTTCAGCAGCGGTGCTCGACCAGAGGACATAAACGCCATGTCTATGTCTTCCTTTCTATGGCTCAGAACTTCCAAGCCAAAGTCTCTTTCGACCGGCGTCTCACTAGAAACACCGATTCGGACTATTCTTTTTTCTTCGTCGATTGATCCGCGAGAAAGGTCGATTGTTCGGTAAACAACTTTACCCGGCTCGATATCTCGGGCCTCTTCTTCGACTTCCTCGACAACGTCTTCAACAACGTCTTCGACTTCTTCGACTTCTTCAACCGGTTCCTCAATGGCTTCTTCTTTTTGAAACTCAATGATTATCGACGTGTCTGTTTCTTCGACGCTAATAACGTGTCTTTGCTCTTCAGTCTGATCCGTCATCTGGAATGACTCCTTGAACTTCTGCTGCTGTCGGCAACTTCGCGCCGAATGGTTGGAATGCCGTTTTGATGTTGTACTGCTCTGCCAGTCGTTGCTCTCTGTCGTGCTGCTCGAAGAGTTCTTCAACGTCTCGACCGTAGCTTGCCTCGATGTCTTGATAGGTCACGATGCCATTTTGAAGGCCGGCAATGTGCGCCGCCATTTCGCGCTGCGGATCTACCCAACCCCAAGAGCGAGGAATGAAGGAAACGCCGTCTGCAAATTTGTCGTATTTTTGTATCGGAAGGTTGACCGATTTGGTCATTGCGTTTTTCAACCATGACCGAAATACAGGCTCGACGAAATGCTCGACCATGAACTTCTGAAGCATTCGATACTGGTCGCGGTCTTCAAGGCTACCCGCTCGCAAAGAGCTATAGTTGACGCTTGAAAGGTCATTAGAAAGCGAGTGATATGATATGTTCAAACCGCTGGCAATCGACCTGAGAACCGCTGTGCTGAAAGAGTCGAAAGCCGTAGTTGGGTGAGCCGGGTCGAATGGCTTGAAATCCATACCAGCAGGTAATTGCTCGAAGACGCCGGCTTCCGCGTTTGATATCGGAGTGTAGTCATCCTGTAGATCGTCGCCAACGTAACCATCACCGGCGGGAGTCGTGAAGAAACCCATCTTGGCAGAGCTTACCCGTGCCGCAACGATCTCAGCTTCGTAATAGCCATTCAACATCTTGATGTTTGACATGACCGACGCGACAAAAGGATACCCTCGGGTCTGTTCTGGCCGCTGTCTGATGAAGGCGTGAATCACTTCGTCCGCTGGGACTCTGATTGTCTCGTTGCTTTGCCCGGTTCCGAGATCGTTCGGATGGTTCTTGTATAAATGATAGGCGACTGGCTTGCGTCTTGCGTCTATCTCGACGCCCATCACGATGCGATTGCCGTTTGTAAACGTTTCGTTTTTCGTGTCGATCAGGTGATCTGCTTCAAGAAACTCGATTCGATAACCGAACTCACTTGCGGGGTCGGTAATTTGGCGTACTAAAACCTCGCCGTCACGCGCCAAAGCTTCGATGAACATTTTCTGGCAGTCAATCATCGACTGCTGTCCGTCAGCCGTACAATTGCCCTTCTTCGAAAACTTCTTCCACGCGCTCTCGATGATCGTGTTCGCTACTTGGTCAAGTGTTCCGTCGGCATCACGCGCCTTGCTGTTTACCCTGATCCCTGACGCTCCGACCACGTTCGACGTGAGAAGGTTCAGATACCGTGAAACATAGGCGTCATTCCTTGACAACTCGCGGCTGCGATTGCGTAAAGTAACCAGCGCCTGCTTCAGTTCTTGGTCTGCACTAGCGGAACTGCTGAAGAAATCAGCGAACAACCGACCGCCAGAGGCTCCCTTGAACGAGCGTTTGATTAACGGAATCGCTTTGCGGGTTTCTTTCTTGCCTCCAAACACGTTATACCATGCCATCAGAACCGCACCCCGATCATGTTGCCCGTGGGTTTTTTGTTCTTAATTCTGGCGCGTTTGATTTCTGCGTTGTATTCGGTCTGATATCGGTCGCGGTATTGAAACAA
>TARA_R110000796_G_scaffold23142_3_pt1 | contig 14687 bp, 11 predicted proteins | sample TARA_R110000796 | Tara Oceans TARA_R110000796 (sample SAMEA4397815) | marine metagenome | biome: Polar Biome; feature: [SRF] surface water layer (ENVO:00010504); material: water (ENVO:00002006), including particulate matter (ENVO:01000060) such as... | depth 5 m | reverse complement strand
AAACTCAACAGACTGAGCCTGAACATAAAGTACAGTACCAACATCACACCCCGCCTTCTCTAAAAAAGCAGGGTCAATAGCTGATTCAGAATCAAAATAGATTACATCAATACCTTTCTTTTGTGCGTTCGCTGCAACTTGGGCAGCCATATAAGACTTGCCTGTTGCTTCTAGACCTGCGATCTCTGTTACCTTTCCTACTGGAATTCCAGCCAGTTTACCCTTGCACACGATGCTATCCAGCCAGCGGGATCCTGTGGGGATCCAATCATTAACCTCGGTTGGGTTTTTCTCGTTTAAATTATGTGCTACTGTCATTCCTGCGCGTTTGTTGATCAACTTACGCATTTCTGTCATAGACAGCTTTCCCTCTTTCGACATTATATCTCCTTATAAAAAAATAGGGGGGCTTGCGCCCCCCCAAGGTTAACCTGCCAGTTCTTGAAGGGCAGCTTCTACATCGTTAGATGGCTCCGCTCCACCATACTTGGTGGTCGTAGAAGAAGCTGTCTCTGCATCTACCTCAGAGTTGAGGTGTTCATCAAGAGCCGTCTGAACATCTTGCGTAGACTTACGCTCGAAAATCGTGTCGAGGTCTGGGACTGTTGCGACAATCTCCTCGCACGCTGCATCCCCGTCGTCACATAAAGAGGAGGATTTACGTCGTGGTTGGACTTTGGTTTGCGGATACATCATGCCGGGAGCTTTTCCATAAGCAAGAACAAGATCAGTTCCCTCTTTTGGATCTGTGATGTCGCCATAGTCTGGGTTAAGAACCAAACTAAGGAGGGTCTCATATACGGTCTTACCGTAACCCCAAACCTTTACACCTTCAGACTCTTGTCCTCGGACAAGCACAGGCGAAAAGAAGCGTTGGCGGGCAAAGAGGGTTTTCGCCTGTGTGATGCTTTCCTGCGATCCCTCATTAAAGAGTTTTGTCGCAAAAGAACACACCGGACAATCATCCCCAAAGTTACGCTTCGGACAAAGGAATCCAGAACTGGATCCTAGGTTGTAGTGAAAGAAATGCTCCTTAAAGGGATCTTCGTCCGGGGAAGGCAGAATGCGAATAACATTCTCTCCATCCTGTGGGCGCCAAAAGTCGGACTTACGCCCACCCTTTCCCTGAGCAGCACTGAGCTTCGCTTTCATTTTATCAATATTAATAGCCATTATTTCTCCTTTTTAAAAATTATACATACATTATAAAACAACTACTATTCAAAGTCAAGAACTTTTTTCATTTTGTACAGTCGATGTACTACTAATGAAATAAGCATATTTATCTTTGTATCCCGTAGAAAAAACACCATAAGAAATTTTAACATCTCTTTCTTGCGGAACATCTTTTACTTGAGTCATAATCTTATTCATCAATGTTTTGTCTGTCCTTAGTTCTTCTTCGGGTATGGCATAATAATACCTCTTCTCTTCCACATTGTCAAGAGAAAAGAATGGGTTCTCGTCACCTGTTTCTGGATTTAAGATACCGAATGTTGATATCCGACAGGAGTCTTTTGGGTCTGATAAGGTGCCGACTATCGGGTCGGAGTGGGAGAAGATATTAATCATATGGATTGTTGCAACAATAACTTCATTCAAGCTGTCGTAATAGCCCATAATCGGCGCTCCACCTAAGATTTTGTCTACTAATTGGTTATCAATGGCGTAAAGCTGTTTAAAAACGCCAGATCTAGTGTATTGTTGGAGGACGCCGAACACAGTATTTGTTTGCAACCTTCTCATATCCGATAGAGTATCCACGTCCGGGTGAATATAGAGGATACTTATCTCTGCTTTACCATGGAGTTGCTCCAGAACACGTAACGCAGCACCAGAAATAATACTACCCCCTGACACAATAAAGAGAATTTCTCCATCAATGTCTTTGATCTGATTTGAAATGATGGGGAAATTTTTCTCGTATTGCTCTGGATGTCCCCACTTTGGCACCGTGATAGTTGCGGCGTCGTCGTGGTCAATCGTAATAACCTTATATTGCGGGTGCTTGGAGAAAGCTTTTGCTATCTTATACCCGACTGATCCCAGCCCTATTAGTAAATCCATAAACTCTTCATATCTCCAAAGTTTCTCCCACCAGACACGTTGGCTCTGAACCTACCAAAAGGGGTAGTCATAAACTCCTGATACACCGTGTTGATAAAAACACCGTCTTCGTCAGCGTAGTCTAACACAATGCTATCGTGAATGATAAATGCTATTCTAGTTTTCTTGCCTTGCAACATTTTGTTGATAGATGCTGCCCTGCCCATAATCAAATCACTGCAAGTGCTTTGTATAATGTAATTCAGAGCATGATACTCGTCAGATGGGATCTCTCGGTTAAACATAGTTTTTACCGACTTGCCGTCCCAAAAGAGTTCTTTGATTTTATCGCGATCATAGACCTTAGAGAGTTGCTCATCGGTCGCATTAGGATTGTAAAGCCACGAAAAGATGCGCTTTTTAGCATCTTCACGGGTTATCTTACCTCCGAAGATCTCATAGGCGTTGAAATCGTGGATATCTATGTAGGGTTGTTCTGCTCCCTGAAGACCTAACATCACTCTCAGTTCTGCCGCATTGAAGTCAAGCTCAACAAACCATTCGTTGTTTGGTTTGATTATCTTCCTGAACTTCTTGTCCATGGTAAGGATTGGAAAAGAGTGTTTCTCTGTCGTCAGTCTTCCTGTCTTGGTTCCGAATGGATTGTATCTGATGTAGGGAGAAGTCTTCATAATCTTCTTGTAGAAGTCTTTCGTTCTTGTGTCCGTCAAGTCGTTGTTAAGGACAGACAAGTCAATGTTCAGTTTCTGCTGCTTGATGTTGGTTGTTAACTGGACAATAGATTGTAAGACGCTGTAGTTCTCTGGTCTTTCATATTCTCTGAATACGTGCTGGGTTATCTTGTCTTTAATGTCGCAGAAGTCTTTTAGGAAGCCTTCGGGGACCAAATCAAAGAAACAATGGTCGTCCAAGGAAACTTTGGCGATGGAGAAGGATTTGTAGAATGCTTTGAGTTTTGACCAAATACGGTCGTATTCTTCTTGTAGCTCTAGTGGGCATACCTTTTCTAACGATTGCCCGTTGCAGTAGATGTTAGCGTACTCTATCGGCATATCTCCTAAGAAAGAGGCATACTTCCAAGTGTGGGTTGGATCTACTGGTAAATCCTTTATAATCTCGCCACCTGCGTAGATCCCAACACACTTTTCTTTTTCGTCTAACGCTTGAAATAACAACTCTAACCTACTAGTGATATTGTTTTAGATAAGAATCAATATACTTCATTGCAGATGCTTTGTCAACAAAATTATACAAGTGTGTTATTTCAGCCATGGCATTGTCTATTGAAGCGTCAGGATTGGACTTGCCCTTGGTGATCTCTGCTATTCTAACAAGCAAATATGTCTTCATCCAGAAGAGAGGATTGTATTTTTTATCACTCGAAGCGCCGAAGTCGTCCTGTGGAAATTCTGTCCTCTCTATTGTCCTCAATACTGTTTTTCTTTGTGTGAGGGCGCCATAGTATCCTGTTGACTTTCCTTTCTTTGGCAGACAAAGTTCCGCTACTTTAACTGTGGGGTAGTCCGAAACAAATCTTTTATATAAATTTCTGATGTTGTTTCTTAAAATTTCAATATCTCCGTCATAAGCAGGTTCATAATAATAGTTATATGTGTCTTGGGGGGTGAAGTCTGATATATAATGCTTAAAGGCATAAATTCCTGCTGATAGGAATCCGTGAGTATGTGCTTGATATTTTCCGCCGCCCTTTGCTTTTACAATTTGCACTACCCCGTCAATAATATCGTGGGTGTGGTCTGATACCTGGAAGGATTGCAAAGCGCCAAATTCTTGAAGCTTGCCAGATGTCACACCGTTTTTAGAGTCATTTACACTATAATCGTGGTAGTGATTAAATATTGTGTTTACGTAACCCGTTGGGTCTAGTGTGAAGAAATACTTTTGTATGTAGGGTCTCATCTTCGGAGAATTAATATTCGCCACCAGCCTCCAAGGAGCATTCTTATCCACAAAGAATCCGAATTTTGCTGCTGCTAATGTATAAAATTCATAATTAATATTGTTTATGTACTTATTGAATTTATTATAGTCGTCACCATGACCATCAAGGGACATCTCTACGCATAAGCCGCTCACAAGTGGGGTAGTCTTAAAGGATTGCAGAATGCCCGCTCTTGTGAATGGCTGCACGTTTATGCCTTTTCTTAAATATAGATTCATAAACACATCCAAAAAACTTTCAAAATCTATTATCTTTTTGTCAAAACCTGTTTGTTGCAAAAAGATTCTAGTAAAAGAATTATAATAGGCTTCCACTATCCTGCTGTGTTGAAGGTTGGGGTCTTGCCATCCACGCTTGGCTTCCAATTTATTTGTCAGGAAATCATCCTTGGATATTTTGGTAGCCTTGTTTGTCTTTATATATGCTATAAAGTCCACGAAAGCATCAGCAACAAAGTTCAATGCGAATATGCTTCCCTCTTCTTGTTGTATTTGCTTTAAGTATTTTTCTCTGGGAATTATAAAGTTGCTATTTTGGTCCCTCTTTCCATAGTACTGATACTTGGCAGCCCAAAAATTAACAGGTTCTGGTAAGCTTGTATTACTATTTGAGCTTAAGGCTGGATCCTTCCCTCCTGCATCAATGGTTGAGGGGTGAAGGTTATCATACCTTACCCGTTCTTTGAACATTTGCTTAGAGCCTAGGGCATTAGAACCATAGACAAATTCGTCATCATATATTTTAGTTGTCATATGCTATTCTCCCCCCCCCATCAGCCCTGCAAAGGTGGTGCGGATTGCCACACTGCTGATATGTTTGTTCGCCAGCCTGAATCGTCGATGGTGTTTGATACACCCAATACCATGTAATATCCACCCAAGCCCATTTGTCTCGCGAGAGAATTCTTGTCTTTCTTAATGTCGCCCAAGCCCGCGATTGATGGGTTTATATACAGAAAGCATCCGGGTTTGACAAGGGTGTTTCCTATCGTAGATATGGATGCCGTGAAGTTTCTCCATAATTCAATCCTGTCTTTGCCCGCTTTCATCGCCCTCTCAGCCATAACCATAGCAACCTTGCCGTCTTGTTGTTTTTGAAAATTGATTTGGTTAACTAGACCCCTATCAGATCCAAGCCAAAAGTGATATATTCCTTTTTTCCTATCTTTTGACTCGTCGCCTTTCCAATTTAAGACACTTTCTTTTGAATTCCCATAAAACAAAAGATAGCTATATCTCTGGTCGACCCTCATAGAAGCTAGTCTTTTGTAGTTTCCAAATGTTTTTTTGTTCTTATCCATAACTGAATCTAAGTCTATTCTAGCGGAATAAGACTTCGTAGCCGATAAGGGGCTTGCAATTATCTCAATTATTGATGGGACTGTATTTCCAAAATTTCCGTTTGTTAGCGGTTCGGTGCGTTTGCCATTGGTTTTTTTTGTTGGTAATTCAAAGGTTGTGATTTTAAGAGTCTTTGGGTCTTTGGCATCATTTCCAAAGCACCTCCCATTAAGGCAAGGCATAATCAATCTTTGTATCGTATCTCTGATAAAATCAGAAACAGCATAAACGTCCCTCTCTAAGTCAAGCACGTTTGTCTTGAAAAATTCCAAGAACGTATTCAAAGTAATCGGTATGTCAGCGATATTAACTGTATGATATGTGCCGTTTTTGTCCGCCAATCTTATGGGTCCGATAGTAGGCACTATCCTGTCTTCATACAACTGTTGGTGGACATCATTCATCTTGAACGCATGATCTAAAAGGTCTCCGTAATAAAACCAATAAATTATTTTTTCGTTTTTCGCCGAAGTTTGAGCGTCAGATATAGAACTGGGTGGTTCCCACTTTGGCAAAGCAGAATTGAAGTCAGCTTGATTGGCTACGGACCTGCCATTTTTTTGTGCTTCTTCCAGAGCCAAGACATTGAGATCCCCCTCAATGTCAGCACCTGTGTTTTTTTTAGATGAAGCAGTGTTTGATACTTGATCCTTTATAGAATTTTCTATTTCAATTCTTGCTTCTTGGGCTTCTGTCGAGATTTCTCCTATCTCTCCAACATTGTCTATGAAGTCTAAGGGGGATGTCCTAGAGGACATAATGCCCTCTGCGACTTTTTCAAATGATTCATCGAAAGCCTCTCCATACATCATAAGACCTTGCCTTGGGACGACTAATTTTCTTATCTTCTGGGCTTTAAACATATTTTCCAACAAAGTGTTGTATTTGCCTACCCTGTTCTTGTTTGCCATATACAAAATCTCAGTCTTGGTTTTTTCAATTTTTCCATTAACGCCAGTGATTTGTATTTGAATCTCTTGTAGGTATTCCTTTAGATCTTGCTCTATTTCTTTCTTATCTTTCATCTTTTGTTGTGGTGTCCGAATATACCAAGATTCGTGGTATGCAGCATCTCTCAAGGCTTTATCAGCCTTGCTCCTTACTGTTTCTTTTGACTTCTCAAGAGCGGTTATACGTTCCTTATCTTTTCTTATTTCTGCCTTACTCTTCACTTTCATTGCCGTAGAAGATGCATCAAATACTGTATCAACAAACAGGTTATATTTCCTAGGGCTGCTAAGTGCCTCTTCTATTCTGGATCGATAACTCAAAGTAAGTGTCAGTGTTCCGTTCTGACCGAATGTTAGATCATAGTCCATTAGAGATAAGATCATAGACAACTGCATATTTTCCAAGTCGCCCTGCAATTGAAAGCTAATTGCGTCGTTGCCCCTTGGTATCTCATAGCCTACATTTGCCTTTATCTCATAAAAGGCACTGTTGAACTCCTCTGGGTTTAGCCGATTGTTTCTTACGATGAGGTCAGAGAATTTAAAACTCTTGTTTCCTCCGGCTATTCCCCTTTCTTTCACAAGCGATTCGCCGTTAAGCATAGTCAACACCAAAGTGCAATCAACTATTCTTCCAGCCCCAAATGGGTTTTGGTTCTTGAAATCAAAAGTAAAAGACTTTATCGCTATGTCATCTCCACGCTGGGACTTGCTTGCAAGCATAGCATCTATGTTTGTTTTGGCACTGTCTGGGAAGGCTATCGGTATTTCTCTGATTGATTTGCCTGTGTTTGGGTCTCTGATAACTTTATAAAACAACACCTTGGGAACCAAGTTCGCCTTTTCAAGTGTTGTTAGTCTTAGTATGTTCTTATTGTTGCTTCCGCCAGATGTAAGTTTAGATACAAGTGCCTCTGTATCGTCGTCATGTAAGCTTAAAAAAGAATCCCAACCATAAGGATTTGTCGTAGTCCTCGAAGCGTTGGAGAACATAGTTAAGTTTCTTTTGATAAAACACTGCTCTGCGGCTGAAAGAACCGGAGCTATTTCGTTACTCGACTCTAATGTGTCAAGTACTAGTTGTAAGTTTTCTGATGTGGTTGTCACGTCTAAGCCTCATAAAATCTTAAAATAGTTTCCAAAGGTGTTGGAACCATTACTATATCACCAAATGTTAGTTGATCTTCAGTTGGTTTTTTATTGAACAATGCAACAACCCACCAATATTTTGAATCTCCATAATAGTAATCCGCTAACTTATAATAGTGATCGCCCCTAGACCAAATGTGATCAAGAACATTAATCTCCGACATCTGCTCTGGGGTTGGGTATGCTATGGTGGGTGTGGAGTAATGTTCTATTTGTTTCACACCCCTGTTACGAAAAACATTACGATACAAATCGTTAGAGTTCTCAAGTATTGTCCTGCCGTCATATCTAGAAGCCATAATACATATCCATCCTTATTAATTAAAAAGCTTTGACCATGGGTTATTGTTTTTGTTCGCTCGGTCCAGTAAAGCCTTTTCCCGTGCTTGAAGGACATCAGCATATGCCTTATCAATTTTTCCAGCCTCACTGTCCTTGAATCCCTTGAAATACTCCTGAGAGAAATTTGTGTTCTGTGGAGTTCCGGGGACGCCCGTTCCGCCGTATGGGAAGTTGGAGGGGCTTATGGAAGAGTTTCCATCAAAGTTTTCTTGTCCGTGGTCAAACCCAAGTGTCTGCTGGTGTATCGGAGAAAAGTCACAAGTTAATCTCAACACTTTGGGGAAGATTGCGGGTCCAACAGGGGAGGAGACCATCGTTGTGTCGCCCGCTGGTGGGTTCTCAAAGACGCCGAATTCTAGATCTGGGGTGTGTGTGAAACTCCCTATCGTTCCAGCTAAATCGTTCCAGCCTCCACTATCATTTATCAAGTTTATGTATTTTAATGATATTATTGGAGCGGCACTAAATACCCTTTGGGATCCATGACTAGTGTATGAAGGGTATAGCATTTGCACTAGTGTATTGACATCTGTTAGATTTCTTCTGGCGGATTCGATATTGTGTGCAACCAAGGTCCAACTCAGACTTATGGTTCTCTGTGTATTTTGGTAGTAGGGTATTGGATCTGTCCGACCGAATGCATTCTCTTGAGTAAAATTGCTGCTATAACTATCAGAAAGAGATTCCATAAAAGCAAAGAATCTTACTTGGAATTCAGAAGAACCTACTTTGCTAAAGTCCAAAGTATACCCCTTGTTGATATAGGCTGCAACGCCATCAACCATTCCCATCTTCACCGCTTGTTCTGCGCTTTGTTGGAGATTGCTGACACCAGCTACGGTCTTCTTTTTATTAACATCATTTGCGTTCTTGAATGCCACTGTCTATCGTTTCCTTTTACGCTGGTACTCTTGCGTTCGAACCCATGCCATAGTTCTTATTAACATAATTGATTGTTGTTTCTGCTATTTTGTTTGTGCCAGCGCTATCTAGGAACAACTCTACCTTTACTGGCTGTCCTGTATTCGTGGCAGCCGTTTGTCTATCCATAGCATTGGTTAATCTTACCATTTGTGTTAGCAGCTTTTGGGCAGGATCTTGACCAGCAGCAGCCGAGGTGGCTGGTCTGTTGACTCCTCCTGCATTGGCTGATGGTACTTCTGAATCGAATGCGCCCATATCCTTAGCGGCAAGACCGCCAGAGATTGCTAGGGATGCGGCTGTTCCGACTACCGGTACGAGACTCGCTACTCCCGAAAGTACCTCTGCACCTGCTCCGAAAAGGTCGCCGTCCATTGCTCTGTCTATTGCAAAGCCAGCAGAGAGGAGGAGACCAAGACCCGGAACAGCTTTTGCTAGTGCCTTGCCTCCTGCTTTGGCTGCTATCGGGGCGGCAGCTTTGCTACCCACCTGTGCTGCGCCCTTGCTAGCTACTTTGCCACTCAGCCCACCCATAGTGTCTGCTGCATCAAGGGCGATGTCAAATCCCCCTTTTCCAAGGAGCAGACTACCGATTCCGCCAGCCGCCTTTCCCATCAGTCCTTTGCCGCCGAGCATCATTTTACCCAGCATACCGCCCCCTGCGCCTCCGCCGCCTTTGAAAATACCGCCGAGTGCCTTTGCACCTGCGAGGGAGGAAAGTATTGATATAACACCCGATAAACCCGCAAATACGGCAGAAATTGTTTGGAGGGCGGCGCCTCCTCCAAGTGAATCAATAAATTCAGCAACTTTTGCCTTTCCGTCCATAAATTCATTATTAAGACCAGATAGATTTCTGGTGGCTTGGAGACGGGTTTCGCTCGCCTGTTTCATAATACTAGTTGAATCTTGGGACATCTTATCAAGTTTTGCTTTGCCTTTACCTTCACCCTTGGCAGTCGTCATATCCCCTTCCAAGAAAGCTTTTAATTTACCAGAATCAAGACCTAATCCTTGTTCAAGTAACCCTCTCTCATGGAATCCCATCTGCTCAATCGTTTTTCCAGAGTTTGCCATAGCTTGGCGCAGCATCTCTAATTGTGCTTCGGGTCCGCCTTCTGCTGCCATAGCTAGGTCAAAGGCATTAATGAACGACCCACCCAATACTAGGTTCATATCTGCTACTGCGCTTGCTGCCCCTTCAAATGTTGACAGCCTATCGGAGAGGGAAAATAGATCTGACCCTAGCTCCGACACGTTCATGCCTAGTTTTTTAGCCATCCTTGCTGTCTTGTCAAAAATAGCAGGAGCTTTCGCTCCAAACTGAGACAGTCGAGGTTGCAATTGCTTGAATGATTCTGCCAATTCTGCCGGTGCGACACCTATGTCCCTTCCCGTTTCTGCGAATTCTTGCAAGATTTTTGATGCTTGCGGAACAGACTTCCCCAATTCAGATACTAGGAAATTGAAATTTGAAGCGGTTGTGCTAGCAGAGACCCCAACATTGCTTAGTTTATCAGTTAGACCAACAATTGACACTTGTGATTCTGTTGAGAGAGTGGAGAATCTAGCGAATTCTGTATATAGTGCCGACGTAGCTTCGGCAGATCCTGCCAGCGAAGTACCAAAAGCCAAGCCAGATCTAGCGGCTCCTTCAATTACTTTTGAGTATTCAAGACCTGCACCAGTAGCCCCAGAAAACCCTGTTTGCAATTCATTAAAAAGAACTTGGCTCTGGACCTGCTGGCTAAATAGACCACCTATAATATTGCCAAAACTAAGGGACTTCTTCATCGAGGAGCCGAAGGAGCTTGCTACTTTACCTAGACCTCCAAAGACCTCCTTGAAGTTTTTACCATACAGGTTGACTGATTTAAGGAGTTCTCCGGTTATTGTTTCTTGTTGCTGGGAAAGACCAATCGTCTTCTGGAGAATGTTAGCCAACCCTTCACCGGCTTTTTCTCCGGCTACTAGGGATTTGACAAACTTATCTTGAGATTTGTTTCTAGCGTCCTGTGCTTTGAGTTCTTTTTTGAGACTAGCTAGCCTCTTCGTGGACATTACAGTTTCTTTGTTACCAATCTCTGTGATGAGTTTCTTCTGTGCTTCATAGTTCTCACTAGTGAGGATGCCTCTCCTTTTCTCTCTATCTAAATCAGCCAGCATGAATTCGGAAGCTTTTGCCCTGTGTTCGGCGTCGGCTTCTAGAAGCTCCGTTAAGTTGTTTTGCAGTGCCTCCTTTGCCCTTAATTGAACCACTTGACGTTCGAGACTAGATAGTTCTTCGCCTTTCAAACGTGCTCGTTTGATATCAAACTGCAACTGTTTTTCAAGAGCAACATTAATTTCTTTTATGATATCTAAATCTTTTTGATCAGCCATAATTTATGTTATTTGAAAGGCCACTTGATGCCAGTTTCACTTTCAAAACCTCCAATAGCCTTTTCTAATTTGTGCCTGTTGTCCAGCGTTCTACTATCCCCTAAGCCGAATTTCTCAAAGCTTTGGAGATATCTCTTTTCATTTCCCAATGCTCTTGCAAAGGAAGATATCTGAGTATTTGTTCCTCTGAATTTGGCTGGGATAAAGGAGCCTCCGAACATTGTTGTTAGGAGGAGTTCTATCTGACCTCCAAGCATTCGCAGGTAACTCTCATCAATCGTCTCTGGACTGAGATCTATTACAATAGTTGCCAAGTTTTCTTCATTTATATTAGACATTTATAAAACCCTCCGTTATAAATAGTAAAGTATTACAAAAAGTAAAGACCAAAAGCCTTGGTAAGCAATTGGTCTCTACTATTTTATTTAGTTTGTTTTTCTGTTTGTTTGTGCTCATCATCAAATTGCTTTTGAAGTCTTCTTAAAAACCATCTTCTAACTTGCACTGGTAGGTTGTATGATTCAAAGAGGCTTAGACCTCCGTGATATTTTAAGCTAAAAAGCTCCTCGTATACAATTTCTATGTATTTATCACTCAGGCCAAAAAAATTCGGAGGTAAACGGTACCTCCATTTCTTGCTCGTAGTCGCAAGAATTACATTGGAATTGCTGTGAAAGATCAATGTTTGGCATGATCTTCTTGTAGGAAGAGCGAATGGACCTAGCATCCATTGCTGGCATATTCTCTATAAAAGAATTTAAGAAGTTTGTATCATTTGTTCCGTTGATTGAAACAATGTATGACAACATCTGATCAGTCATGCCTAGCTCGGGGAGTTTATTTTTTACTCGCATCTGATTTGTTTTCACCAGCTTGTCTTCATCTCCACCAGTTAAAAGCTTAATTTCGACAAGAGCCTCTGTTCTTGGAGTCTTGATGATAAAAGTTCCGTTGCTTGTTTGTTCGTAGTCAACTCCAGAGTTCTCCATACCAGTTATGGTAGAAGCCTCCAGTAGATCAAAAGAGTGATCATTTACGTCACCACAAGAGGGACAAGCGACTTTTGTATCATACTCCGAGCCATAGCCTGTAATTCTTGCTGCGACAAGAATTGCGCTCTTATCTCCCACTAAAAGACTTTTAACAGATATGTTCTTGTCTATGATAACACTTTCAAGGAGGCGATCCAATACAACACCTTTTTTAAGAAAAGATTTGTTGACCAAGATGTCTTCATCTCTTGCGGTCATATATCTAATCTCAACGGCTTCTGCATTGTGAAGTGGGTGATTTTCTGGGTAGAACTTTCCACCAGAAGGCAGATCAACTAGCTCAGTTGGCATCGTAAAATGTATATTAGATTGTTGATCCGGGGATATGATTGGAGCGGGGGAGTCTGCTCCGTGGGAAGATCCAAAACGATCTTCGTTATTTCTCAATGACATTTTCGCCTCATTAGTTTTTCTAATTATATATCAAGTTTCTAGGTATGTTAAGCGCTTTATACCGCATCGCTCTTAAGTTTGTTGTAACCGTCTGCGATGCTTTGACCTTTACTTGTCTTTACAGAGCTAGCCTGAATTGGAAGCTTGGCTCCTCCGAGTGGGATGCTGTTGTAAAGGGCATAATCGTAACGAAGTTCAATGTCCATTGTGAGCATATCGTCAGACTCATATTCAAACTCGCCCATATTTACATCCTTTACCCAAGCGTTCTTCAGGGTCCAGATCTCAACGTCTTTGCCTTCGGCGTTCTTGGCTTTGATCTTCACCTCTCCAAGAACCTCTACGGCTTTTTGCTTGGAGATTGACTCATAGGATTGAGGGGCAGGGACATTGTATCCACAAGCTCCCAAAATACCCATTAGGTAAGCAGTTGCATCTGGATTGATCGGGTCAACAGTCGTAAAGGTAACAGTCTGCCACTCAACTTTACCGGGGTAGTAAAACTTGTGATTAAAGAAAGTGTGCTCAGACTCTGTTACATTGAAGCTTGGTCTGTTGACTTTAGTAATAACCCATGCATCGATTCCCGCAAGATTAAGAATAAATCTATATTTTCTTTTTGGTTCGGCTGTAATGTTAGCCCAAAATTTAGATCCGAAGTTATCTGCCATTGTATTAAGTTTCCTTTAATTTTTTGATTATAAAACCCTGTTATATTATAAATAGTTTTTATATTATTTTTTAGTCTTCAAATCCTGCACCAGAGTTAGTAATCACGAAATCAATTGCGAAGAACTCTACTGCCTTGGTTGGCTTCAAGAAGATCTGAGCGTAAATTGTGTTCTTGTCAATAAGGTCTGGTGTCGTTGTCGTTTCATCCAAGATGACTTTGAAAGAGGTCAAACCAAAGTTGTTCTTGATATTTGTCAAGAATGGATTAACCTGACCAGTAAATCTTCCCCAAGTTTGTTCAACGTTCTGGTCGAACAAGAGAGTGGAGGCAATTCTGGAGATTTCTTTCTTAACAAAGATCATCAATCTTCTAACGTTAATTCTATCCAGAGCAGAAGGAGTAACCTGAAGGGTCTTTTGACCAAAGATTACAATACCCTCATTCGGGAAAGAGGCAATTGGATTGAGGTTTCTCTCGTAGAGATAGTCTCTTTCGGCGGAAGTCAATCTGCTTCTAACATTGGTGACTGGGATTCCGGCTGCGCCTTCTGTCAACCCACCCCTGTTAAATCCAGCAGGAGCGAACCAAAGTGCTGCTTGATTCTCAGAGTATGCCATCGCGCCAAATGCTGCGATAGAAGGTGGTGCCCAAATTTGACGACCCGAGATTGTATCAGAAATTCTAACCCAAGGGTAGTATGCAGCGCCATAACTTGAATTAAGATTTCTAGCATCTAAGTTATCTGCCACTTCTTTTACGTGTCGGGAAACTCCGCCTAGCCCTGCACCGTTAGTGATTCTGTCTTGTTCTTTCTGATTGTCCTCAGAAGCCGGTATGTACCCGCCTCTTGGATCAATAATAGCCAAGGAATCTCCACGGGACTCACAGGTTTGAAGCATGTGTGTTGTAAGACCTTCGTTTGTGATGCCGGGAGCAGTTAAGATATTAGCCTCAACAAATTCTGGATCTGCAAACATATCGATTGCCTTCTTCACAGAGTAGAACATAGAGTAAGTTGTTGGTGTTGCTGTGGCGTGTGTCAAAGCTCTAGTAGCATTGAAAGGCTCTTTTTCTGTAATGTCGAATCCATCAAAGCCACCGTACATTGGAGATGTGAATCTATCATACCCTTTGTCGAGGATAGATTTATACGATCCAGATCTAGCCGTAACCGAGTCTCCCTCTGCACGGGATCCTGAACGGTAGTATACTTGAGGGATAGTCTGACCTGCTTTCATCACCAAGTCATCCATGCTGAAATACCAAGATGTGATGGTACCCAGTGCTGGACTTGAACTAAACTTATTTGCTACAGGTAACGGGTACAAAAGATCAGCTAGACCTTCGTCGTATGTTGATCCGCCAGCCGTTCTTGTAAACTGTGCTCCAAAGTAAGCCTCTGTATCATCAGAGAGATCTCCGTCCGAGCCACTGTTTCTGAGTGGTACCGTTGGG
>TARA_R110000796_G_scaffold129256_2_pt1 | contig 14753 bp, 32 predicted proteins | sample TARA_R110000796 | Tara Oceans TARA_R110000796 (sample SAMEA4397815) | marine metagenome | biome: Polar Biome; feature: [SRF] surface water layer (ENVO:00010504); material: water (ENVO:00002006), including particulate matter (ENVO:01000060) such as... | depth 5 m | reverse complement strand
GGGAACGTCAGCTCCATTGCCTCGCGGTAAATGTCGTCCGACGCTTCTTTGTCAGACTTGGCTTGCTTTATTGCCTTTTGGACTTTGGCCATGTCCCACTGTGCCATCTGTTAACCGCCGATCTTGCTCTTGAGCTGTGCGCCCAAGTTACCCATCAGACGATTGCGACCTTCGCGCCCGCCAGCTCCGCTACGTTCGGCGCGTTGCTGTGCGCGGCCCGCGTCCTCGTTTGCATCTTGCGTCCGAACTCGCGCCTCACCTTGCTGCTTTTTCGCGCTGGCTTCCGCTGTCTTTCGCGCTCCGCCGCCAAACAAATTGCTCATGTCGCTCTCCAGATAAATAAGTCCATATCGCGACCAGTTGGGGAAAGCCCTGTCGCTGGTCCGCAGTCATAAACGAAACCAAACGCTTTGGCAAAACGTATTGCACGCGGATCATCGTGGCAAACCCACGCTCGAAGCTCTGAATAAACGCCCATCTGCCCCAATATCTTAAATATCCGCAGCATTGGGCGCAGCTCTAGCCCGGTTGTGATTGCTGCACCGGGATAAGACACAAGCCAGCCCTTTGATCCTAAGTCTGGGATGATCGCCATGCCTGCAATGAACTGCCCTGCGTCACCCTCTAAGCACCATTGCCACTTGGCCTCACTCATCACGATCTGGGCTAAGTGCGGAGCTGCCAACGCCTCTAAGCGATCCTCCGGCCTCAACTCTTGCAGCATGGAGGTCAGACTGCGAGACCCCGTTAGGTTTGGATATAGGATCGCCATAGTCTTCATCTCCTGGATTGCGCCCGGCGCTGTCTGTTTTGGTGATAACGCGGCTGTGCTTGTGGCCTTTGTGCGCGTCCATGCTGTCCGACCCTTGGAGGTGGTGCGGTTTCAGGTCTATGTGGAACTCTTGCACGTCTGGGCCAAGCCATAGCCCCTCCCTGACCGGGACTTGTGGCGCAACAGCTCGCAGAAACGTGCCTTTGTTTAGGTGGATGCGGTTTTTGTTGTCGAGCTGCACCGCCTTTGTCACCCAAGCGGTGTTGTCGTGGACCATAAACGACGGCAGGGCCTCCACGTTGCCCTTGCACGCGGCCATCAGCGTGGCGATTGATAGGTCGATTATCTCGGTCAACTTGAACCCTCCTTATATGCGGCGATGAGATCGGCAAGGCCGATACAAACAGCGGTGCGACTATCCCGGCGCTTCATGAAACTTGAAGCGAGATTTTTGTCGCCTTCCCGATCGGCCCGAGCCATACGCCCGAACCATAGAGAGGCCTCCCTGTTAGCCACATCAAGCGCGTCATCAAGCGCATCAAGCGTTCTATCTGCCATCGGTCGAACCCTCCTTGTCGTTGGTCGCGCCGCCGCACACCCAATAGATGAAACCTGACGCCCACGCGGGGCAGATCGTGACAACCTTGCAAGCCCAGCACATCGGCGTCGGGCCATAATCGAAAAGAAAATAAGCGCGGCGCGGCGAATAGCACGCCTCACAGTTACAGCCTTGATCGCGCATCAACTGCCCTCCTTACATGACTTTACAAACAGCACCAACCACGGCGCAACGCTCAACACTGCCAGCACCGCGAACGGGATTGGCTTGATTGGAAAGCTCGCATTGAGCGACATTAAAAGATAGCCCGTTGACATTGCGCAGATGAAACAAAGCGATGGTGAAAGTCTCATTTCGTTTTCCCCTTTAGGTGATCGCGCATAACTCTATGCTTTTTGCGCTTCTGGTTTTCCAAGTGCGTGACCAGATCAAGGTGCGCAGGATTGCAACACCGCCGATTTTCGCAGGTGTGATCCACCTGCCGCTTACCTGGGATATAGCCATGATAGTGGCAGAATACCACGATATGAACCGCAACCGTTTGACCGTCGAGGTGCATCCGGCCATAGCCACCGCCCCGACCATCGCCGGACGTTGGCCCCTGCCACTCCCAACAGCCTGTTTCCTTGCTGCGTCTGACGCGGGCCATGATTTTATCCATGATGAGCGTGCGCCGTTGCTTTGGTTCGTTCACATCAATCTCCATTTCTGCAAAGCCAGCTTGGTATCTGCAATGCTTCGGACAATCTCATAAGACGAGCCAGCATTGAGAATAGCTACCTCTACCGCCTCCTGCTCGAATGATTGCACGCCATCCGGTGCCTTGACCTCCAGGAAGTAAACGCGGCCATCCAGTACGAACTCCAGGTCCGGCCAACCGGGTCGCATCCCCATCCGCTTCGCGCGTGCCTGGGCGATTGCCTTGGTCTTGGCGTCGGCCTTGAGGTTCATTTCGTTGGGGCTGTGGTGGATCACTGCCCGAATAGGCAACACAAGCTCCAGATACTCTAGGATCGCGACGTGAATTGGCCCCTCGTTATCCTTGCGCTTTACCTTCGACGGTAGCGCCTGCATCTGCGCTGCCGTTGGATCGTTGCCAAGCTGAAACTGGAGCAGTTGGGCCGCTGTCATGCGCTCCGTCATTTCCTTGCCCCCAGCATGGCCAGCCCTTTTGCCAGCCGATCACGGATTGTTGCCGTGCTGATCGACTTGGCAGACTTGCAAGGGCAGGGCTTGAGCGCGACCCGCAGCGAGTGAACTTCTTCCAGCGGCACGCGGATCACAGCGTAGTCACCCTCGACCTTTATTGAGCTTGTGCGGGCAGTCATTGCTTGCCCTCTGCCCGGCGCATCCTGCGGATCGCGGTATTCATGATCTTACCCTTTTCTTTATAATTCTCCGTTGCAGTCACAGCGGCACGGCCTAAACGGTCCTCAAGAACCTTAACCCGTTGTTCTTCCACATGATTTAGGTGGTCACGCCATCGGCTCGTCGTTTTGTTGTGTGGTGCCTTGCGCTGCACAAAATCCTTGCCCATTCCAGATATCCCTTTGTTTGTTGGATACTTGTACAGTTGACAAGGCTACACAGTCAAGAGTAACGTGCAAACAGATGCACTTCTGCATTCACCCCAGAAAGGGAAAGACTATGAAAAACTTAATGACAACAACCGCGATCCTCGTGCTTACGATCACAGCGTCCAGCGCATTTGCGGACAGCAACCGCAACAGCAACAGCAACCGCAATCACAACGTTGCAATGGCTGGCGCAAGCGCGGAAGCAAACGCAGCGGCAATCGCGGCACAGCAACAAGCGCAGATGCAGGGCCAGAACCAAGGCCAGAACCAGCGCCAACGGCAAGCGCAGTCTGCCGACAACTACAACAACATCAACATGGAAGGCAGCGTATCGGCATCAGTCGGCGCGGCATCCTGCGCAAACGGCGTATCAATCGGTGCGCCTGGGATCGGTGCGATTGGCGGAAGTTGGTCGGATCGCGATTGCAAAGTCGTGAATGAAGCCGCAGCACTCGCCGCGCTTGGCCGCACAGACCTGGCAATCAGCCACATGACACATATCCCACGCGTGGCTGAAACTATCCGTGCCTCGCAGGAAGTTGTGTCCGTTGCACCTGTGGCGTCTGTCTCCGCTGCATATTCGTTCTGCGGCGAAGTTGATGGCGTGTTTACTGTTCGCGTACCAGTGGGCGGTGATGCTGCTCTTGCTTCTGCGCAGTGCATGGCGACCCGCTAAACCAAAGTCGCGCAGCTTCTTAATTGAGGCTGCGCACCACCTTTATCGAAAGGCACACCATGCACCCCAGCGACGGAAACACAGCCGCAATTGAGCGCCACCTCGCCGAGCAGGAAGCACACGACGCGGCCCAGCCGCTTTATTGCCCAGCGTGTGATGAGACGATCAGCGGAGAATATGAAACCTGCCTCTACTGCGGCGGCGAACTTGAGGAAACACCATGACTAAATTTCAACGCATATTCGCGCTACTCACTGCCCTTGTGGTCTGCTTCCTTGCGGTGGTCACTGTAATTGGCTTTAGCTATGGGGCTCTCGCTGTAGGCATCACGCTAATGTGTACAACTATTGCCGTCGTGGTGTTATGGGTTATCGCCTTTGCGTCCGCGATGCTTTCCGGCCAACTTTGAAAGAGAAAACATCATGACCCTACCCACATACAACTCCATGCCGCCCTTGACGCCACACAAGCCAGAAGATCGGTTCCCGAAGCTGGCACCACCGGAAGACGAGCGGATCAAACAAGCTACCACCTATCTCAAGCGGTTTGCGTGGGCCATTGCTGCCGTCGCTCTCGCTGTCACTGCCTGGGGTGTGTTGATCTAAAACACCTCAAAGTCACCATCAGCTTGCGAGCTGCCGCCCCAGCCGTCCTTTTTCCCACCAAGCCGGACAAACTCACCAGCACCAAGGAAGCCATAGCCTGCCCCGTCGCAGATATGGCTTTCGTCATTCTTGGATGGCTTATCCGCGAAACGTTCTTCGCCAGACACAGCCAACCGTTTGAAGTGCCACGCGCCCATCAATCCCTTGTGCAGAGTTGGGCAAGCTGCCTTTGCAACCAACAGACCCGGCTTGCCGTCAATCATGCGCTCACACGGAGCAGATAGCGCCGCCTGTCTCATCTTTGGGTCTTGTGACGGCGCGGCCTCGCAATTCATTCCGAATTCGTTGCGCAGGAAATCAAAAGAAGCTGTCTCGAATATCTCGTCGCGCTTCTCGCCTGCCGGGTCGCCGTAGAATGTCCCTATCAGGCCACGCTCTACGTGTGACGGGAAATGCTTAACCAGCGCTTCCTTGATTAGCTCGCCAAAACGTTTCACGCCCATATCAAAACAGACCACCTCGCGGTGCGCCAGGTAGATGCCGCGCGGATGCTTTTGGAATAGCAGGCACGACGGCTGGAGCGTACCGCCGCCAATGTCCATCCCGCCCATGATCGGCTCGTCCATCATCACAGGCAGATGGTCGACGCCATGCACCTGGCCGTTGTATTGCGGGATCACGCGCCGCCCATCACTCACGAACGTATAAACGCCCTGGAGGTAGGACATGATTTCCTCAACCGTCTTACCGCCCAGGGCTCGCCCGTAGTAGCTGCGCTTGCCCAGCGGATTGGCTCCGGCGTCCACCTTTGACAGCGCGACAAGGTTTTCCATCCACGGGTTGACGATCCAGAACCGACCAGCGGCCGGGATAACCTCAATGGGGCAATCTACTTTCTGCGTCTTGCCTCGAAAATGGATCAGCACCTCCGCCGATGTAAGCCGCAAGCCTTGGTATTCTGGGAAGTTTTCGTCTATGACCTCCGCGCCACCGTTCAGCTCGACCACCTCAAGCACGCCAGGCGGTTGCCTGTGGAAGTTGTAGCCGTCTGGCCTGTCCACCTCATCCCACTTGTAGAGCCAATGATCCGCGTCAGGCGGGTTGCTGTCTGCCCACATGCCGGACCAGGTAGATGGCCGATCATTCAGACCATAACGTCCGACACGTTCAGACATGCGCGAGATTACAGCACGCGGGACTTCCCGCACCTCGTTGATGAAAGCGCCCGTCAGCTCCAGGGATAGCAGTTTCTTCACGTCCTTGGGCCGATCAAGCGCGATGAAGTTGACCTCAATCTCAAGCCCGCTGCCCCTGGGCTCAATGATGTGCGTGGCAGGTGATCGCCATACAATCTCCCCGAAGCTCTCGTCGGGATAGATTTGGCCATAGGTCACGGCTGTTGTGGCTCGCAGCTCCGGCATGGTGTTACGAACGACGGCAAAGCGTGATCGCCTGATATCGTCCGCGCTGGCTTCCTGCTCTTTGCCAATGTCGATAATCCGTTGCAGGCTTGGGACTGACTTGCCCGACCCCACCGGGCCGATGATGAAGGACGCAAAGCTGCGATCCTTCTTGTAATTCCAGGCAATCGGGCTCGTGCTGTAATCCCAGGTTGATGTGGTCAATCTTCGCCCTCCGTTGGTGCTGTTAGCCATTTTGCAAGCTCATCCGCACCCATCGCAACCGCCTTCGGATGATCTATAAGATCACCCATTGCCTTCGCGCACCAAGCAACGGCGCACGCCTCGCGCAGTGTCAAACCGACTTTTGAAGCGCCTTCTTTTGTAATCATCTACTCGTCCTCCTTTGGTTGCCATTTAGGGATCGCCAGCTCCTTGCCTTCCAGCGCTGCCGGGGCAATCACATTCATGCTGAACACGTCGCCAGTCCCGTCTTTTCCGTCGTCTTCCCGGCCATACTTGTGGTTGACCTCAAGCGCGAACTTCGCACCGTGGGCCGCTTCCCTCGAATAGAGCGCTGTTTCTGCGAATTCTGCTATCCGTTCCTTAGCGTGCGCAATGATCGGGATAAAACCGTCGTCCCTCGTCCCCTCCCCTTTGCCATAGTGCATGAGGGTCACTCGTGTTGTGCCGAGGGCGATTGCGAGCCCTGCCATAGTTGGAGGGTTCTGGTATTCTTCTTCCCAAGAGATTGGTTTGCCGTCGTCACCCTTGCCGTGAAACTTCCTTATTTTGGTCAGGCTGTCGAAATATGCTTCGATACGATCCTCGACTTGGCTTGTGTCGGTAAATGCTAAGACGCCGCGTTCTGCCATGAGGCCCCCTTTTTACGCCCACACAGCGCGAGTTGCCCCGTTTGGTCACATGGGGTTAGAAAAAAAAATCTTGACGCGTTGCGCCAACTGTTTGCCCGCCCCGCGTCGATTTTAGAGCAGTATTGCATTAGATATCCACTCCACACTTGCGCATCTGGTCTTTTGTGACGTTTCCACGGTCTACGATCTGCATTGCTTGTTGCGCAGAAAGTGCCGTGATCGGGACGCGTTTTTCTTGCTTAATCTGTTCTTCCCAAAAAAGAAAAAAATCTTCTCGCCCCTTATCTTTAGATAAGTTTGGTTTTGGTTGTTGAGCCCCCCGTTGCAACGCTCCTGTGCTTCCCGTTCCAACGTTCGTTGAACCTAGTTTCTTTTTTAACAACGCCCTAGCCTCCGCAGATCGCACCCCCGCGTCGCGTTTCTGCTCTACCTTTTCCGCGACGCCGCGTCGCACTTTTGAGAGCTTTTTTTGAATTAGGCTGTCGTCAACCTCTATGAAAAACGCCATCAAAACGGGCTTTACCGTGGCCCACCGCTTAGGCGTCAAACCCAGCATCGTGCGAAGTCGCAGATCATTGTTAGGCAGGCGGCATTCCGGCGTCCTCCATGCGAAAATTAAGAGCCGCATATAGCAACCAAATTCCGCATCCGTCAGATGCACCGTGTCAGCGATCAGCGCATCGGTGAAAATTGGAAGCGCCGGGAATTCAGCCATTTTGCATTGCCGCCGTCCGGCTTTCCATTTCTACCACAAGCGCCATGACCTCGATGCCGTTTTCGCGCATGAGATAGGCAGACCCCGCAGCCTGCTCCAATTGCTTCTCGTTTAGAGCGCTACCGCCGAGCAGGTAAACACGCAGCGCAGCGCCCACCACCGTGGGCTTGAGGATCGCGACCTTGGAGGCAAGGCCGTCCGTGTTGAGTTGATTGTTCATTGGCTTGGCACCTTCCGTGCAAACTGGTCCCGGCGCAGCGTGACCGCCTTGCCCTCTGTAACGTCTTCGCCTTCCTCTGCATAGCGCATGGCCATGACACGCGACCTGGAAAGCACCGTGGTGAGATACGCCGCCAGGCGTTCCTCTACTGAATAAGTAGGATGGTCCCCGAATTCGTCCAAAATCCACTTGGCCACGCGAGCCTTGACCGGGACCGTTACCGTAAAGTCTTTCGGGATCGCCGCCTCCGGCGTCAGCTCGTCTTCTGCCGCGATCATCGCGTCCGTGAGCGATATACCGCGCTCTGACTTGATAGCCATAGCCCGTTCGAGGATTTGTTCGTCTGTTATATCAGTCACTTGGCTGCTCCATTAAAAATTAATTACCCATACCTAATAAAAACTATTGACCCCGTAAAGAACATTCCTTAAAACATACATTGAAGGCCACGAAGATGGCCACGCAGTAACCCCAGATTGGAGACACCATGCAGTTTAGAAAAATCTTTGAAGGAACCGCCGACGAGCCAAAAACCTTTGAGCTTATCAATCGCGGATATTCGCCGGACGTGTTCCAGGCGGGCGATTGGTTTGAGGCTCAAGAAGATGAGTATTGGTATTTCCTGGGGTGCCTGCCACCGATGGACATGCTGGGCGGTGCCTTTAGCATTTGCGAGTTTTGCACCGGAAGCCTTACTACCATGTGGGTCAAGATCGGCAAAGATGAACCACGGTTTTTCTGTGTCACCATTGAGCGGAAAGATGAGGGCGATTTCAAGGAAGCGCTGCGAATGTTCCTGAACATGATAGCCGTCGAGGTTTTCGCATGATCCAGTTTGACCTCTTTGACCAAGGCGGCGACAGCCAAACCGGATCGCGCCAGACTGATATCGAAATGCTAATCGCGGAGAAAAGCCCCATGAACAACTATGCAGCCAAACAAGAAGCCAAACGGGATCGCCTGGAGGCGGCAGCGGATCGGGCAGAAGCCCGGAGTGATGCAGCCTATGGACGGTCTGACATGAGCGAGAAGGCCAGCGGCATCCCCTTTGGTCAACCTATCCTGGTCGGACACCACAGCGAGGGACGCCACCGCGCAGCTATCAAGCGGGCAGACAATGCCATGCGTAAGAGCGTCGAAGAAGACAAGAACGCCAAAAGGTTGCGGGCCAAGGCCGATGGGATCGGCAAGGGCGGGATCAGCTCGGACGATCCAAGCGCGGTAAGCCAGTTGGAAGCCCAGATATTCGCCTGCAAAGCCAGTCAAGACCTTATGCGGGAGGGCAACAAGATTGTGCGCCGTTACTTGAAGAAAGGTTATTGCGCAGAATACCAAGCCGAAATGGAGAAGCTGCGCCCCGGTATGCGTGAAGACCAAGCACGCGGCATCCTGGAGCCAGACTTCGCAGGGCGTCCCGGCTTTCCTTCTTACGCAATGAGCAACAACAACGCGAACATCAAACGGATGGAGAAGCGGGTTGTGGAATTGAAGGCAGCAAGCGAGCGCGAGCAGGTCGAGATCGCAAAGGAAGGCTTCAAGGTTGTTCAAAACGTCGAAGAAAACCGCTTGCAGTTTGTCTTTGATGGAAAGCCAAGCGAGGCAGTCCGCAAGATCATGAAGTCCAACGGCTTTCGCTGGGCTCCATCACAAGAGGCATGGCAGCGCCAGTTGACCAACAATGCGATCTGGTCCGGCAAGCGTGCGATGGCTGAAATAGAGGCGGCGGCGTAAGCCCCGCCCACCCCAAACAGGAGACAAAAATGCCCGAAGTAATCACCCCAGAAAACCAAGCCTACATGGACAGAACCAACGCCATGATCGCAGATCGCGATATGGCCCAGGTCCAATACGTTTTGGACACTTACCCCGAAGCCAATTCGGACGGATTGAAAAACTTTGCCAAAGTAGAATACGCCCGCGTTCGGAAGTTGATCGAAAAATATGGCGTTGGTGTTCGTCCCTCGTGGGTCAGCTCCGAAATGGCTTCGCTGGAAAGTCGCGGGCGCATATTCAAGCTGGCCGCGAAAAAGAGGGAGCGCCAAGAGATACAGCAAGATTTGATTGAAGCCGTTATGCTCGTTCAGTTTAACTTGCGGACGTTCGCAGCGCAAAAATTTGACATATCCCCAAGCGAAGCAATGGGCCTGGATCAGATATTGGAAGACGCCAAAATCCTATCGGGATGGACACCCAAAAAGCCGAAGGGCTGACGCATCGGTGAGGGGCGGCAACGTCGCCCCCATCCCATGCACCAGCATGACACCCCAGAGAAGGAAAACACGATGAACCTTGAAACCCAAAAAGAGCGGGCTTGCGCAGTGATTAATCCGGTCAAATTCATGAACCAAGATTTGAGCGGCCTGCCGGAAGTCCTGCGCATCGGCTATGCCCGTTGGTGGCTGTTTGGCATCCCTGCCGGGTCATTCCTGCAAGCCGTGATCGAAAACAATATGTTCAAAGCCGTGGTGAAAGCCGACGATGGGAACCTGGCCAACCTTAAGCCGATTGTGCTTTGGCTTTACAACAACGGAGACAGCCGCGCCATTGGGATCAACGCGAAAGCCTGGGGCGATGCTGGCGGATTTTTTGGGCGTTCGATCGCAGCGGAAGAAAGGGCCAAAAACGATGGATCGTAAAACCTGCCTTTGGCACAAGTGCGCAAAATCGTTTCAACCGGAACACGTATTGACGCGGTTTTGTAGCAAGGAATGCCAGAAAAATCGGGCAAATTGGAAGTCCGTGAGGGGTTCCACACTTGTGGATCTTCTTTTGAGCGGGGACGCCAACGGGTTGATGCTCGCAAAACGCAAAATTGAAAAAGAAATACAGGAAAACACCCCATGAAGATTGAACGCGACGACCTCCCGATGATGCTCAAAGAGGATCAGATGGACTTCCCGACATACTTAGGCGACCCAATGCCAGAGCCGTCTATGACCTCCAGCATTGTGCGCGAGCTGATAGCGACGGCACCGCGCAAGGTGTGGGAAGGCAACAAGCGCCTAAACCCAAAAGCCGAAAGCACGCAAAAGACAATCTTTGACCTGGGAACCGCAGCGCACAAGCTGTTTACCGGATCGGGCGAGCCCATTGTCGTGATCGACGCCAAGGCGTTTCAATCCAACGACGCCAAAGCGCAGCGGGATGCAGCATATGCAGCAGGCAAAACCCCGATCTTGATAGGCAACATGCCCCGCGTCAAAGCGATGGCCGCTGCCGCCCTAGAGCAATTCAGCGAAAACCCCGATATTGGGCCATTCTTGCGCGGTGAAAAGGGCGAGCTGTTGCGCGAGGCAACAATCATGTGGGTTGAAGATGGCGTGATGCACCGCTGCCGCCCTGACTTCTACAGCGCAGAACACAACGTAATCATCCATTACAAAACGACGGGCGTGTCGATCGCTCCGAATGATCTGGCAAAATATGCGGCCGGAGCTGGCTGGTATCTAACCGCGGCACATTATGGCGCTGGAGCTAAGTTTCTGGCAGGTCGCGCACCAAAGCAATTCTTTGCTGTGCAGGAGACAGACGCGCCACACCTTTGCGTTGTCGCGGAGCTGGACGCGACGTTCATCGCTGCCGCACACATGCGCCGCACGCGCTCCATGATGATCTGGGGCCGCTGCATCCACAACAACACCTGGCCGGGCTTCCCATCGCGCACCGTAAAGCTCGAATGCCCCGAATGGCTGGAGCGCAATTTGACGGCGGACAAGGACGCCGAAAACGAAGCCACCAAAGCGGGCAAGGATTTGTTGGACTATGCGCAGCAATGGCAAGCGCCAAACGGATGGCAAGCGCCGTCTGCAATGGGTAGCGATGAGGTGATCGAATGAGCTTTACTTTCAAAGACCCCGACGAGGGGGACAACCACCTGTTAATTTCAATTTCCAGCGCGTCAGGAGGTGGCAAAACCTGGTCCGCGATGGAGCTGGCCACGGGTATCTGTGGCGACGAACCTTTTGCGGTGATCGACACCGAGGCAGGACGGGCCAAGCACTACCGGAGCCGCTTCAATTTCAAGCACCTTGATATGACGCCACCATTCACGCCGGAGCGTTACCTGCAAGCTGTCAAGGCCGCTGAAAAGGAAGGGTTCAAGGCCATTGTGATTGACAGCATGTCGCACGAATACGACGGCGAAGGCGGTCTGTTTGATATCCACGACGCGAGCCCCGGCCAAGGCCCTGGGAAATGGAAGGATGCAAAGCGCCGCCACAAAAAAATGATGAACGGATTTTTGCAGACGCGATCCGACCTGATCTTCTGCCTGCGTGCCGACGAAAAAATCGACATGAGCCAAAAGGATGATCGCGGCAAAGTTATCATCACATCACAAGGCTGGGTTCCGATCCAAGAAAAGAGGTTCCAATATGAAATGACCCTAAGCCTGACCATGACGCCGCAAGAGCCTGGGATCGTAAACCTGCAACTGCCCCACAAAATCCAGGACCAACACCGGATGAGCTTTAACCCCGGCACACACGTCACAGCCGAAGCAGGCAAGGCGTTGGCAGCTTGGGCGCGAGGTGACGACACCGAAAGCCCAGACAAAGAACTGTGGGACAAGGCGCGACGTGTTGCCCAGGACGGCATGGCCCCACTGAAAACCTACTTCAACAACGTCTTAACCGACGCAGAACGATTAAAGCTCAAACCTATCGGCGTTGAGTTAAACGCAACAGCAAAGCGGGCCGACGCCAACCGTGGCGAGATAGGCTAACCCCGCACAACCACACCCCAACCTAGCGTAGAAGGATCAACGCACATGACCAACGACACCCCAGAGACAGGCACTTCAATCATCCTGGCACCAGGCACGAGCCTGAAAAGCCTCTTGAGCATCGACAAGGGCTTGGACCCCGTATTGGACCAGATCGAACGCGACGCACGCGCAGAGGTTGCCGACCTGACAACACCGAAAGGCCGCAAGGCTGTGGCTTCTTTGGCCTATCGTGTGGCGCAGTCAAAATCTGCGCTTGATGCAGTCGGAAAAGCAATGAATGCGGAAGCACGCAAAAAGATTGACGTTGTGGACGCCCAGCGCCGCGCAGCTCGTGAACGGCTGGACACCTTGCGGGATGAAATCCGCGATCCGCTGACAGCTTGGGAAGCGGCAGACGAAAAACGCATCGCAGATCACAGGATTGCAATGAGCGCGTTTGATCTAAACCGCGTGACTGCAATGAATGCTGTCGAGGAAATACAATCGGCCATTGATAGCGCTCAAACTGTATCACTGCGGGATTGGGAGGAATTTGCAGACGAGGCCGACGCTATGGCTGGGGCCGCTTTAGCAAAATTTGAATGCGATCTGGAGGCGGCGAAGGAACGCGAACGGCAGGCGGAAGAATTGGCCAGTCTAAAAGCGGATGCAGAAGCCCGCAAGATCGCGGACGACGAGCGCGAGCGCCAGGCGGTTTTGGAGCGGGACCGGATAGCGCAAGAGGAAGCCGACAGGATCGAAGCCAAGCGCGTGGAGGATGAACGGGTAGAGGCCGAGCGGATCGCGGCAGAAAAGGCCAAAGCGGATCAGCTCGCGGCAGCACAGGCGGAGAAGGAACGCCACGAACGTTATTCGCGCGAAGCCGACGAACGCCAAAGGGCGGCACTACAGGCGGAGCGTGACCGGATCGCAAAGGCCAAGGACGACGAGGACAAAGCGCGGGCCAAGCGGGAGGCCGACAAAAAGCACGTCTTTAGAATACGTGGCGAGATCACAAAAGCGCTTGAAAACTACGCAGGGCCACGGATGGAAGACATAGCCCAAGCGATCATCGACGGCAAAATCCCGCACGTCACAGCGACAATCTAGCCCCGCACAAACGAAAAGACCGCGCCCCAGATTTCAAGGCGCGGTCCAATGGGGCAACGTCCCCAGCAACATCATTGTTGCTATTAGGTATAGCTAGCTTACTCCGCCGCAGTGTCAAGGATCGTAGCAATGGCAACCACCTTACCACGGTTGCAGTCGTCACTTTGGACCGCTTCAACATAGGCCACCGCAAGATTTCGCGGCGTGCTTATGTCTCGTGGCTGTCGATCACAAGGCGTCAAGGTCGCTTGCGGAATGTCCGGCGAAACATAGACGTATTCAATCAGGGGCTCCGCGCAACCCATTAAGAATATCGGCAATAGCAGGATCAAGCGGCTCATCGGCACACTCCCCTAATTCGGCAGTGAGTATCGCTTCGACAGATGCCGTTGCTTCCCTTGCCTGTTTCACTTCAAGCGCCGCGCGAACCGCGTCCACCTCTCTTGCAATGGCCGATTGTGCGTTTTGATTTGTTAACGCCGCGTTGGATCGGGACAGTGAGGCGATTTCAGCCCCTTGTGTGGCGATTGTGACCCTCATGGCCATAACGTACCAAACGCCCCCACCTACCAACACAGCGGCCAGGAAGTAGGGCAACAGGCGGATCATGTCACCACCAAATATACACCCACGACCACAAGCCCGATCACCCAGAATATAAAGCCCCAATCAATCCTCATTTAGCCCACCCTCGTTTTCCATCAGAGCATCCCCCGCATACGAGCGCGAAGAATGTCCCCGGCTTCTCGCGCGTCCGTGACCTTTGCATCTTCGGGCAACCAGCGAATGTCCCATTTGCCGTTTTGCGTGATCCCCAGCGTTGGCTGGATTTCAGCGTGCGTCAACATGCTCCAAGGCGTGATTGGGATATCAAATTGATAGTGATAGTCGACGCCGCGCATCAGCATGGCGTCAATCCCTGCCCAGGTCATAGGATACTGGCCCACGTCGAGCGGCCAGCCTTCCGCGTTGCCCATCGCAATTACAGCCTGACCAATGCGACCCGTGTTGGCGTTCCTGCTATGAGATACGCCGACGCCTTTGCGCCAGTCATAATTTGCCTGGTGTTCAGCCCTTGCGCCGCCATCATACGAGTTGCCAAGGTGATCGTGGCCGTCGTTGTAGTGGCTCAACACCTTGTCGGTCACGGTGTACGAACTCGCAGCCCAATGCCAGATGATCCCGTGCAGGCCCGATTGATTGAACAGCAGGTGCGGACGCTTGACCTTGCGAAGCTCCATCGCCTGCTCGATCCCAGCACGCGTGTTCGGCCCGTTCATTCCGTCGACGACTAGCAGCCCCGTTGGGCAGTCCTCGAACATCAGCGCGTTAACCCGCGCCTGCATATCTCGTACAGTGTATCCCATCAGTCATCCCCTAGATTTATGGTCAGCCACGGAGGTGCCACGTCGTCAGGAGCCCCCAGCCATTCGGGATCGGCAAGCAGCAGTGCAACTACGGCCACCAAAACCCACACGTCGAAGCGTCTGTTACGCTTATACTCGCTACTTCGTTTCGTCACGATCCTCCTCCTTCAGT
>TARA_R110000796_G_scaffold145845_2_pt1 | contig 14801 bp, 13 predicted proteins | sample TARA_R110000796 | Tara Oceans TARA_R110000796 (sample SAMEA4397815) | marine metagenome | biome: Polar Biome; feature: [SRF] surface water layer (ENVO:00010504); material: water (ENVO:00002006), including particulate matter (ENVO:01000060) such as... | depth 5 m | reverse complement strand
GAACAACCCGGCAGACTTCTTCTCGCAGTTGATCCGAGGCGCACCGGAGAACGGTTGGCACCTGATTACGATGTGGTGGTGGGAGCACCCCGCCTACTCCGATGATCTCGTTCCGGCAGACTTCGAGCACAGCCTGACGGAGTACGAGACGGGCATCCGAGACGAATACCATCTGTCCCTTGGTCAACTGCACTGGCGGCGACGGACGGAGAAGCGGCTTGGATCAACGCACAAGTTCAGGCGGGAGTATCCAGCCTGTCTCGATGACTGCTTCCTCGACCGTGAGGGTGGCTACTTCGGTGATGATGTCCTGTCTGACATCCACGTAGTCGAGCACACCTTGCACGGAGACAACCATGGGCGGGAGATCGAAGCGCCACACCATCACGACAAATACGTGATGGGCGCGGACATCGGTGGAGGCGTAGGCGGCGACTACAGTGCCTTGTGCGTCGTCTCCGTCAGCACCCGTCAGGTGGTCTACACCGAGAGGAACAACACAAGCACCCCGGCTGCATGGGCGCATCGAGTCATCCAAGTGGCAAGCCGCTACAACCAAGCCCTTGTATTGGCTGAATCAAACAACCACGGTCATGCCTTCCTGCTGGAGATGAACAACTGCATGTACCGGAACCAATGGCTCAACCCGAAGAACGGCAAGCCGTGGGTGACGAGCCTCCAGTCCAAACTCGATGCCTTCGATACGCTCCGTGAAGCACTCAAACTGGTCCAGATACTTGACCGCCCCACATGGCTCGAACTGCGGTCCCTGACCATCATGCCCGGTAAGGTGGCACCGGAGGCCCCCAAGGGCAGTCACGACGACTCAGCGATGGCCTGTGCCCTTGCGTTCAGGTGTCTCCGAGATGTCCCGTCTACATGGCGCACCCATGCGTTACAATCGTCCCGAACTCGGATCGACGACTTGATTGCAGCGTCAAGGGCAAGGCGCATACGATCCTCCAGCCTTCCCTTCTAAGAGGTGCATATGCTTGAACCTTCTGACATCCGTGACATTCTCGAACAGCACGACCTCTCATGCCTGTTCGTAGCACCGTCGTCTGTTCCGGCCATTCACCCAAGCAGCGATGGTGGTCTGCCCGACACCGCACTCGTCGGCAAGGACTTGCTGAGTCTCGCCCCTACGCCATCTGCGGATCACTGCGATGACTTCCTCGTCAGTGTGCCGAGCCTGATGCTGCTCGATGCCCTTGGGTACGTCACCGACCTTGTGGCGTCCCTTGCGAACCATGTCGGCGCTGTTGTCGGCCTTGGTCCCGAGGAACAGGTGAGCGGGGTTGACGCACTTCCGGTTGTCGCAGGTGTGGCAGATGCACATGCCGTCAGGAATGTCACCGTGATGCAGACGGTAGGACACTCGATGGGCGTACTTCTCACCCATGAACGACATGCTTCCGTAGCCGTTGGTGAGGCCATACTGCCATTCCCAGCATCCTCCGTCAGTCTCAGTGGATCGCCTTCTCAGATGCAGTTTCGGGTCTGTGATTCTCATACTGACTCCTTCTGCTAAAGGATTAGCACGACTATGCTTACACCGCACGACATTCGGGACATTCTGGAACAGCACGACTTGTACTTCGATGCACGGCGCGACCGACTCCGAGAGATGCGTCGGCTCTACATGACAGATTTCTGGGGCGGTAGAGAGATGCCCCTGATGGATGGCATCCTCCGTACCGAGGTGCCCAAGGCATACGCGGTCGTGGAGTCCTACCTTGGCTCGCTGTACGCGAAGAACCCAGCCGTCCGTGTCGAGCCTGATGTCCGTGACCGAGGCAACCCCGAAGTCGCTCAGGCAACAGCCAACCAGTACCTCCTGACGATCCGAGAGCAGGTCGAGGACGCCACTCGCCTTGCGTTGATCTACCCCTGCTCCTTCATCCTGATGGCGACGGTGGAGAACGTGGACCCGCTGAAGCGTGTGTCCTGTGCGGCGCTGCCTCCGTGGGAGGTCATCGTGGACGCCACATCAGCCTCGTGGGACGCGCAACGCTTCGTCGGGCGTACTCACCTTATGCCCATCGCAGAAGCCAGTGTGCGGTACGGCAAGCCCGCTGAAGACTTCCGCAGTCGGGCCTACAGCAAGTGGATCGAGAGCACTGGCATCGCAGGCAAGTCCACCATGATGGGCCTCGACTCCAACACAGGCGGTGTGCCTGACTCGGACAAGTGGGTTCGGGTGGTCGAGATGTTTGACCTGCTCCATGACAAGTTGCTCGTGTGGTCGCCCGACTACTCCGAGGGCAACGACTTCCTGTTCACTGGCGTCAAGGTGCAGGTCGGTGCGCTGGACAGTGCAGCAGGCTCAGACATGGAGACCCCCGACGCGGAAATCGAGCACGAGACGACCGGCATCCCGTTCAAGTCGGCATCAGGCCAGCCTGTCATCCCGATCATCCCGCTGTACTTCTCTCGTGATCCTGACACGCCCCTTCGTGGCTACAGCCTCGTCGGTCGCTCCCTCGACCAGTTCCGGGAGATGAACGTCATGCGGACGTATCAGGCACAGGGCGTGCGGCGCATGGCAAGGCAGTGGATGGTCCGTGCAGGCTTCCTGTCCGAAGATGGTGCTGCCAAGATCGCTCAGGGCATGGACGGAGAGTTCATCGAGATTAGCCTTCAGCCGGGTCTGCCCATCGAGGGGAACATCATCCCGGTCCCGCAGGCTCCCATCCCGGCAGACATCGGCATGTACGCGCAGACGGTAGCCAACGACATCAACGATGCTGGACTGCTTGCACCCTTCACGAGAGGGGAGGTCACGAAGTCCACTGCAACCGAGCAGAACTACCTTGCTGCCTACACTTCCAGCGAAATCGGCAGGATGGCTCGCATCCGAGACTCCGTGATCACGAACATCGCCAACACGTTCAACGTGATGCTCTCCGTGGTGCTTGGCAACGACGCGGAGCCACTGGCCTTGCCCAACCCTGTCGGTCCCACCATCCTGTCCGCAGACGACCTCACAGGCGACTTCGGCTATTGGGCTGTGGATGCTGGCACGACCCCGATGTCCGACCTTGCGAAGCAGCAGTCCTTGGAGCGCCTTGCTCCAGTGCTTGTCTCTCTCGGCGCAGATCCCGCTGTGATCCTCGAAGAAATGGTCCGCGTGTTCCAGTTGCCCGAGAACCTTGCCACCCCGGCACCGCCCCCACCTATGCCTGAGCAGCAGGCTGTTCCCCCAGACGGGGCACCTGCCCCTTACAATCCTGAAGGAGTGCAGTAATGCCTATCGACTACGGACCCACGACACCCATGGACGACATGCCCGAAGACCTGATGATGGCTGCGGAGACCTCCGACGACATGATCGGTGACGAACTCGCCAGCATGGTTCAGCCCTTTGATCGTCCAGTGAACGTCAAGGTGATGAACGCGCTTGCCAAGGGCATCGCTGCCGCTGCGAAGGTGATGGGCATGGACATCGTGCCCGAGAAGTACACCGAGCCGGTCATGGAGTTGGAGCCTGATGTGATCCGCTTCCTCGCCATGATGGACGCTGCATCGGCAGACTACGGACGCCCCTTCCCCATCTCCCTCGACGCCATGCGTGACGAGAGCGCCATCACTGCCATCACGGCACACTTGATGGACCTCGCTGCCGACGAGGACTTCGAGGCGTTCCTTGACATGGACGAAGCCGAAGCACCGGAGGCAGACGTTGAGATCAACATCGAAGCCCCGATGCCCGGTGGTGGTGAGATGGACGAGGACTTCGACTTCGCATCCCGGATGCGCTGAGAAGCCCCATAAACACTGGGCCGAGTGGGTGTCCACGTGCTTTCATCTTCTCTATATATGGAAACACCTGTCCACCTACTCAGCCCAGTAACCATCGGCATTTCGGAGGATCAATGGCTTTCACATCTCTAAGGGCGAGACTTGCCAAGGCTTTCGGCTTTGGCGCGAAGCCTAAGACCGTCATCCCCAAGTCCCGCAAGGCCCGGTACGTCGCCTCGTTCGGCGGCGACCCGATGAAGGAGTTGGAGAAGGCCATCCAGTCCAAGCAGCCAGTGTCGTTCTTCTACAACGACAAGTGGCAACCCGAAGGCGTGACTGGCAAGTACGGCCAGCGCGTCGGCAACCCTCACGCTGTATGGCGTGGGAAGAACGGGACGGTGTACCTCCATCTCTACGTTGATCCTCAGTCGGCATCTGCCACTGGAGATCTCCCCGGATGGAGAACCTTCATCGTCAACAGAATCCAGAACGTATCGGTGCTTGAACTCGGCACCCGGCTGTTTGGCCGAAACATCGAGTTTGTCAACGCCCCCGGATGGAATCCTGCTTGGTACTCCCGAGTCGGAACACCCCTCCACATCATCCAGTAGGGAGTCACATGACCACCCCAGAAGCCAGCCTGACCGCACCCTCCAACGCCCCCGGAATCAGCAGCACAGCCGAAGCCGTGCTTGCCGAAGCCAATGCCATCGTCAACGGAGACACCGCATATAGTGCCCCTGACCGCTCCGAGACCCCACAGGTAGTGTCTGCCGAAGAAGCACCGGGAGAAGAAGTCGAGGTCGAGACAACCGACGCCGACGGATCACCGCGCACTCGCAGCCTGTCGTGGAATGACGCCATCAAGCAGGTGCCGCCCGACATCGCACGGCTGATGAAGAACATGCAGGGCGACTACACCCGGAAGACTCAGGAACTCTCCGAGCAGCGCAAGGACTTCAAGCGAGAGCGCGAGGCGCTGATGATCGGATCGAAGAACCTGAAGGAGCGTGAGGTTCCCGAGTACGACCCCTTCAACGAGGACTCCATCAAGGCACGCATCGAGAACGAGGTCACTCGTCGTCTCCGTGAGGTGCTGGAGCCGATGGAGCAGGAGTACAAGGTCATGCAGGCCGAGGACAACTACAAGTCCTTCCTGTCCGAGCATCCCGACTTCCGTGAGGATCAAGGTCTTCGGTCTGAGGTCCAGCATCTCCTCGAAGGCAACACCGGCCTCGATCTGGAGACGGCCTACTGGGCAGCGAAGGGCAAGCAGACCAAGGCTGAGAAGGCTCAGGAGCGCGATGCACGCAAGGCGAAGCGAGCAGCACAGAAGGACGCTGCCAAGGCCATCGCACCGGCTCGTAGGGGCAAGGTGGGCGCTACCGCTCCTCGCAGCGCACGACGCTCCATGAGCAACGCCGACATCCTTGCTCTCGCCAAGGAGATGCACCGAAACGGATAGTAGCCGTCATGCCGGTAGATGTGTTAGTGTAGGGACACAGCGCAGGCCACCCCTTCTGTGGAGCCTGCGGTTTCGGCACCCGGCTACCGGACACGCCATCAGAACCCGCAGTCATTCACCCCACAGGAGGCCATCATGGCTCCCCAGAGCGTCATTTCGACCACGCTCCAGTTGCTCCGCGACAAACTCGTGGACAACTCCTTCCTCGCTCACCCGCTTATCCGCGCCATCGAAGACGCTGGCAATCTCGTCAAGGTCAGTGGTGGCCTTCGAGTCGAGCAGCCGGTGATCTTCGGAGACCACAGTTCCATCAGTGAACTGAGCACGGGCTGGGAACCAGTCTCGCTTGCCGTCACCGACCCCTTCAACACTGGTAAGTTCGAGTTCTCGAACTTCACCCAGCCGATTGTGCTCAACGCCGTCGAAAAGGCTGCTAACAAGGGCGATCTCGCCGTTGTGAACATCCTCGAAGCGAAGATGAAGAACGTGATGCTGTCTCTCCGCAAGGAGGTCTGCAAGCAGATCATCCGTGGTGACAGTGCCAAGTTGACCACGCTGGAGACCCTGAACGGCAACGGCATCAGCAGCGGTGGTGTTGACATCACCACTCCGAACACGACCGGTTGGCTTGAAGCCCGCGCCGGGACTGCTCAGTTGGACACCGTTGGTGGTCTGGCGAAGACGACCTTCCGCTCCCAGAACTGGTTCAACCAGTTTCAGGATGCAGGTGGAACCCTGACCCTTGCTGACATCGACCAGATGTTCATCAACACCCAGATCTACAACCCGACTGGCTCGACTCCCGACATCATGCTCCTGTCGCCGTCCTGCTACGCCGCGTTCCTCAACCTGATGGACGCCCGTATCCAGTACGTCACCGTCACCGACCGTGATGGCCTGAACGGTCAGATGGTCGCTTCGTACCGTGGTGCCCGCATTTACGTTGACCCAAACCTCGGTTTCAACGTCCACTCCAGCGTGGTCGGCGGTCGTACTCCGGTCAGCGGCTACCTCCTGTCCTCGGACCAGTTCCAGTTGTACGTGGACACCGATGGCTTCTTCAACGTGGGCGACATGATGCCCGTTCCCGGCACTGCGACCGAGGCGGCCATGGTTTTCTGTCGGATGCAGTTGGTCACAGGCCATCTCGCAAGCCACGCCCTTCTTCTCAACGCGGAGGCTTGATCCAATGGCTGATTCCACCCTCGTTCAGTTCCTCGGAGGCACCGACAACGCCTCCCCTTCCGGCACCACCGCTGCGGACAGCAACCGTCGTCAGACGGAGACCTTCTTCGCTGGCGGTGCCATCACCAAGGGCGACTGGGTTGCCTACGATGTCTCGAAGGCTGCTTCTGACAAGGCGCTCTACGTCATTCAGTCGCCTGCCGCTGCTGGCTCGGGTCTCGTCGTCGGAGTTGCGGACAACACCGCTGCTGTGAATGAGCGGGTTCGCGTCGTCATCGCTGGCTACGTGCAGGTCGCCAACGTCACCACTGGAACCGCTGCTGGCGCTCCGATTGCTCTCTCCGGCACTGTCGGTCGGGCCGTCGCTGCGACCTACATCGGCAACGGTTCTGGCGCGGCTTCCCTTGCGCTTCCGGCTATCTGCGGAGTCGCACTGACTCTCGCTTCAGCCAACACCGCCGAAGTCATCGTCTACAAGTCCTTCTGAGTCCCGCCGGGGGTGGCACTCGTCACCCCCACTGGCCCCTTGCCTTGCTTCCATGATGCGTTGTGGAGGCCAAGGTAGGGGGTCTTCCTCTAAGCCCCACAGGAGACTGTTGTGCATCTCGGTGAACTGATTGACTTCGTGGGCAACCTGCTCGACTACGACCCGACCAACGTGACCTACCGCGCTCAGTTGGTCAGCATCCTCAACGATTCCCAGACGCGCACACTGACAGACCGACCGTGGGACTTCTCCATGAAGGAGAGGGTGCTCCGGGTCTACACAGACGCATCTCACCTGTTCAACGTCGTCAACGGCTCCGCTACCGTGGCGGGCACAGCCTTCCCCATCGCTGGCTCCGTCGTCAAGCCGGGATCACGCTGGGACCGAGGCATCGTCACCATCACAGACAGTGCTGGAGTCACACAGGACTACACCATCGCCTTCGTGCGGACAGCGAACCAGTTGTTCCTTGACCGAGACTTCGAGGGCGTGACCGGGGCATACACCGTCACCATCAAGTTCCGTGATGTGTACCTGCCCTCCGACACCATGACCATTCAGAACGTCGGTGATCCCATCGTGGGCATCCCGGCGAAGGCAGCGTTCCTGTCCAAGTGGGAGCGAGAGGATGCCAACCTCGACCCTGACCTGCTTGGTGTCATCGAGGCATACCTGCCCAGCACTGGGCGCACGGTCCCGGCTCCACAGACCGCACGTGGCGTCTCGGTCGTCTCAGGATCATCGCAGGGCGTCAGGACCATCCAAGTCTACATGGTCAACGTCCATGGACCGAGAGCCATCAACTGCCCCGTCTACCGTCGTGATGTGTCTGACGGCTTCGAGAGCGCACTGAGCAAGGTCGGCACCTTCGTCCTTGCAGACAACCAGACGCTCACCATGACCCCGGAGACGATCAACGCGCAGACGGGCCTCTACCGGCGCTACTACTTCACATGCGCTGAAGCAGGCATCCTTGCCCCCGTCCGTGCCCGCAACGCCGACAACGAGCAGGGAGGCGGCTTGGCACTCGATGTGGACACCGTTGACCCCTTCGGCAGTGTGACCCTGAAGCCTGACCTGAGCCTTGCCACCCTGACCAGCCAGAACTTCCACTCTCGGTCGATCCGGTACGTCTGGAACAACAGCGCGGCATACCAGTCGGTCCAGTTGTTCCCGCACCCATCGTCGAATCAGGATCTCAACGTCAGGGCGGTCATCACCCCGGCACGTATGCAGGAGGATCAGGATGCTCCAATGGTCCCGGCATCCTATGCGCAAGTGATTGCGTATGCAGCCCTCGAAGCACTGACCTTGAAGGTGGACAACCCAGCCTTGTCTGCCGTGTATCAGCGGAAGAAGGAAGTGCTCTACAAGGGCATGGAGCAGCGGTTCCTACAGGCGGTCCCGAGACGGATCATCAAGGGCACACCGACTGCGGGCTACAGGTTCACCCGGAACCCCTTCGGTCCTTTGACCTTCTCGTGAGGCTCCAGTGAAGCAGAACGTCTTCCAGACCGCACTCGCAGGCGGCGTCGAAACCAAACTCCCTCAGACTCCGCAGAACGCGGGGCGAGCGGAGAACTTGACCATCGACAAAACCACAGGTGGATGGAGCACCCGTATTGGATACGAGCCGTTCATGGCGTCACCTACGTCGTGGTCTCCCTTCTCGGCAACAGGTCCGGTCTACAGCCTCCACTGCGCTCAGGCACTCGCAGCAGGGGCACGGCAGCACCTTCTCTACGAGGCTGATGGCAACCTGCATCTGCTCTACGAGGCATCCGGCATAGACCGAGTGCTGACCATCGCGTCCAACCGGAACATCCCGGCTCCGACCGAGGCAGGCAGTTGGTACACGACCACGGCATACGGCACGATCATCACGAACGGCGTGGATCGACCGATCATCGTCCGTCCATGGCCCCTCGCTTCCTACACTGACGCCATCAACACCATCAGCCAGTGCGTCCGGTCCTTCGGCTTTGACGGTCTGCCGACCCCTGTAGACGTTCGCAACGTCAAGCCCTACCCAGCACCCTCCGGTGGTTCCTTCCCCGCTCCCAAGGCATCTGGCAACGGCGCAGTGACCTTGTGGTGCCCTGCTGCGGGCAACGCCATCCCCGATGGTGGCAAGTGGGGGCTTGGCTTCGCGAACAACACTGCATCAGGCAACGCCGATGGAGACAAGGAAGCCCTGTTCGGGTGGTCCTGCTCCTTCATCAGCGACACAGGCTCCGAGGGACCGACCTCCACACTGTCGAGCGTCAAGTGGGCGCTGGATTCAGGTGCAGAAGGCTTCCGTCATGCCTGTGCGATGACCCTTCCCCTTGGTCCTCCCGGCACTGTGGCCCGTAAAGTCTACCGGACCACCAACTACGGTGCGGATTTCGTCTCTCCCGGCGACACCACGCTGTACTTCATCGACCTCGTGCGGAACAACGTAGAAGAAACCTTCTTCGATGCCGTGGCGACTGCGAACCTTGGACAGCCTGCCCCTGAGATCGCCACCGGTCCTCTCCCGGCTCCATCTGCTCGCTTCTCGGCACTGTTCAACGGCTGTCTGTTCCTCGATGGCGGGATCACCCAGTCAACCACGCTGTTCTACAGCACAGTCGGTTTGATAGAGCAGTTTGCCTTCGATGCCTACATCGAACTGAGCGCAGAAGGTGGCGGCATCACCGCGCTGTTCTCGAACTACAACACCCTGCTCGTCTTCCGTGAGAACGGCATCGACATCGTACAGGGCGACTACACCAACGGCTTCACGGTCACTCCCCTGAGCAACAGCGTCACATGCAGGGCACCCCACAGCATCGCCACCGTACCGGGACTGGGCGTGTGCTTCCTTGCAGTGGACGGCGTATACGCGGTTGTAGGCGGTCTTTCCGGTGGTGCGGTCAACGAGGTCATCAACCTGACTGTCCCACAGGACGACATCATTGAGCGCATCACCCCCGACCTGATGGCGAAGGCACAGGGAGTTTTCAGTGAAAAGTTGAGGGAGTATCACCTCTACGTTCCCGTCGATGGCAGTGACCGCCCGAACCTTGGGCTTGTGCTCCACGTAGACCGGCTCTCGATGGCAGACACGCTCTCGGCATGGACCACCCGCGTTGGCTTCCCTGTAGGTGCCGCCACAACGCTCTACGATGGCACCATCATCTTCGGCCACAACACCGGAGCCGAGACAGGCGGCAACGACAGCCAGCGTGGCCTGTTCGTCATCTCGGGCAAGCGTGCGCTGGGGATGGTCAGCGTCAACGACACCCTGATCTACACCTTGCCGCCCACATCGGCGTACAGGTCGGCTTGGTGGTCGGCTGGCGATCCTCAGTTGCAGAAGCAGGTGTCCTACGTCACTGTCTGGGTGCTCACGACGGGCAAACCCTTGGTGACAATGCGCCACTACAAGGACTTCTCACTGGTTCCGACCGTCGAGCAGACCTACCACGCGCAGTCACCTGATGCTGCTTCTCAGCCCACCCTTGACACGGCCATACTTGGTCAGGGTGACTACCGAGAGGAGCGCCTTGTGCCTCTCCGCTTCTCGGTGGCGCACATGTCGGCGGCATGGTTCTGCTTTGAACTGGAGACGACCGAGGACATCACCATCGTTGGCTACGAGTACGAGTGGACCAGCAAGGGCACCCGAGTCGTTGCCGGTGTGAGGGCCATATGAGCAAGAAGTGGACTCAGCACGACTCCCAACCGGGCCTCTCGGTCAGTCCTCGACTGGTCAACGACGAGATCCGAGCGCAGCAGTCGAGCGCAACGACCATCGACCGGGCACAGATGCCGGAGGCTTGGGTAGATGACGATGATCTGAAGGACTACGCGATCCATCAGGTCTGGCAGTCGAACAACTACCCTACCGGTGGGGAGCAGACGGGAGAGCGGGACACTGGCGTCACCGATGCCGCATGGAACAGCAGCACCATCCAAGTCCAGTCAGGAGGGTGGCAGAACGTGTCCACGACAGCCTTGACCCTTGCTGGCTTCAAGGGAGGCAACCTGTTCTGTGAGTGGTCCTGTAATGCCTACGTGAACAACATCTTCGCGAGAGGCATCAACGACGGCAAGCCGGGATCACCGAACTACATGCGGCTTCGCATCGTCATCAACGGTGTGACCATCTGCGAGCGTCGTGGAGCAAGCACGCATCAGACCACCCGACTGACCATGGCGACTGACTTCCCTCCCGGCGATCTCTCCGTGCAGTTGCAGTACAAGTTGACGGCACCCTCCGAGGACGCGGCAAGCACCGACAACGCGGGCAAGCACGTGCCCTACGGCCACATCTGGAACAGTCGCTACTTCTTCCTTGGGAGATACCGATGAGCAGGCTTACACAGCCTCCCGTCAAGGACGGTGACGCGATCAACGCGGCCAGTCTCAATGACAGGTTCACCCAGTTCACTCAGACTGACCTGAACCAGTTCAACACCCGAGACGCGGCCATCGACCTCCCGCAGTTCAAGGGCGGCGTGACGCGCTTCCTTGCTCCGCAGATGTTCATCGGGGCCATCGGAGCGAACGACTGGAAGCACGCCACGGATGTCACCGCCACGGGGCAGGTAACCGGCTCCTTGCCGCACGTTGTCTCGGACGCTGCCGGTGCCGCTACGCCTCTCTCCTTCGGGGCTACTGGCATGACCCTCACCCAGAACGAGGAGATGCTGAGAGTGTACTGGGACATGTCAGTGCGCCCGAGATGGGAAGGCACCCGTCCGTACACGGCATCGGATTTGATCTGGGTGTTCTCTACAGGCGGATCAACCCAGAACGTCTTCAGCGGCTACGGCTGCTGGGCCTTCTGGCTCCAGTGGGACATCACGAGCAACGCCCTCGCCAACTTTGTCAATGTGCCCGGACAAGGTAACTTCAACGGCATCGTCACCGGATCACGAGGCGGGAACCCTCTCTCGACCTGCCAGTCCACTTCGGTCGTGCAGTCGATCATCGAGACGGGCGGTGCGCCAAACAACGGCAAACTCAGCGGTGGTGTCCTGACCATCCCTGTCGGCTGGACTGCGGTGGACGGAGCATGGCACTACCTCCCGACTGGAAGCAGCCCGACCATCTTCGGAGTGCGGGTCGTCTTCTCCGGTCCCTTCGGTGCCTACAACGTCGGGGCGACCAACTACTTGATCCGAGCCGACAACGTGGCTGGCGATGCACGCCTCGACTACAACGGTGGTGGCATCACTGGCCTGAAGTTGAGGGTCAAATGACCGAGAACGCCCACCAATACTGGGCCAAGCAGGTGTCCACGACATATGGTTTCTCTACTATATGGAAACACGTGGACACCGCTTCAGCCCAGTGTTCATCGAGGTTCTGATGTCTTTTGCTCCTCCGACCACATTCTCAGACGGCACCATCCTGACTGCGGCGAATCTTCGCGGCAACGAGGAAGCCCTGAAGATCTACCTGCATCGAGGCATCGTCGCGGGTGACTTCGAGAGCGCCAAGTGGATCGACACCCGCCACATCCAGCCTCCGTACAAGGAGCCGTTCAGCGGTGTGCAGCATGGCGTGTCTGGTCATCAGGGCGGTCAGTGGGCAGGTGGCGCGGAGATCCGCCTACAGTTCGCGACCAAGTACCTCTCGGGTCAGGGTCGTCAGGACTCCGATGCCGTCCATGCCTTCCCGCAGACATCCTTCGAGATTGACATTCGCCGGGACGCTCGCATCCTGTACCACTATTGGTGGGAGGCCGAAGTGGGCAACGACAGCAGCACAGCGACCTATCAGGTGGCAGAAGCCGAGCGACGGATGACAATCATCCCGTTCATCGCGGGTGGTCTGGACAACGCCATCGGCTTCTTCAACAGTCGGGCCATCGACGGTCGCAACTCGGCATATGGTGTCGGTGTCTCGTACCCGATTGGGACGGCTGAGACGTACCCGCAGGGCGGCGGATACCACGCGAAGCAGGGCACCATCGCCCTCGACTATGCCTCGGTCGGATCTACTCAGGCGGGTCTCGCCATCCACTCCACGGTTGACCGGTGCGGTCTGGTCAACTGGGGCTGCATCATCGAAGCCTACTACCTGTAAGGACGCATCATGGAACCAATCACAATGGCGCTGATTGCCGCTGGCATCGGTGCAGCAGCAGGAACAGGCAAGGGCATCGGGCAGGCGCGAGCCGCGAAGAAGTTGATGCTGACCGACGACGAGCAGAGGGACCGGGATGAACTTGAACGCCGCAAGCGTCGTGGCGAACTCGGTCTGACTGAGCGTGAGCGTGGTTCGATGGAGCAGCGGTTCCTTGCCGAGCAGGCTGGAGCACAGCGAGAGATGGAGGCTGCATCCCTTCAGCAAGCCGCCGCACGTGGCCTGAGCGGGGCATCGAGTGGCCGGGACATCTTCCTACAGGAGCAGGCTGAAGCGAAGGCTGAAATGGGAATGCGCCAGATGCAGAACGTCCAAGTCGAGGCTGCTGATGTCGCGGAGAAGGCAGCGGAGAAGGCTCAGTTGGACGCCCTCGTGATGAAGCAGCAGACGGCAGAAGCAGCGAGAGCGGAGGGGATCGCCGCAGCCTTCACAGGTGGGCTGTCCAGTCTCGGAGCATCAGCCAACCAGCAGGTGCAGATGCAGCACGAGGTACAACTTGCTGAGATCGACGCCGCCGCGAAGGCTAAGGACTCCAAGGACATGCTGGTTGAGATGCAGGCTCAATACTTCAACACATCCCCGTCCTTCAACTTCGGGCAGGTTCCCGGCACCACCGCCATTAACCCAGCATCGCTCTCGAATACTCCGTAGGAGACCCCCATGCCCACACCCCTTGATGGTCGCCGTGAGACCTACATGGACCGCTACCAGCGGACCCTTGCCGCTGCCTACCGAGTAGAGCGCATCCAGCGTGACATTGAGAACGAACAGGCGCGGGTTCAGTACCTCGACTCGTTGATCGGTCAGGAGCGGCAGACAGAAGCAGCCCTGATGGAGATCTTCGCGGTCAAGGAGGACTTCTCCGAGTCACAGCGTCTCCTGAAGGAGCGTGCCGAACTCGACACCGCCATCGGTCTGCGAGAAGCAGGCAGGGGTGCAGCAGCGCGTCGGGCTGTCAGTATGTCTGACGCTGAGAGGGAAGCCCTCACTGTCGCCATCGGCTCCGGTCAGAAGGCTGCGGTCAAGGACGCTGCGGAGCAGATGATCCGAGGTGCGACACCCGAGAAGGCCCGCAAGATCATCGGCTTCCTTGGTGCCCGTACCGGCTCTCGCGTTGTCGATGCCGACATGATCGGTGGGCTGACTGCCTTCGCAGGGACACAGGCAACAGGCAGGCTCCCCGGTCGGGGTGCAGGTGAGGCTGAAGCGGTCGAGGGTGCGGAAGAAGCCTTCGCTGAGTCGCTGGAGTCGGCATACTTCTCCGGTCCATCTGGCATCCGTGGTGGCTACGACGGCTTGGAGATCGCCAACCTCCGTGAGTTGACCGCGACCGGACTCCGTGAGCGTGCTGCCGCTGCCGAGCCTGCCATGAAGGAGCGATTGGAGGCGCGTGCTGACCGTCTGGAGGCTTCCGGCTTCGCCACTGGGCAGGAAGCCTACGATGCTGCTCTCGCTGTCGTGAGAGGCACAGGAGAGGTCGCACGCATCGAAGACGAGTTCGCCCGAGACATCTACGAGGAAGCACGAGAGAAGAAGGCGTACCGCAACGACGAGCGGGCAGACTTCGAGCAGTCGGTCCTTGACTCTCGCCGTCGCACTGCGGAGATGGAATCCGAGCGCAAGCGATTGCAGGAGCGGATCACCGACAACCCGGCCATGGAAGCCAACCGTCGAGAACTGACGGCTCGCGGCTACAAGTTCTACGACAGGGACTCCCCGGAAGCGTGGAAGAACGCCTACGCGCAGTACCAGATGACCCCCGACTACGCGGTCTACCTTGGTGCATACGAGAAGTACAACACC
>TARA_R110000796_G_scaffold760_5_pt1 | contig 14824 bp, 18 predicted proteins | sample TARA_R110000796 | Tara Oceans TARA_R110000796 (sample SAMEA4397815) | marine metagenome | biome: Polar Biome; feature: [SRF] surface water layer (ENVO:00010504); material: water (ENVO:00002006), including particulate matter (ENVO:01000060) such as... | depth 5 m | reverse complement strand
CCGTGAGTGGTGACGTTCAGTTTTCCGATGATGGCGATGTCATCGCTCAAATAGGATTTGGTTACTGGGTATGGAATATTCTTGATTCTGATTACACTTTTACTTCTACTTCCACTCCCAATCCTGAGATAGCAGCGATATCCCGTGATGGGAAAGTATATGCTACCCAAAATGATAACATCGTCGAAATCAGATCTGTAGCAACTAGTACTAGAATAGGTAGTCTTTTATTCAAACCCGTACAAGGAAATTCTTACACAATACGATTATCTAGTGATGGAACGAAACTTATGTTATGTTATCTTCAGTTGATATATGTGTACGTATACACAGATAACTGGTTCAGGCTTGGTCAGGATGTAACCGTATTCGAAATAGATGAAGTTTCATTTACTGGGAATGGTAATTCTTTTTTTATATATAACGCGAATGAAATATACGATCTTGTCAACCTTGGTGTTGGTAGATTATATATATATGACGGTGTCACAACCCAATGGGTTGAAGTATATCGTTACAAGTATGCCGGTGGTACTTACGCGAGTGTCAATGATACGAATACAATACTTACTATACGTATTGGTGCTACTCGCACGGACTCTATTAAACTTGGTGAAGTAACTCGGTCCGTTGAAAATTATGACGATATCGTCGTACGAAGTATAGAAAATATTACAGATGTTGGAAGTAATGTGTACGGTGTAGGATACCAAGCACAAGGAACGGCTACAGAACTCTTGCCATTATTCAATGAAAATACACAATACGTTATCGATGACGAAAACCCTTATTTTGTGGGTGGTTTTTTCCCAATCGTGGATATATATATTTCTGATGATAGTTTAACCTATATAGAATTAAGGAGTACCGGTGATGATGGGGTGTTAGGTGAACCTGACACTTTACGTATAAATACACGACCGTCAGTTAATCAAGAATTCCAACAAATTTATCAACAACAAACTGGTGAACCATTTTTTAGTCGTGATCCAGCAGGTCTTACCAAACTAGATCAGGTCGTCATTTCTAAGACTGGTAAGTATTTCGCAGTCATTGATCGAACTGACCATAAAGTTCTAGTGTATACGGTGGTGGGTGGAATCTATAAGAATATATATTATGTCGATGAAAATTCGCAAAATATTTACACATCTATCGTGGGTGATTATATACAATTTTCTGATGACGAAACTACAATGACAATATATGATGATACTATCAGAATTTATTCAACTGATGGGACAGAACTAAAAACAATCACTGATACATCGGGTTTCGCACATCCTATACGTAGTGTTTCAAAGGATAACAACCGATATATAAAATATGATAGTAGTAATGAAGTAGTGAAAATATTTACTATTAATGGTGTGGATATAATAACCAGTCTACCTATAAAATCATTGTCGGGTATTTTAGATTTCTCTTTATCAAAGGATGGGACCATCGCAGCACTTGTAGAACCTGGATTTACCTACATTTATTCGTATGACGGTGTTGGTTGGAACTTTAAATCGTCACTCTTTGCTGGTTTGGAAACATTAAAAAAATTTAACATGAGTGATGATGGAAATACTTTATCCTATGTAACTACAGAATCTACACCAAATAGTACAATCATAGATATTTATACATACGCAGATTTCACATGGAAGCGTGTATTACAAGAAAATGAGTTCGATACAATTAATACGAAAGGTATTGGTCATGTATCACCAAACCAAGAACATACCATTTCACTTTACGATCAAGATGCCGACCCAACAAGGTTAAATAGAACTGTACGAGTAAAGAATATTGTATATCAAGAACAAGTTATAGTGATAAACATCGATCAAGAATTTTCTTCGTTGTATCCCAACCAACTTAAAAGTTGTAAAGTGTGTTTAGAGATGGCATTTCTCGATGAATATGAACGATCATTTATAAAAAGTAGAAGAAGGGATTATGTCATTACACAGATTCAACAAGGTGTATATACATTACCTAAAGCCATTGAATCTCATACCATTAGGACACGATTCGTCAATCCCGTGAAGGAGTTATACTTTATCATAAAACGTGTCAATCTTAGAGGATATGACGATTTTGTATCACCATTTGATTACGATAATGATAAACTCGTGAGTGAAAATAGGTTAATTTTCTACGAAAACTTGAAAAGTTTAGAACTAAACTTAAACGATACACCAGTACTCGACAAAGATACGGGAAATTTTATTTTTCTCAAAGCCATTCAACCGGCTATACACCATTCCAAGACACCATTGATTAGACGTTTCTATAGTTATAGTTTCGCATGTGAACCAGAACAGAGTTACCCAACCGGTCAAGTCAATTTCAGTCTCATAAACAATCAACTCATTACGACGCATCTCACCGAAAATACAACACACGACAGAACACTCGACGTGTATGCTTTAAGTTATAACGTACTTAGATTACATAAAGGTATGATGCATAGTATATTCAATATATAATGGACACAGAAGGGTACATCGAAATGATGACGAACATCATGATACCCGTTATAGAAAAAAGTACTTTACTCGCAACCGAATATTCCAAGGCATGTGGAAGAGATACACTCCTCTCAGAAGATATGGATTATGCGATGAAATACTGTGTCATGCATACTGTTGGACTCACTATAGGTCCTATGTTTCCAGAGATTTTCGATGAAATAGACTCAGATTGTTCAGACGAAGACATTATAGAGGTGGACCCAGAAGACTGCCCCCTATTCGAAAGATATTCAGGAACCGATATAAAATTTATCCATGTGAACGAAGCCTACGACCAATGGGATACTTGGGTTCCTCAAAGCCCGGTAGAAGAGATGTTAAAAAATGCTGTTAATAGTAATGGACCCGGTGGGATGGACGAGTAATGAATTTAAGATTATCGGTGAAGAGTCGTCTTCCGATTCTGAATCAGATTCCGACTCAGACGAAAAGTGTCAGGTGACTAAGGGGTATTCCAATCAAAAATATAAAAAAATATTAATAGAAGTCGAATTGTTACCAGAATAATTTTCTACTTGTATAATAAAATGTCGGCCGCTGCTCTCGAAACTGTACAGGTTCTGTCGCAAGAGCTTCAGACTCAATCCTTGAACTCCGTCGTCGCGGGTTTCTCGTTCGCGGCTGCCATCTCGTGGCTCGACCTTGTTCGGTGGGCGATCAACCAGATCGTCCGTGTCCAGAAGAACGGTGGTCTCCACTATGGTCTCACCGCCCTTTTCACGACTCTCTTGTCTGTCGTCGTGTACCTCGTGATCTCTCGCTTCTCCCCCACGGTGAAGAAGCCTTCGGCCACCGTGTACGCTGTCACTCGTTAAGTTCTCTTACGTGTGATGAATAGGATGAATACACCAAAAAAAAGTATGACTGAAATCAATACATATTGTTGATTCCATCTATACGGATCCTCAAAGTCGGGGATGCTTATAGGCGGTGGTAAAACCCCAACTTCAGGAGCTGTATGCTTCGCTATGGCTTTAAATTTTCCAGTGTTACATTCAATTTTAAATTTCAAAACGTGTTCTTGATTTCTAAAATCGTATGGAATGAGTCGACCCTGACTCATGGTAAAAAAGTTAACATGTAACTGTTTCAAAATCTTATGTGATCCCGAAAAGAATGTATGTTCCACCGGATCGTCTGTAGACGTGTAGTTGACGTAGTCACCATTTACTAGAAGTTGTCCGGTGTAAAAGGGTTCACGTACATACACATCCTTGTTGAAGGTCTCTGACCCCACACCCAAACGTAAGAGTAATGCATTGGGTCCTTTGAGATTGATACTCCCATCAGTGTATGTACCATTAGCTGGTATCGTTATGTTTTGTGGGGGGAGTCCAAAAACCTGATGAGGTGTCGTATCATGTGACGTGATCAGATTGGAAAGTGTATCATCTGTACCCGATGCATACCGAGCATTTGTCCCGTCCCCAAATTTAAGTATCTTATCGGTGCCTGCATTATTCAACCAGGTCAATGCATTCGTATTGGAATCATACGTGACGTCGATATTGGTGACGTGATGAGCAATATTCGATGCCAAGTCATCACCATTTGCGAAGGAGCGATTGGGTAAACTGATGGTAGTGTTATCAACACTAAACGTGTTATTATGAGCATGAATCAATGTCTGACTGTTGGGAATACGAGCGGATAAGAGGGTAATCTTCTGAATATCATAAATTTCATTCTTCAAATCTATGACATAGTCGTGCGGGTCTGGGTATTTCGAATAGTCACGTTCACTACTATCAATTTCTAAGGTATGGACCTCCATTAAAATTTGCGTATATAATTTTAATGGGTGTTTCTATTTAATTAATGGACTTGCTGAAGGGATTGTTCGCAAGTTGGTTTTTCGCTAAGTCTAGGCGGTTACCCGCGGCATGAGGGTTGAGGGTACCCTTGTAAGGATTGAGTTCCGTATACTGGTTCTTCTTATAGTGCTGCATCCATCCACCATTCGCACCATTAGTGCGACCATCGGTGCGGGACGTATCGTGGCGGATCGTCGTGAGGGCACCATGTTGGTTTGTGGGTTTCTCACGTACATTCATGCGGCCTGGGTTACCCATGCGGTTAGGCTTGGCACGACGTTCATCGGGACGGAGACCGAAAGCAAATTGTTGTTCGACACTGTATCCAGCCTGACCATTAGCTCCTTCGTTACCCATACGAGCCGCTGGTGCCACCGTGTAACCACCGTAAAAGCTCGCGATACCAGGTGATGGGTTGTTCACATGCATAAACTGACTATCGTGGATGTCACCCTTGTTACGGGTGGGGTCCTGTGGCAAGGTCTGCCCAGGGATGAAACGCTTACCGGGTGCGTTTTCGAGACCATCGGCACGATGCCCAGTCTGTGAACGGTTCGTAGACTGCATCGCTTTCTGATGGGAAGCACGTGGGACTACAGCATTCAGTCCGGTTGCACGACCAAGTGTGGGCGGGCGACGTTCGGGTAGGAACGCCGTCTTTTCGGGGCGGTTATGACTCACCGTACCAATCTCTGCACGACGTCCACCCTTAGTATCGACAGCTGGACCTGCTCTACCAGGTAGAGTGGTAAGCCTGTATGCACCCGTATTGACGGGGTTCACACGGAACGCCTGTTGGTACCCACCATACGATTCTACCTCTGAACCAACACCTAAACCTGGACCGACCAGTTTCTTTTCGACTGGGGAGAGATTGTTCATGCGACCTGCATCATAGAGACGCCCACGCATACCGAGAAGTTCTTGACCACTTGACCGACCCTGTGGAGCAACAACTGAAAAGGAATCCACTTCAGATTTTCTATCCGCGAATGGATCCGTAAATTCGATCTCTTCGAATTCTGTATCATATAATTCAGGTTCTTTCACCACAACCTTTTTGGGCTGCTCTGGAACTTCACTTAACTTCCGCCCTGCGTAGATGAGACCAGCGACGGCCAGTAGTGACACGGGATCTGCCATTCTTACTTGTTGATAATATTTTTATTGTGGTGAATACCTTTGGTTAAACATACTGTTCTGGATATACGCACTGGTACTCATTGGTTCGTAGGATCGGGTACGCAGGGGCACCTTACACACTGTATCATTCAGGGGGAAGAACCCACTTTCATGGGGCTTCACGAGAACCTTGTTGAAACGTGTAGTCGCTTGAGGGCGGAGCTGATCACTCACTTCAATGTGTTGAGCTGGTGAACCTTTACCCGCCATATAAGGAGCCGTACCATATAACATAGTTGAAGGGTTACAGCAGTAGTTTAGTGCACTTGGCTGTGGGTATACGAAAACGTCATCGGTCGCCCTGTTGGCTGGGACGCCACCACCATTGATGATGTTAAGTCCTGGTTGGAGCTGGTACGCCATTTATTATTACATGAGAAAATTAAGCTGAATGTCCACTCCTTAATCCAGAACCTCTATGCATACCAGACCTTTTATCACCGCTAGAATCCAAACCACCGAAAGCTTCCAACTGGACACCACGTGCGTCAGGGTTACATTGAGTACCGTCTGATTTACACATGGGAGCCATCTTCTTCCCATAGCACCATTCCGCAAATCCAGTCTGGTCACCCATGGCACTTGTCACAGGATTCGAGACGAATTGCCGAGCCATGGCATTCGCTTGATATTTTGGTAGAGCTGTCCTGGAACGACCAGGCATATACTTGGTACGATTTTCCAGGGAGTCGCTAATATTGTTCCGCACCGATGAGTGATGGCATGCAGACGGTCGGTCAGGTCTATCGACAAAATCCGACAATAGCATGTTACCCATCGGGTTATCATCTGTGGGCATTTGGCACGTAGAGTAACCATTTTCTTCCATTACTGTGGGTCGGGCGGTACCCTCCTTTACCATATCGGAGTTGTACATTACATACAATACACCCATAACGGTCGCCGCTAATACAAAGATCCTAGGATCTCGACGAATTAAATAGATAAAGCACGCAGCGTAGATGATAAAACGTGAAGCTGCGTTCACACGTTCTTCCGCTGACTGTTTATTAGTAGGCCAGAACTGTAGGACCTTTTCGCGATTGATGAGTTCCTGTGGGTCGTCGAACCAAACCTTCATTTATATAGCGTGAGTTTATTTTTTCATCATGCTAGTAAACATACTCATGAGGGCTTTTTCGTCGATTTGACCGTCGCCATTTTGCATTTTTTCGGCACAGTCCTTGGCGACAGATTCGATGACAGACAATGTCTCTTGGGGGATTGCAGTGATTGTAGTTCCGAGCATGTAAAGCGTCTGGAGATATTGCCAGACAGCACCCTTGGTGGCGTCTGACATATTCACATTCCAGTGTTCTTCGATATTGAGATCCTGTAGAAATTCAATACCCTTAATGTCCTCGGTGAAGAACGTGTCATCTTTTCGCGTGATTTTCTCGGCATACGCACCAACACCACCCATATACGCTTCGACGCACTTACGGGGGTTGGTGGATTTAAGCAGATCAAAAGATGTCATGAACTTCTTGATTCCCTTTTCTTCGGGAAACGTTTTATGCAATTCCACAAGAAATTGACCCATCATGTCGTTAAAAGCCGTCACAGCAGTCATTTTTATATTAATTAGTATACCTTAATCTTTAAGTTTAAAAGGGTTCGCTAGATATAGTCTCTCGCTGTGCGACACCATTTGCGACTATGAAGTATACGAGGATAGCAACAAGTACAGCGGGTTTCACGTATGCACTGTTGGGTAAAGTGCCTTCGTTGTTGATTCTAGTTTTGGCGTGAATGTAGCCAGCGGTGATGAGAGCCGCGATGAGACCTGCCCACATCGGGTCCCGGAGATAGTCTGCGAGTTCCATTTAATTATACCGAGGATTTTTTGTTCTCTCGTCGGCGGCATCACTGAAGAAAACATCGTCTTCGCCTGCTGGTTCTAGTTCTGGACCTGGGTCGGGGGACCGTACGGTCTGGATTGTCTTGAATTCGTTGGCGAGACCACTCGGTTGTGTAGTGGGATCGAAATCGGGTGGTGCCTCTGGTTCAGTCTCCACGATGGGTGGTGCCTCTGGTTCCATTTCAGGTTCAGGTTCGGGTTCTGGGTAAGTAGAATCATCGTATACATCGGGATCTTCTGTATCCATTAATGGTTCATCGTCACCTATACTGATATTACGATCTGACTGAGACATGTATGTCTGTAGAATTTGTTGCACAGGAATCAATTGTTTGACAGTGGCCTCGATGCCAATAGATATACGACCGAATAGTATTTCGTCACGGACGTGTTCTAACTGTTCTTCATGGAAAATATAAGGATCCTTGTACAATTCCTTCGCAATATTTTCGTAACACGTCTGAATGAAGACTTCATTGCTAGGAACCTTGAGAGAGATCTTCTTATTTTCTGCCCTGAGACGGACGGAGGATAGAATTTTTACACAACTAACGAACACGGCAGCCAGGAGGTCGCCGAACCACGCACACCTTGACGTGATAGTCTCACTATGAGATTTAGACATAGTGTCACTCCAATTTTTAACTTCCTGGAGTAGTTTCTGGAACATTATTAAAACTTTACGACCCTTAGAGAGCTTATTTGCCTCATCATACATCTTAGAGAAAACTTCGATCATAGAAGGGTACATGACTAGAGAAAGCTGTCCGAGGTACTCTTTCTTTGCTTCTACTAGGATGCCAAGTGATTCTGACATGTTATACTAAAGGAAGATACAAAAATTATCAATGGTCCTACGCACCGCTTCTATATTTGTTCGCCATCTTTTTTAGATTTATAAAGGATGGTATACCGATCTCATCATTATGTGCTTCTACTGGTTTATCTTTTCGAGGAGAGGACCATGTGACGCATAGATCTATAGTGGATATACTTTGTACATTGAATCCACTTAGTTCGAGTTGTCTTTTCAAATATACACAAGCACGTGATCGATCGAATGTTGGATAACCAAAGACAATGAAGGGTACACGTAGCATCACAGATTTACCACCAAGTTCAACAGTGCATCTTATCTTTCTAGAGAACTGTTCAAAAATCTTTTTATATATTTCCTTTTTGTTATTCTTCCGACTAGATTCAATGTTGAATATTTCTGAAACATTGATCATTATATTTACTGTATTTTAATTTTTGCCTTTTCTAACTCGTCAAGGGTAGGGACAACTTTCTTTTTTACAAGTTCATATTGGAAAAAATCTTTACCCGTAACGTCACTCACTTCGTATGGGGTAGTATCACCTGGGAGTTCAACATCGATTGGTTGTTTAGTAGACCCAATTACTTCAACCTTGGGTTTGATTCGAATATCGACCGTTACACTGAAACCAGCTACGAAATCGGTCTTTGTCATTACCATAAACATACACCTGTAAAAGTAATCCTTCGTTTCAGGGTGTACAAATTTCTTTGCGGCAATCGTTTCGATGATGTAACTGGGTTTCTTGTATTTCTCGGTGACGTGTTTGTTCGTCTCCATGACGATCATGTTCATCAGGTCATGGCTAATCTCGGCGGTCTCTTCGACATACTTTTCAATGTTCATCATTTTCTCGACTTCCTTTTCACGCTGGGTCTTTTTCTTACCTGGGAAAAACAGGATGGCGAGGGCAATCACCAGAGCGATGAGAATGTATACACTGTTCATTATTACTATATGCGTTAATTTATTTTCAGAAATAAATGATATATTTATAGTATGTCCCTTCTGGTATATAGCCCAAATTGTCCCCACAGTATCGATATAATTGAGTATGTGAAGAACAATTCCCAACTGAAACAACTTATTACATTTCATAACATAAACACTCACGGAATACCTTATAATCATAAGTCGAGTATAAGTCGTGTACCAACCATGCTAACAAAGAATGGTAAGATACTTGTTGGTAAAGAGATCAAGAATTGGTTGATGTCGTTACTCCCCAACAATGATCTGTCGCATCACGAGTTTGGTGCCTTTGGGTCAAACATGTCTTCAATTGATGGGAAAGATGGTGACGATGATGCCTTCAGTCTCGATAGCTACGGTGTTTCTCTCCAACCCGCGATGACAAAGGAACTCGAAGAGCGAATTAATCGCAGTGTCAGTGAAGCTTTTAATGACATAAAGACTTAAATCGCTTCCCATGTAGCCATGAAACTTGTAACGATACAAGCGTCGGCAATCAAGTCGACATTCGAAGTTCTCAAAGATATATTGAATGATGTGAACATCTATTTCAAGGAAGATGGGGTGTATATCACGAGCCTTGACACGGCTCGGGTCGCCCTAGTCGATGTATTTCTCTCCGCCGAAAACTTTGATGAATACGAATGTAAACAACAGATCATCGCAGGTATCAACATTACAAATACATTCAAGTTACTGAAGACAATCACCAACAATGATGTGCTTAGTCTTTCCGTGGAAAGTAAGGAATATATGGATATCGAGATTAGAAGTGATGCTAAAAAAACAACGACACAGTTTCAGTTGAAACTTCTCGACATTAACGAGAATAGAATAGAAGTACCTTCACAGGAAATGACCACCGTCACTACGATGCAGTCCGCAGAGTTTCAGAGATTATGTCGTGACATGTCAAATATTGGTAGCACTATCGAAATTAAAAGGGAAAAGAATTTATTGACCCTTAAATGTATGGGTGATTTTGCGAATCAGGAAACGTGTATTGAATGTGTCGAAGAGAGTCCATATATTGCAGGATCGTATTCGCTGAAATATATGAACACCTTTACTAAGGCGACGAGTATGTGTTCGACTGTTCAACTTATGCAAGAACAAGACAGTAAATTTTTAATTTTGAAATATAATGTCGCCGACTTGGGTGATCTTAAATTTTACCTGGCTGCTAAGGTATCTGAAGATGCTTAATGTCATCTTCATAACTCGAGACAATCTTCGTCATACCAATCGCATTTGTTAATTTAATTTTAGGAAACTGGTCCTTCAATGTAGCATGTTTATAACGTAACATATCGCAAATAGGTACGTCTTCCCCGTGAAAATCACTCCTCGGTCCTCCATATTTTCTAATCTTACTCGTGACATCTCTTACAGGTTTATTATTATAGTCGATGAGTAAGGCACTCGAGAGTGGTATATTAAATGTTATACCTTCTTTCATTGATATTGGCCAATCTGAATCAACTTTCGTAGTAATAAACTTGTACTGTTTATTTCCATACCAATAACGAATACGAAGAATTGTACGGTATACATTTTCTGGGATCTTCTCCTTATAATATTGTCTATCTGTCACATCAACCCAATAGTTAGTTAGAATCCCGTCCTGCCATGTTTTAGATTCCTTTTCCCAAAACCCATCCTTGTCAACCTCATAGTCCTTATCATGGTCAACGGAATATTCGAGTGAACGACTTTCAATTTTAAAATCGGGCTTATCGGTGATTTTACGATAAAGACCATAAACCCATACAATGAGTTTACTTAAAAGATTACGAATCATTTATATTAATGGAAGGTAATTTTTTAAGTAGATACAAAAACAAGTTAGACAACTGGTCAAAAAGTATAGAAGAAGAACCACACAAGAAGTCTCAATACGAGGCTGAAATGAGTGAGTACCTGATAAAGTGTATGCCCTATATGAATAGATATATAGAAGAAGACACGGGAGAAGAAGAAGAAACTAACACTGATAATGTGTTCAATGTCATAGAGACTAACGGTATCAAACGAAAAGATATTTTCACAGATTATTTGATCGATGTCGAAAAAAAGAATCTATATAGACACACCGTAAAGGAAGAAGAGGTATGTACAGTCTGTGAATATAGTAACATTATTTATTTTAGTAACACGAGTGATGCTGTTTGTGATTCATGTGGTCTAGTGGTCTCTATACTCATAAATGAAGAACCAACATATAAGGAAGAACAGGAAATTTTTGAAAAGATTATCAATTATTCATATAAACGTGAAAATCATTTCAATGAATGGTTGAGTCAATTTCAAGCACAAGAGATGACTACTATACCACCCGAGGTCATTGAACAGTTACGATTAGAATTTAAGAAGATTAAAATAAAAAAGTTGGATGAGATTACACATACTAAGATTCGTCAACTATTAAAAAAACTAAAGTGGAACAAATATTATGAACATGTCCCATACATCACAAATATTCTGAATGGTATTAAACCACCAAATATGCCACAAGAGTTGGAAGAACGTCTTCGGATTATGTTCAAGGATATTCAACGACCCTTCGATGATAACTGTCCGAAGGAACGTAAGAATTTTTTGAGTTACTCCTATGTTCTTTATAAATTTTGTGAACTACTGAGTGAAGACTCTTATCTAAAATATTTTCCACTATTGAAATCAAAAGAAAAGTTATATCAACAAGATGTTATATGGAAAAATATTTGTAAAGATCTCAATTGGGAATATATTCCAACTGTTTAGAAAAGACGCATCAAATGACTCATACGAGAATCAACATTCCTTTTCGTATAGGAAGAGGAAGTTGTAATGTCGACGAGACAGTAGAAATATTCATCCGCTACCTCGTTTGTATCGTCAGCACCTCCATCATTATATTGGTGGACAAACGTATTCATCTTATCAATGAATGACGCGACATTTAGAACATCACGTTCATCACATTTAAAATCATCGAGTGCGAAAATCCGAGCCATGTCGAGTGGGAAGTGTGCCCTGACCGAACCCTTGTCGATGGGTTGTGTGATACCATAGATGGCATGCATAAAGTTTATGAATGTATGCATTCGGTATTCGACATCGGGGTGTGGTACATCAGTATTTTTTTCAATGTACACTTTCAAAGCACTCGAGTGAAGACGCCCAGCAGTCTTAGGATTTGAACTCGTGAAAATATCATACATGTTGATGAGAATGGTCATATCCGCATATCTACCCGTGGCTGCGAATGACCCGATCTCTTTCAGTTTTTCACTGCGAATCTTCTGAATCATCTTCATGACAGGGTGGTCATCATAAGACCAAGCAATCTCAGTGACCCGTAGTGTGTGACCCATTTGCAAAGTTCGGAAGTAGTCACGACGTTCGGCATCCGTGGGATTATCGATGGTACATAATTGAATCTGTGTAATATCGAAATACTGTTGTTCACGAATGGACATTTCAGAGTAAAAACGCCCATTGTAACGGAAATGACTGTTACGAAACATCGAGAGTGTCGTCAATCTCTGTCGACCGTCCAGAACTTCTGATTCATTGGTACCGAGATTACGAGGATTCGTTGCCATACTGATAGATGGAATGGGGTACGATTTACCGATGATGGAGGCAATCAGATTTTCTCGATCAGTCATCGTCCACACATCACCTCTTTGATAGGGTGGGGATAGATCGATAATCTTGTTATCAACCTGGAACACAAGGTTCGAAATACAAACGTGGCTGTAGTTGAACTTGGGCATTGTGAATACAATACACAGGAACAATGGTTACTTAGGTTGAATTGAAACGATTTTTCGGATTTCAACGTCGCGACTAGGAAATGGTGGAAAGTTTATCAGATAGGCGATTTCCAATCCTGTTAGGTGTAGGTAATTTAGAGCCTGTAACTCTGCCTGTTCGGTGAGTGTCTTTATGGTTTTAAATTCGAGGACCGTGTGATTTTCTAGTATCATATCCGCTCGGAGATTTCCTATCAAGTGACCCTCAAATGGGATGGGTACGATTCGCTCCGACTCGTATTGTATACCATTTTTCCGTAAGAGAACTTCCATCGCATTATGGTACACTCTCTCACTGTAGCCCGGGCCTAAATCATGATAGATCTTCTTCGCGAGAACATCTATTTCCATTACTCAATATACGTAGCCTACCTTTAAAAGAATACCTCAAGTTTACGTGGAACAACACAGGTATACCGAGTATGGATATTACGTACTTCAACATTTATGTACTCTACGAGTTCCATTAAAATCTCTCGGATACCTACATATTCTGTTACATCAAGTACATATTGCCGAAGTAAATCACCCGCCGTATCTACGAACATCTGGTAAATATTTCGTATGTCCCTGTTTTTTTCACGGAGCTTATCTCTCCTCTGTAACTCCCTTTTGAATTCTTCTTCACTCATATCGTTTAACATGTAATACACACGAAGCCATACATTATCAGTATCATATATTTCATCGTATTGATAATATATATCTCTGTTATATTGGGCTATGATCCGTCTAATATGTGTCATAAATGGGTTATCTTTCAAATCTTCAAAGTCTGGTACACCTCCACATGGGATATCACCATGTTCGCGACTCGTCATGTTTTTATTTTTGAATTCCATATAATGAGGATTATGTATTCGACCCGTCTCTATACGACCCGTTTCCCAACTAAAGGCTGTGTGACATTCGATACACCACATCTGTGCACACCCATCAATCTTGTGAATCATCGTACCACATTTGGGACACGACTTTGTATCTCGTTTCAATAATTTCATCGTCTTGACAGAATCAGGATTACATGTGTGGCCCTCATCGACCAACTCGTTACACTGTTCACAAAATGTATTTTGACATAAGCCACAATACCAATCTTCATCGATAAACCCTTTACACTCGTCGAGTGGGCATTTCCGAGTCAACTTCTGTTCAGTAGTAACGACACGTACCCTTTTCCGCAAATCAAGGAGTTCCCTGAATGCTTCTTTGATTTCAGTATTAAGATCTATCAACTCTGTAAGCGTCCCACGTTCCTGTATTGTTATACCATCTAATGTATATTGGGTATGTAATGACATTATACGACCCCTCAGAGTACCTATTTTAGAATCTAATCTACGCATATGAAGTATCCGCTCAACCTCTGGTTGTGTCTCTGGCATTCGTATTTTTTCTCGGTCAAACAAAACAAGTTCTCTGTGTTTTCGATAGTCCGTATTCCGAAAATATTTTGTACAAAAAGTGTCCACAAATTCTCGATTCCATAGATTTTTACATTTCATACAGTGTGTATCTTCAATCGATGAAATTAAATACTTCTGACAACAGGTCTTACATACACACAAATCACAAAAAGGACAATTAACTTTTTTATGAACTGTTTTGTTGTACTTTTCACAACATACATCGCAGTTGTCCATTACATTAATTAAAGTATGATTCTTTAACCTATTATGTATCACCCATTCAATGGAGGTTGTTTTTTCGCCTCCTTTTTCGCCGCGAGTGTAGCTCTCCTCGCTTCTGCTTTATTGAATCCAAGTTTAGAAAGTCCTTTCGCACGGAATGTGTTATTTCTATTAGTTGCAGCCTTTTTAGCTTCTCTGGCTATTTTCCCCTTGGCTGCC
>TARA_R110000796_G_scaffold39383_2_pt1 | contig 14867 bp, 18 predicted proteins | sample TARA_R110000796 | Tara Oceans TARA_R110000796 (sample SAMEA4397815) | marine metagenome | biome: Polar Biome; feature: [SRF] surface water layer (ENVO:00010504); material: water (ENVO:00002006), including particulate matter (ENVO:01000060) such as... | depth 5 m | reverse complement strand
CCAGTAAAGATTGAGAATGCTTGAAGTTGTCCCCTTGTAATCTGCTACAAGAACAAGGTCGCCCCCCGCTGGGATTGAGCTGAATGTCACGCTCGAGACGCTTGAGGTTAGTGTTACCGAATCTATAAGTGTGTATGTAGGTGTAGCCATTTATTTCACCCCGTATAATGAGAAGCGTGAGCCTGTGATGAAGTCCCAATCACCATAAAGGGTTATGGAAGTTACTGCCGCAGTCTTAAAATACAATCCGCTTTGTAGTTGTACAGTGGGATTGCCAATCCCAGCCACGCCACACATACTTCTAACAGTTGTGTTTTTGCTAGCGCTAAAATCTAAGATGTCAATAACGCTAGGTGCATAAATTCCAGAAGTTGTGCCGTTGTCAGCAACGCTGGACTCAAAAACTATTTTACCGTCAGCTACTTCGGTGTACGAATAGACCGCGCTACCATTACCAGCCAAGCCGTGTTTTTTATAGGAAGTAGAGGTATCTCCGTTAAATCTAATGTTCAGACTTGAGGAACCGCTATTCGTCACAGTGTTTCTTGCAACACTTCGAATCTGCAAGTGCTTGTAGTCCGAGTAAGCTCCAAGGCTAGAAAAGGTAACGCTTGATGTGGTAGTGGTTAGGGTTGTGGTTTCGAGTAGGTCGAACGCTCCACCGCCACCGCCAGCCGCCTGTGAGTTGAGTATTCCTAGTAACATAAAGCTCATCTAGACCACCGCCACGTTTCCTATTAGTCGGTATTCATCTGTCGCTACGCATAGCAAAGTTACTGCTGAATACTGTAGTCCAATCGTAAAGCTACCTGTTGTTGTTGAGACTTCCGCTGCCGCAATTGTCGCGGTACTTGCTGCCACTGTTAGCACTCCTAATCCGTCTGCTATTATGTCCACCCGTTCTCCGATGGCGAGATCTGTGCTTGCATCTACCGTTACGACTGTATCAGAACCGCTTGTGAACCTTATTGTTTTACCTGAATCGGCAGATGTTAGCGTTCTAGCTGTAGTTGCATCTGTTACAAAACTTGCTTTAGGACTGTTGAACTGATCTTGAATTGATGATGTAACACCATTTGAGTAATTCAGTTCCACAGCCGATGCCGTAAGGTCTGAGATCGAAGCAACATTTAGATCCGTAACATTAGCTGACGAGATAGTTGCCGTATCAATGTTGTTTAGTAATCGATCGCCGTCAATAGTCGCCACCGTAATCTCGCCGACCACCGCGCTTCCTGGAACGGTTCCCTCAAAGGCTCCTAGGTAAGTTCTAAAATCTGATACTGCTCCGGCCGAGATTGTTATTGCACCAGTGTTCACCAGAACTTCTGCAATTTTTATCTGATAAACACCCGCATCAGTTTGAACTAATGGGGTAGGCGTTGGTGCTACCGCAGGTGAACCTGGAACCGTTCTAAGGATTATGGCGTTCGCAGATGGATCCAACTCAACTAATACTGTATCTATTCTTGGATTACTTAGGTCAGCTGCAGTCAGAACTAGTGTTTCTTGTGAGGTGTTCTGGTAGTAGTGACCTCGAATCATTAGCTGTCCGGACTTGACTTTGACTTGCATGCCTGTCGAATCAGCAAAAGCTTCCAGCTCATTTAGAGCATTTGGTTTTACTCCTTCACCAATGTTTCTTGCCCATTGAGAAAATTGTGTCTCGGATGTGTCTACGTTCTCAAAGGGCCAACTTGATTGTGCCATAGTTTTATTTCCTTCTATTGCTTGTGTGTGAGCTGGTTAGTTGCGTTCTAGATTTGAAACTCTTTGATCTAGCGTTACGGTTTTTGCCAGCACCTTCGATTCATAATCAATGCCGATTGGTGTTCCAACTGTCGCTGCAATTCTGACTCCGTCTGAAGATACTTGTATGCCTATTTCTGTAACAACCGCAGTAGCCTCAATGTCGTTTGCCACAATCGTAATTGTGTCACCAAGAAACCAGTCTACCCCGTAAGACATTTCGCTGTCGTCTGATGGAGTAACTGACATTTCTACAATTGTCTTACCCAGGTCTACGAGTAGCTCATCGCCAGCACTTACTAAACCGGCAAAGTCGTCTGTCTGCCTTGCATCACGAAAGACTTCTATCCTTCTAGCCCAGTCGACTTCAGCATTTAGAGATGCAGAATTACTTGCCTCAATAAAAACTCTGTTTTCAGCTTCGCCTCTGCCCCCAACTATTGCCCTAGTAACCTTTGCGGTACCGTAACTGTACATAGCACTTGCTAGCTGGCGGTTCTGGATGTCCATTCTTATTGTTTCACTTCGGTCGGTCGGCTCATAAATACTAAATTCAACCGTGTTGTTTGACTGGCTAATCTTGTAACCGACTCCACCGACTTGGGCCAAGTCATAAAACAATTCTTGCAAGCTGTTGAACCTTGCAGTTCCACGGACCACATCACCTCTACCTAAGTCAGATTCGATAATTAGGTATTGCACAGTCCTTAGAAGTGGTGAGCTTGGACCTATGTTATTATCTAGGTATTCCTTCAGTACGGTTTCGGCGCTACCAGATCTTATGTCATTCGGAGAAGTTTGAGCAGTCACGTCTGCGGTTGATGGAGTCGGGTACGCAAGTCGCTCTGACAGGATTATGTCGTCACTAGCACCTTGTATTTCCCAAGTGCCCTTTGTATTGTTAGAAGTTTGTTCTAGCTTTGCGGTCAGAGTTGGCCCTGACATTATTATCTCCGAGCTAGCGCCAGTGACAAGTAAGCCATAACCAGGGAGCCTTAGAAGTTCTCCCATCGGATGACCGTAGGGTAGCTTTAGATTCCAGCTTCCAGTCTGATTGAACCTAACCACTACAGTCGCACCGACTAGGTCTTGTGCAACAATCACACCAATCCGGTTTAGGCTTCTGTCTCTAACTTCAAATGTTAGATCTTCGACTCTCATTAGTGAACGACCTCGTAAAGTGGCGAGTAGTCCAGTCTCACTTCAGCAGCTGGACTTGCCGCAACACCATTTACAGTTATTGAGGTGACTCCGGTTTCTACTCTAAACAGCTTTGGAGCAGGTGCAAGTATGTTGTACCTATTAGTCCCTTGGTCATCTGTGACCGAGCCAGATGAAGTGTTCACGGTTATGGTTTCTCCGTCGAGTATGCTTTCGGTAAAGCTGAATGCTTGGTTGTCATAGCTTATCTGAACATCTGTCAGTGGTCCTCGTATGTACCAGATCGGATAGGCTGGAACGTCGCCAGTGTTATCTACCGTTATCACGCCATAAACTTGAGAGCTGGTCAATCTCATTTTACTGAGCTGAGGAAGTAATCCTCTGCCGGTGTTGCCGGTAGTGACTACAAACTCTTCCCTGATTCCTGATTGCCAAAAAGGTTGAGGCGCTTGCATTGAAATAACCCAAGTGTTATAGGTTAATCCTGCAGAAGTTCCCCATTGAGACTCGGCTCCTCCGACGTAGTAAACCTTTAGAAACAGTGGAGCTTCTTCTGGATAGCTCGCTGTCAATGTTGCTGCTCCGCTCGTGTCCTGGAGTATGCGTGACAACCGCCTGAGCTTTGTCTGTACGTCGCTACTGTCAGTCCCCAATGTAGTAATGCTCATGTCTATGTCACGGACTCCACGTTTGCTGTGGCGGAAAACACCACCATCACCAGCGCTAGGCTCTATTCGCACCTCAGCCGGAGGTATTCCAAATCCAGTAAACTTTGAATTCAAAATGTAGGTCTCGTTGTCAAAGACGATAGTATCGCCGTTAGCACCTGCCAATGAATAGGTAATGTTTACCAAGCTGCTACCACCTTAGCTCTGCGCATTGCCTGAAATAAGGCTTGCTCGCTGTCAATTGAATTGTTTGGGGCTGCGTAATAATTTATAGTCTTGCCGTTGTCGTCGCCGATACCCATCATCCTCTCAAAGTCCCTCAAAGGTGTAACAACTTCTGGTCCAGCTTCTCCAATGATTGCCGTGGTTGCTTCGTCAACGTATCCACCTTTGGCCAGACGCGGCAGGTTGAAACTGTTGAGTTCTGCAAGGTTCACGCCAATTGTAAACCCACTAGTAAACGGTGTTGACGGAATGTTTATCTGTATTCTGTTCAGTGCCCGAATCAACATGTTGGCGCCGCTAATTACGAAGTTGAAGAAGTTCTCAAACATGCCAATGTAACCGTTGACAATACCTTTGAAGAAACTGCTGATGCCACCAAACACAGATTCAAAAATTGACTTGAAACCATTTACAACTTTGTCAAAGTTTTCTTTGAAGCCGTCCCAGATTCCACCAATGAAACCTGTAAACTTTTCAAACACCTTGCCTATGTTGTCCGTCATGTTTGTCCATGAGGTAACTATGTTTTCAATTAGCGTTCCGAAGAAGTCACCAATGGCTTCAACAACCCGCATGAAGAGTTCTTTGAAACCTTCCCATGCAGCACCTACGTCAATAGCCATGTTGGCCCATAAGTCTTGAAAGAACGTTGTGCTAGTTGCCAGGTAAACGATGCCAGCAATAACCGCCGCAATTGCAAGCGCAACCAGGGTCAACGGGTTGGCCAGTAATGTCACGTTCAGGAATGCCTGCACAATTGCGTAAATCTTAGTTGCTATTGCTGCCTTGTTTATTACGACTAACATGGTGCCAAGCACCGCAACAAACGTAATGATTGTTGGTAGGTTGTCTACTATCCAACCGGAGATCGCCTGGAAAGCTGGCACAAAGTCGTTGACAATAAAGTTGCTGATGTTTGTAAATGCTGGCGCTAATGTGTTCTCCATAAACGGCACAAACGTACCGCCAAGAAAGTCTGTCAAGCCAACTGCAACCGGTAGCAATGCTGTTCCAATTGCAAGGGTCAGATTGTCAAAAGCAATCTTGTTTCTCTCAGCGCTTCTGGTTGCATCTAGTTCCTCAAACGCAGCCTGAGTTGAACCTGCCGCGTCGGCCTGGTTGATTAGCTCCTGCGTAAACTTATCTGCGCTTGTTCCGGCAAGTACTTGCACCGCAGAAACGGCTTCAACCGAACCAAGTAGCTGAATCATTTTACCGTTGTTACCGTCAGCAAAATCACTAACCGCGCCAAGGGCAAACTGCAAGCCTTCTTGTTCAATTGCTGCTTGAGCAGATTCGTAACCGAGTGAGTTGAACAGCGACGTCATGTCGGCTGTTGGCCTCTGTAGTGCTGTCAGTGCCGCTTTGATTTGTGTGGTTGCAACTGATGTCGGTGTTCCCGATGCTGTCAGCGTTGCAATTGCCGCGTTGACTTCTGTAAACGATACGCCTGCAGCTGCTGCTGCGGGTGCAACCTGGAACATGGATGCCGATAGCTCGGCAAAGGTTGTTTTTCCACCCTTGACCGCGGTGAACATAGAGTCAGCAACTGATTGTGCTTGTCCAGCCTCCAGGCCAAACGCGTTTAGCACGGTGCTCAAACCGTCAACGGCTGTGTTCACGTCGGTGACACCGGCGATCGAAGCCTGAGAAGCAACCTGCATGAACTCCAGGACGTTACCCCTTGGGACACCGGCAGAAATAGCGTTATAGAGACCGTTCGTTAGAACGTCCTGAGCAATGCCGAATTCCTTCGATACACCCTTGACCGTCTCTTGAAAAGCTGAGAAGTCTGCTGCAGCTGCTTCGCCAACTGATCCGGTTAGTGTTACTACTTCGGTCAGTGCTGTCTTTAGGTCAGTGGCACCTGAGATGCCGTCCTTGATAAAGTTGCCAATTGCCATTGCGCCAAAAGCTGCGGCTGCCGTGGCAATGATTGGGCCAAGTGCTGCTTTGAATTTTGTGCCAAACCCATTACCAACCGAGCTTCCAAGGTTGTCACCTACTTTGCCACCAGCTCGTGCTGCGTCAGCGGGTAGTTCTGTCTTTAGGTATTTGTCAATTTCTTTAGTGCCGGGAATTATGTTTACGAATGCTGACGCCAGTGATGCCATTATTCCTCAGACTTTCGGTTATTCATTTGATTCAGACGCTTGATTACATCCGACCGAGACTGTACATTTTTACTGCCGAGCTTACTAGTATCCGTAGTTTTCCACGGCCTCTGGTAAGGCTTAGGCTTTTTCTTACTGTTTACCTGTGCCAGCAAGTCGTACACATTTGCCAGTACTGTCCACTCATTCGATACAGGGTGCTTCCAGTCAGCCAGTGCTGAGCATAACCATGAGTCAGAACTCTGAACCAGTATTGCGATTAGGTGAGTAGCTTCTAGATAGGTCATGCTTCGACCAATGTCTAGATAGCTAACACCAAACCGACTTCTAAAATCGTAAGCAACTGCTGAGGTATGGTCCGAGATTATCTCTCGAACCTTTATACTTCCCCCAGGCCAGCTCCCTGAGTCCAGCCTGAAATAAATTCTTGAAACTCTGAGGCCTTCATCGAGTCTATTATTTTCATCGTTGTTGATTCTTCGCCTAGCATCTCTTCAATAATTATGAACGTCATGTCCAATTCATCTTTAGATTTGCGCGCTTTTCTTAGAACTCCCATAGGAATGTCTGCAAAAAGAGGTATCTCATAGTTTTTGTTTTCGTGCTTGAACTTGTGCATTGCGGTCCTCATTTCGTTGCGGTCGATGCGGTGTAAAACCGAGGACGACCCGACCGCTAGGATCGCCCTCGGCAGCTTTATACTATTTAGACTTCGAACTCACTGTAGAAGATGTCGGCAGTTCTGCCTGCGGTTGAGTACGCAGTTACAGTTACGCCGTACATTAGTGCCTCACCGTTCGAGATAGTCTGCGCGTCAACGCTAAGAATTTCTCCGGCTGGAACGTAGTGACGAATTGCCTTGTCCCCGTCGACAACATCAATGACGAAAGACTTGCGTCCTCCGGTTGCTGATGGGTCAAGGGTAACCTTGCCTGCAACCATGGTCGAACCAAAGTAAGCCTCAATAACGGCTTGGCTTGATTCCAACAGCATGAAGCTGTATGTGACTGTAGACTCGGTAACAATCTCGCGGACTAGGTCAGCTTTTTGCCAAGCTCTAATCTGTGCTGTGGATTTGTCCGTTGCGAATTCCACGCCGTCCGTCGAAACGTAACCAAGATCTACGAATCCGGCGTCAAGTGCGGTTGTGCTATCTGTTGGTGCGGCTGTGGCTACTGGAGCAATGTACACCCGTCCAGTAATACCAACCACAACGTTATCGGCTGTTAGTGCCATTATTTTTCTCCTAATTAGGGGTGTTTGTGAGCTTCTGCTCGATACTTCCACAAAGTGGAAAGCTTATAGGTTAGAGCCCTTGACTGTCATTTCAACGTCAATACTTCTGCGCTCTTGTTCGCCCTCGTCTGAGGTTCTGACTGGGCCGAGACGAACTTCAACTTTTTTTATCTGCTCGCCTGTTGCGCCTCTGATAAGGCTCTCAACAAGTAGACCTAATGCATTAGCCCTTGCATAGGTGTTTGCGTAAACTTCTAAGGTAACCGTGGCAAGCTTCATCACGAACTGATCCTCGAAGTTGTACGCTGCAATGACAACCACTTGCTCAACCGGTAAGGCTTGATCAGGCTGAGAGTGCTTTGTTGCAACTCGGACTGAACCTTGACCAGCTGTTGCCAGCGCAGATTTTAGGTAGCTTACTACGGTAACTTCTATGTCTGGAAAGATAATCATGTTGGTTACCTAATCTGACTGTAGAGAGCTGCACGGAGGTGAGCAACGCCGTCACGCTTTTGCGTGTACCAAAACGCTTTCATAAAGGTTTCGATTGGAGCATTTGAGTAGACACGGGCTTGTGGCTTACGGTTTGTGTTCCATTCAACTCGGAAACCTGCCCGAGCATAACCGTCGATGTTTCCACCTGGTCCTTTTTCTGCCGATGATGCTGTCATTTCAGCTGCAGATTTTACTGCCTCTGCAACCGCTAAAATTTGATTCTTTACAGCTGGGTCGTTCAACACTTCCTGCTGCCAAAGTCTGTTGATCTGAACGTTGCTAGCCACGGACTTGCCTCACTTTCACAATCACTCCAGGGGTAAAACCAGGCCAAAGCTGTTGCCATTCTTTTTGATTGCCGTCTTTCACCCACATGGTTCCGCGCACCTCAAACTGATCGCCGTCTGAGACTACGGTTTTTGGCGGGAGGTAAAGGGTTAGGCCTGCGTTTACTGGGTCACCTGAGACCATCGAGGGTTCGCTACCATTATCATCAAAAGCAAACAGTCCGTCGCGCACAAGTATTTGCTTTGTTGTGTACGATGCATTGCCATAGTCGTCAGTTCCGGACTCGGTTCTTCTGTGAATAATTATTGGCTCGTCGCCCCTGATGATCAAGAGTAATCTTCCCAAATGGTGTCGTAGTAAATCGTAAATACATCTGCAATTGGAGGGTGAGCATTTACACCCTGGTTTATCTCAAAAGCTTTGCCTGAATTTGCGGGTGCTAGCATTAGCTTTTCTTGTGGCGTCATCCAAATGTCTGAGTCGCCAAAACTTCGTTGCTGGCTAAACGGTCCTGTAACTTGTTGCCAAGTACTCAGGCCTTCAGGGTTCTTGAATAGTCGTGTAACCATTCGGACGGTGACCAGTGTCACCCTGTCAAGCGGTAAGGTTGCTGCATCAATTCTGGTTTGTATACCAGGATAGTCGGAAAGTATTACGACCTCGGCGTCATCGATCAGCGCTTGAAGTAAATCAGTATCCTCAGGAACATCATTGCCTACCCACCTATCAATAACATCTTGCGGAGTTGTCCACGTGCTCATCTGCGCCTTTCGGTATTCTTATTTGAAGAGAGCACAGAGGCCCTGACCCGAAGGCCAGGACCGCTGCGCGTCAATTGTTTAGCTTATGCTGCGTCTGTCAGTAGACGGAATGCAGTTGGGTCAGATACTAGGAAACCAACTTCGATTTCTGCAAGGACCGCGAACATGTTCTGCTGGAACAGGTTGATGGTTTCGCCACCAACTGTTAGTGATGCCTGATCGCTGATCTTGATCTGAACATCCTCAACAGTTCCGTACATTGCCTGTGACCAGTCGCCAGCAAAGCCGATGCTGTTTGGAGTTCCAGCTTCGTAAGCCGCACGGCTCTTGAATACTGGGCGGCCAAGAACAGAACCGATTGAACCGTCGGTCGAAGCGTTGTTGATGAACAGAGGGCGGTCGTTGCCGTCCTTCTCGCCGTATAGCAACTGCTCACCCTGAGGGGAGAAGATTAGCCCGTTCATGTCATAACCAGCAGCAGCGATTTCGCCCAGCGCGGTAACAGTTCCGTCATAAACAGAAGTGCCAAGGCCGATTGCAGTTGAACCAGACAGAACCGAGAAACCAGTTCCAGGTGCAGTGCCGTGCATAATGGTTGTGTCGAACTTCTTAGCAAGTGACGTTGGAAGACGTCCTACTAGAGCTTCGTACAATGCAGCCTTGTCGCGACGGAACTCGTTTGAGAAAGTCTCGATTACAGCTAGCTTGTAAGGGGTCATTGTCTTGTTTGTAACAGTTGGGTTTGAAACTGGCTTCTCAGCAGTCTCGCCAACCCATGCTGCTACTGGCTCACCGGTAATCTGCTGGAAAGAAACTCCAGAACCAGGAAGCGATACGCGACGGGATACTCTCTGAAGAACGGAATCTTCCTGAACCTTTGAGAGAATCTCGTTTGAAACGGCTGCTGGGAGTAGGACTCCCGATGTGGAACGATTGATGTCAGTCATCGTTTACCTTTCGTATTATAGAAGTGCGGAAATTGCGGCAGCAAATTGGTCTTGAACTGTTGAGCCAGTATTTGACTCACGTCCTTGACTTCTGTCTACCTTTGGTGTCTTTGTTGCGGACTGGCCAGCGATTATCGCAATGAGCGAATCAGCAGCGTCTTCAAGCTCTTCACGGCTGTTGCCATTTAGAAGTTTGACGGCATCTGCCGTTAGTCCTTTTTCTGAAGCGACTTCGTATCTAAGCAGGGCCATCTTTGCAGATAGTGCCTCAGCTTTAGTTTCGTTTAGCTCTTCGGCAAGGCGTTCCTGTTCCGGCTTGAGTGATTGCTCATACTCATTCCATTTATCAGAATTGTCCTTGAACTGACTGGATTCTTTTGCACGCTTTTCCCATTTACGGGATTCAACTTTCCAGTCTGTCTCCGAACCTTGCGGCTCTTCAACTAGCTCTTCTGTTACTAGTTCTACTAGTTCGCTCTCAATTGTTGTTTCGTCACTCATGACGCATCCTTCCTATGCAGGAATCGCTTTCAGCCCTGCGGCTGTTATCTCAGTAAAGTTACTGAGAAACCTGGGGTAGTTCTAACGGGTTATCAAGTCTTACGTTGCGAACCTGTTTGACGATGTTAGGCGTCGTTATTGCGGCATCAGGATACTTCCTGAAAAAGTCTACGTCTCTCATTCCGGGATCAATTGCTCTTGCGCTTGCCCTTATCTCTTGAATTCTAGAATTTGCCTGTACTGTCTGAGCTTTGAACTCATCGTAATAAGGCGGATCTACAAAAGTCTGACCTGCAAATACTGGTACATCTATGCAACCGCAGCTGTCGTGGAAATTCTTGTATTCCTCATTGCTACCGTCGCCAGTAAAACCTGTTGCCATGTACAAGCAAAAGTCGCAAGCCTTTGGCCTGGTCACTCGCTTGTAAGAAGTTGGGCTCGGGTCTCTGCCAGCATTGTAAGCAACGTTGTTCCTGCTGAAATTGAAAAGCTGTGAAGATACTGATCCGCCAATAAGTGTAACGGTTGCGGCCAATGGTGCTTGCTCAACCGTCCTGGCAATTGCAAAACCTGAAATAGGCGATGCAATTTCTTGCCAATCAACTGGCCTTGTAGACGGTCTGAACGTCGAGGTTATTCCTGCGGACTCTCTAAGGTTCTGGTAATAGACTTCATCAACAGTTCCAACAACCGATGCATAAGTGCTTAGTATTTCAGGGATAGTCTCTCTGAGCAATCCGTAGCCAACACGACTGCGAAGCTCACTGGCAACCTGTAATGCCGCCTGGGTCTCTCTGACGGCCAGTGTGGCTGCATTAGAGACTATCGCTTGATGCTCACGCGCCAGTGAGATTAGTTGCTGAGTCATCTACCGCTGAATTCACTTGAATGTTCTGAGCCGCACGTGCAGCATCAGCCAATTGGCCAACTAGACTTGTTGCGTTATACCTGCGCTTCTCTTCGGTTAGTACTCGCTTGTCAGAATCAGACAGGCCAATTCTGTTGTAAGTAATTTCAGAGTCAGGAAGTAGCACGCCGGTTTGAATTAGTTTCATTGTCTCATCGGCAGCAGCTGCACGGGTTGGTGTAGAAGCGTCACGCCAGATTGGTGAAATTGTATTGGCCTCAGCCGGAATTGAACCGTCACGAATTAGCAATGCCAACTTAGCAACTTCAACCCATGCTCGGCCAAACTGGCCTTGACGTCTTTCAGCACGCTTGACTAGTCTTGATTCCATTTGACGGATTGCATCAGCAGAAGCTGGGTTGTCCGTCTGGAAGCCAAGATAAGAAGCAGGAATTGCAGACTCGGCAGCAACCATTTGCGCCAAAGCTTTTATCTGCTCAAAGTAAGGCAAGGTTGAGTTGCCATTGAACTGACCAACCTGAGGCATTCCGCCGTCTTCGTTTAGCGGAACACCCAGGACTCGGCCCTGATAAACTGTCCAAGGATTCAGCGGGTTGCCGTCTGAGTCCATGAAGTAATCAGGATCAGCACCAAGGATGTAACGCTGAGGAGCTGAGTAAAACTCTCGCGCAACTTCAGAACCTAGAACGGTTCGCACTGCTGCGTCTGTGTAATACCTGATTGCTCTTGTGATCTCAGTTTTCCCATAAGGGTCACCTGATCGAGGGTTGTTTGCAAGGTAGACAACCGGAACTCGGCCAAGATTGTGTTCGTCTCTATCTATTTCGAACGGCGTTCCGCCTTGCCATTCCATTGAGATAGTAACGTTTGGTAAATAAAGAGTTGCAAAACGAGGACGGCCAACTTTGTCCCTGTCAATTCTTAGAGCTGACGTCAACCTTCTGAGTCTTAGGTCATAGTTACCGGTCATACTTCTTGGCGACTCAATGGTAATCAAGGGGTCAGGCTCTCCTGAGTCACCCTTACCTACAATAATAAATCCGGTTCCATAAATCAACGCGTCCAGGTGGCCAAGTGAAGACTCTAGCCCTAGCTCATTGTTTCTGTAAATGTCATCAAGTCCCAGAGAAGCAGGTGCTAGAAAACCCTCTAAGTCTAGGCGCTCTTCAAGAACGCTAACTACGGTTCCAGGCCAGCCAACAACAGACTCAACATTCTTCAAGGTTGGAGGAATGCTTATGTTGAAGTCACGCAAAACTTGCTTAGCATCGTAGTACTTTTCTAGCTCAACATTTCTGAGCTCGTACGATGAAAGCTTTTTGACCAGTGAATCAGCGAGTTCAATTTCTTCTGTGGATAAACTCATAGAATGATTGCCCTTCTAGAACTAGGTTGACGTTTTTTTCCTGCCAGCATGTTGCGAGCTCCGTTGGCCAATACTGCACAGGCCAACAAGTCGATTTTGCGTGGAGAACTTTTCTTTTCTTTTCTGAATGAACCGGCTTCTGTAGCAACCGCATTGAGCACATGCCTCTGTAGCCTTGTATCGCCATCGTGGCCGATGTCCTTAGCAACTAAGTCCGTTATGAACTGTTGTGCCATAGGAGCCATTCTGTGGTTTGTGGGAGGTATTCTCTCAACTCTGCGCTTCCACTTTTGCGACCAGGTTAGAACATCTGGCTCGTAGAAGCTAGGATCAGCCCACAACATTTGAACATCGTAGTTAGTGAACATCTTATCAATGGCTGCGTTGACATCGTCCCGTGAAACAGCCCAATCCGGATCGGATGCGTCTGGCTCAAATACCGCCAAAACTTTTAGTGTTCCTGTTTCAATGTCAATTGCAACCAAGCCTGTGGCGTCACCGGAAACCGAGCCGTCAAAACCAGCACAAATTTTCGCGCCCAATGGGATGCCAGTTTCTCGCTTAGCCTCTGCCCAGAAGTGCGGTGAGACAAAGTCCTCGCCAGCAAGACGAACCCATTGGTTTAGTCTGAACCGCTGGAAGCCAGCAAAGCCAGATGAACCCGATGAAGCGATAGCGGCCTCAAAATCCGTTTTGTCCAACAGGCCTTCGGCCAGGTTGGGGTTCGACTTCTCCCAAACTGCTGGGTCAGTCGGGTCATCTTCCAACCCAGCTTCCCACCACCAAAACCCAAACTGATTGTCTTCGACCTCGCCAGAGACAACGCGCTTGCCGTGCTCATAGAGTCGGCCGAGTAGTGTGTCGGTATTACCGCCTGCAGTTGTTATGCCAAGGACAAGCGATTCCGGTCTGTCACCAGAACCAGTTACTAGCGCATCCCAAAGTTCGTCACCACGTTTATTAGTGTTAGAACTTGGCCACGCGTGAAGCTCATCGGCTATCACTAGCGACGGACCTAAACCGTGAGCAGCAGAAGCGTCCGCAGACAGTGCTCGATAAATTGAGCCTTTGCTGGGGATTTCTAATACGTCACGGTAAACTTTTACAACTCGGCTAAGTGTTGGGTTGTTCAGCACTTGCTGGCGAGCTTCGTTGAAAACAATCTTGGCCTGTTGCCTGTCAGACGCTGCAGAATAAACCTGAGCACCCGGAGGGCCAAACAAAAGGTGTTCTAGGGCAATGGTAGTTCCGAGTAACGACTTACCGTTTTTTCTAGGAAGTCCCACGATAGCTCGGCGATAGCGAAGCGTTCCGTCTGGGTTCTCTTCGAAGATTCCGTCCATTAGCCATTTTTGCCAGTTAGTAAAAACTAGCGGCTCACCTGCTTTGAATCCTCGGCTGGCTTGCAACAACTTCTCTGCAAAGTCAGAAACATACTCGCCTCTTGAAGTCTCAGCCTTTTTAGGTGTAAAAAAAGCGGGAGTCCAAGAAGCATCAGGCGATTTTGCCAACACGCTTCTGCGTTAGCTCATCAAGCTCATCTCTAACCCTAACTTCTGCAAGTCCTAGGCGAGAGCGGTCTGAGGGAGAAAACCCTATTTGCGACAACCAAGTTGTCATCTGAGTCCTGAGCTCTTTGAGTTGTGTAACCCAAGGCGTCGTTACAGGCGATCCGTTCGCATGAACGTAGACTCTTTCGTATTCTCCGGAAGAAAGCTTTGTGCGAATGTCTTCATGCTCATCAAAGGCATTACACAGCAATGTAACAATTGTGCGGTCTGACTCTATTGCCAACCAGCTTTTGCCGGCTGTCCAAACATGTTCCCACAACGCAATTCCATAAACGCCTAAGGACTCAGGTAAACTGGGCACAGATGAACCGTGTGACCCTGACAAACCTTCGTTAGGCATTGGTGCGTTTGGTAAGTTTCTACCAGTTCCCGCGTCGCGGTGTCTTTCTACTGGTTTTGCTGGGCGACCATTTGGTCTTCCTGTTGCCATGCGGCTGCTCTATTCTGTTCCATGCGGAACTGATAACCTTGCGGTTGTGTGTGTAGCTGTTTATGAAGAATAAATCATTGAGACAGTAAAGTCTGGTTGTGTTGTTGCCGGCGATGTCGAGTTGTTTGCTGCACCTAGTACCATTGTGAACCCAATGCCGTTAGCAAACGGAAAGCCTTCGACTGGCAAAGGAAAAGCAAGTGTTCCCGCAGCTGCCATGCTACAAACAATAACCGGAAAGCCTACGCCTGCAACGGGTATTGCTGAATCATCGTAAAGCTTCAAGTGTCGAGGCGTGGCTGCAAGGTTAGTAAATACTATTGAACGCAGAACCGATGGCCCTGAGCTCACGCTGGTTTCGTTTGTGCCTGTTGCACCTATTGCATAAAACGGTGACAGCGAGGTATTACCAACAATGGTAACTGATCCGCTAACTGGCTGAGTTGCTGGCAGGTTTGTTATGCTTACAGAACCGTCAACCGTTTGA
>TARA_R110000796_G_scaffold22846_10_pt1 | contig 14896 bp, 10 predicted proteins | sample TARA_R110000796 | Tara Oceans TARA_R110000796 (sample SAMEA4397815) | marine metagenome | biome: Polar Biome; feature: [SRF] surface water layer (ENVO:00010504); material: water (ENVO:00002006), including particulate matter (ENVO:01000060) such as... | depth 5 m | reverse complement strand
GACGAATATGAGCCGAAACAACCTCAGTTGGGCCCCTTTCGTAAGGTAGTTGACCCCGAAGCCTTGCGAAACGCCCGGCCAGATCGCGTAGAGCCTTTAGATGTTTACGTGGGTGTACCTTTAGTGGTTGCACCCAACCTTAGACCTGTACAGGGCTTCGGACAAGCTGGAATGGTAACGGTGACAACATGAGCTTTACGTATGCGCAGTTAAAACAAGCTATACAGGACTACACGGAGAACGATGAAACGACTTTCGTGAACAATCTGCCTATCTTTATTACTCAGGCAGAGGAAAGAATCCTTAAAACCGTACAATTAAGCCTTTTTAGGAAGAATGTAGCGGGCGCAATGACCGCGGATAACCGCTTTTTGGCCGCTCCAAGCGACTTTTTAGCCCCTTATTCGCTATCTTTCATTGATACAAGTAGTGATCACGTCTTTTTACAGTTTAAAGACCCGGATTTTGTTCAAACCTTTAACCCCAAGACCGCCACTACGGGCGACCCTCGTTTTTATGCGGTTTTTGATGTAGATAACTTTATTTTAGGTCCTACCCCCGATGGGGCGTATGATGTAGAATTACATTATTTCTACCGTCCGGACAGCTTGACTGCCGGGGCGGACAGTGGCACAACATGGCTCAGTACAAACGCTGAGATTGCTTTGTTGTACGGTTGTTTGATGGAAGCGTACATTTTCATGAAAGGGGAACCTGATATGATGGCGATGTATGAGAAACGTTTCTCGGAGGCTATTACTGGCATGAAGATGTTAGGTGAGTCTAAAGAAGTAACGGATGAGTATCGCACCGGGCAACTAATAAGGCCTAAACAGTGATCGCCCCCGCTTTAGAGGCGTTACCGGTCATGAACGTGGACGTACACACTACCCGTGGACGCGGTTTTACCCCAGAGGAAATTGCGGAGAGATGCGCGAACAAGATTATCGCGATATCTGATGACGCAAACCCTGCTATTAGGGCACAAGCTCACGCTTTTCGTGGGCAGCTACTAAAAACGCTAGAATTTTACATGCGAGAAGCTGTCAAGTCGGATAGAACGACGGTGTGTAACGCTTTAACCGAAGCAGGCCAGACAGACCTTGCTAAACTTATAAGGAGACTGTAACCATGGCCTTTTCCGGAAACTACATGTGCACCAGCTTTAAGAAAGAATTGCTGTATGGTGCCCACGACTTCGACGCTTCTAGCGGCGATACCTTTAAAATTGCGCTTTATACTAGTTCGGCGACGCTAACTGCGGCGACGACAGCTTATTCTGCCACTGACGAGTCTAGTGGCACTGGTTATACGGCGGGTGGTGGAACATTGACCACCGTTGATCCTACGGCGTCGGGTACTACCGCGTTGACGGATTTTGCTGATGAAACGTGGTCAAGTGCCACGATCACGGCCCGTGGTGCGTTAATTTATAACACCACCCCTAATACAACGTCTATTGCTCTCACCAATCCTGCGGTAATCGTATTGGATTTTGGTGCAGACAAGATCGCAACAGCCGGGGACTTCACAGTTGTGTTCCCTACCGCTGATGCAAGCAATGCGATTATTCGTATAGCGTAATGACAGCCGTGACCGTTAACGTGGTTGGGATAGCTTCAACGAGTAGTGTTGGACAAGCCATTGTTTATGGTCGTATTGTGCCGGATCAGGTTCCGAATTATACTGAGATAACACCGAGTCAATCGCCAACGTGGTCGGAGGACGTGCCAAACCAGAGTGCCCATTGGGCAAAAATAGCAGCGTGAGGAATTAAAAATGCCTAGTACCTATACAGTCAACCTTGGGATTGAGAAGCCGGCAACCGGTGAACAGTCGGGAACGTGGGGTGATACCGTAAATGAAAACTCTAATATATTAGATGAGGCCATTAATGGCATCGTTTCAATAACGCTCGCTTCGGCGGGTTCGTCGGGATCTCCAAATCAAATTGCCATCACAAATGGTTCCTCTTCCACTGGTCGTAATAAGTGGATTGAGTTTGCCGACGGCGGCGATTTAGGTGCCTCGGCTTACGTCGAATTGATTCCAAACGACGCTGAAAAAATATGCTTTATCCGGAACAGCCTTTCGGCCAGTCAGTCTGTCTTTCTCTTTCAAGGTACTTATAGCGCAAGCAACGATCTTGAGATTGCGGCGGGCACTGACGTGGTGGTTAAGTTTAGCGGAACGGGCACAGGCTCGACCGTAGTAAACATCAACGCCAACTTGAAGGTTGACGGTATTGTTGCAACGACTGCGGACATTAACGGGGGCACGATAGACGCCACTGTAATAGGCGGTTCGACCGCGGCTGCTGTCACCGGGACCACGGTTGTGGCTAACACGAGTGTTAATATCGCGGGTGACGGCGCGACGGTCACCGGGATTAAAGACGAAGACAACATGGCGAGTAACTCCGCCGTCAAACTTGCGACGCAACAGTCTATCAAGGCTTATGTGGACGCCCAAGTAGCTACGGTTGATACCCTTTCAGAAGTCCTTGCAATTGGCAACACCTCTGGTAGCACCGATATCAACATGGACGCTGCGCAGAAAGTGCAGTTCCGAGATGCCGCGATATACCTTAATTCCAGCGTTGACGGTCAGCTTGACATTGTTGCTGATACTGAAATACAGATAACGGCGACTACCATTGACATCAATGGTGCAATTAACGCCAGTGGTGAGATCATTGCGGCCTCGCTGGATATTTCGGGCAACGTAGACGTCGACGGTACAATAGAGTTTGATGCTTTATCTGGCACAGGCGCAGTCGCGGTAACGGATATTAAAGACGAAGACGACATGTTGTCTAACAGTGCCACGATGCTTGCTACGCAGCAGTCTATCAAGGCTTATGTGGACGCCCAAGTGGACACTGTTGATACCCTTTCAGAAGTCCTTGCCATTGGTAACACCTCTGGTAGCACCGATGTCAACATGGACGCGGCACAGAAGGTGCAGTTCCGAGATGCGGCAATATACATTAATTCCAGCGTTGACGGTCAGCTTGACATTGTAGCAGACACTGAAATACAGATAGCGGCGACTACCGTTGACCTCCAAGGCAACTTAGGCGTCACAGGCAATTTAGACGTCGACGGTACAATAGAGTTTGATGCTTTATCCGGCACAGGCGCAGTCGCGGTAACGGACATTAAAGACGAAGACGACATGTCGTCTAACAGTGCCACGATGTTGGCTACGCAACAGTCTATCAAGGCTTATGTTGACGCCCAAGTTGACACTGTTGATACACTTTCAGAAGTCCTTGCCATTGGTAACACCTCTGGTAGCACCGATGTCAACATGGACGCGGCACAGAAGGTGCAGTTCCGAGATGCGGCAATATACATTAATTCCAGCGTTGACGGTCAGCTTGACATTGTTGCAGATACTGAAATACAGGTAGCGGCCACCACCATTGACATCCAAGGCAACTTAGGCGTCACCGGCAATTTAGACGTCGACGGCACGATAGAGTTTGATGCTTTATCTGGCACAGGCGCAGTCGCGGTAACGGATATTAAAGACGAAGACGACATGGCGTCTAACAGCGCCACTATGTTGGCTACGCAACAGTCTATCAAGGCTTATGTTGATTCCGCAGCGGGGACTGACGCACTTTCAGCCGTCCTTGCCGTGGGTAACACCACTGGCGGCACGGATTTAACAATATCAATTGGTGATGATCTAACCACGTTGACTGCAGCCACGGGCAACTTCCGCGCAGGTGCGGGAGCCGGGGCTAGCATAGCCTCGGGCGGCAACTCCAACACGCTGGTCGGTGATAACGCAGGCGCTGCCAATACGACAGGCTCTAGCAACACCGCAAGCGGATATTATGCTTTATCTGCCAATACGACAGGCTCTAGCAACACCGCAAGCGGGTATGCTTCTTTACAAGACAACACGACAGCCTCTAACAACACAGCATTCGGTTACAGTTCCTTAACTGCTAACACGACAGGCAATGGCAACACGGCGGGCGGTTATGAGTCTTTAAAGGCCAACACTTCGGGTTCATCGAATACGGCAAGCGGTTATTCTTCTTTAAAGTCCAACACGACAGGAATACAAAACGCAGCGGTTGGTTTTCAGTCTTTACTGAACAACACGACTGGAAGTAGCAACGTGGCAGTCGGTTATAGTGCTTTAAAGGCTAATACGACAGGTATTAGCAACACAGCAATCGGGTATGAGTCTTTAAAGGCTAACACTACGGGTTATGAAAACGTAGCCGTAGGTCAGATGGCTTTAACCGCCAACACGACAGGCTATGAGAACACCTCCGTTGGGGATAGGACTTTACAGGCTTGCGTTGGAGGCCATTCCAACGTGGCGTTAGGGGCTAATGCTTTAAAAACCAACATCGCAGGCAGCAACAACGTGGCCGTGGGGGTTGATGCCTTAACAGACAGCACAGCTAGTGGCATCGTGGCAGTAGGTCATACCGCATTAGCTAACAACACCACAGGCTCGTCGAACACCGCCCTCGGGTGGCAATCCTTAGTCCTCAACACCACAGGGGCTAACAACACGGCAACGGGTAAGGACGCTTTATTCCGAAACACGACAGGCAGTAGCAACACCGCAAGCGGCTTACAGGCTTTATATAATAACACGACAGGCTACCAGAACACAGCGTCTGGCTATTTGTCTTTGACCAATAACACGACTGGATTTTATAACGCAGGTTTTGGTGATCGTGCGCTAACTGCTAACACGACTGGCACTCGCAACACAGCAGTAGGCGCGGCCTGTTTGATGTCTAATACATCGGGGATTAACAACACGGCTACTGGTGTTGGGGCTTTGCTGGCTAACACGACAGCCTCTAGCAACTCGGCATTCGGTTACAATTCCTTAACTGCTAACACGACAGGCGCGTCCAACTCAGCATTCGGCTATAAGGCCTTAAGCGCTAACACGACAGGAATCCAAAACGCAGCGGTTGGTTTTCAGTCTTTACTGAGCAACACGACAGCTAGCGCCAATACAGCAATCGGTTACAATACCTTAGCCAATAACACGACAGGCAGCAATAACACAGCAGGCGGTAATAACTGTTTAACATCTAACACGACAGGGTCATCACTTACCGCTTATGGTACTCAGGCATTAAACGCGAACACGACAGGCAGCAGTAATACCGCTCATGGGCTGAACGCTTTAAGGGCTAACACGACAGGCTCTTACAATACGGCGGTTGGTTCTGCGACTTCACAAAACCTCAGTACAGGGCACTACAACACCTCAGTAGGACAAGCCTCAACAAGCGGCCTTACTACGGGCAGTTTTAATACAGTGCTCGGCAGGGCAGCAGGTTGGTCTTTAACGACGGGTTCACAAAACACCTTGATCGGATATAACACACAAGCAACGTCAGCCTCAGCCGGTATTGCCAATGCTTTAGGCTCAGACGTATCAGGCGCAGGGGGCTACACAACTCTAGGCGGTGGGGCTTCCGACATTAGAGCCGCGCACGGCAGTACCACTTGGTCAACAGTGTCGGATGAAAGATACAAAAAAGACATCACCGACTCTACGGCTGGGCTTGATTTTGTTAACGCACTTAAACCGCGAACGTGGAATTATAGAACACTGGGCGAGCTGCCTGAAACTTTCAGCGCGTACGAGGAAGGCTCAACCGAAGTTTTCAAAAACACGCAAACGAATCACGGCTTTATAGCGCAAGAAGTGAAAGCGGCGATTGATGCCGATTCAGGCCTAAAAGACGGCTTTAAAATGTGGGATGATCGAGATGATGGTTCACAAGAAGTAGCAGAAGCGGCACTAATCCCCGTGCTTGTAAAAGCAATACAAGAGCTAACTGCTCAAAACCAAGAGCTAACGGCTCGAATAGCAATACTAGAGGATAAATAACATGGCTATCACTTACACTTGGACAATTACAAACATGTCTGTACTACAGACCCCCGAACCTAACTTCGTTGTCGACGCTAGGTGGCTATGCTCCGGTACCGACGGTACCAATGTCGCGGAGCTAGATGGCGACTCTACCTTTACGCAGCAAGAAGGTCCGACGTTTGTACCTTACGCGAGCCTAACCGAAGCCATTGTTTTAGAGTGGGTGACTGCCGAGCTTGGCGAGAACGGCGTATCTAGTGTAGAGGCTTGTATAGAAGGCCAGATCAATTCAATGGTAACGCCTCCTGTCTCGCCTACCCCCGAACCACTACCATGGTAACCACGAACAAGACCCTATTTAATTAGTGAAAGGATGATATGGCCCTTACTAAGTTACAGTTCCGCCCGGGAGTAAACCGAGAGACCACTTCGTATTCAAACGAAGGGGGTTGGTACGACTGCGACAAAGTGAGGTTCCGTTTCGGCACACCGGAGAAGATAGGCGGATGGGAGAGACTGTCCAACATAAGCTTTTTAGGTACGGCCCGTGCACTTCACCCGTTTGTTGCTTTAGAAGGCAACCGCTATATAGGTGTTGGCACGAACCTCAAGTATTACATTGAAGACGGCGGTGGCTATGGAGACATAACCCCGCTGCGCGAAACAACTGCCGCGGGCGATGTCACGTTTTCCGCGGCCAACGGCTCATCTACTCTTACAATAACCGACGCTGACCACGGTGCTTCGATCAACGATTTCGTTACCTTCTCGGGTGCCGTGTCGTTAGGCGGAGTCATCACTGCGGCGGTGTTGAACCAAGAATACCAGATCGTTTCCGTCCTAAGCACCGACATCTATACCCTTGTTGCCCGAGAAGTGGCTACTGTGGGCAATATTACCATCGACGGGGAATACACACCTACGCCAGTTGTAGCCAACGGGTCGGATACCGGCAACGGTGGCGCGGCTATCGTCGGAAGATATCAAGTTGTGACCGGATTGGACACAACCGTTTCCGGCACAGGTTGGGGGGCAGGCGTGTGGGGCCGTGGTGCGTGGGGGTCCGCCGCTAGTCTCCTAGTGGTTGGTAGTACCTTGCGTATATGGTCTCACGACAACTTCGGTGAAGATTTAATAATTAACGTTCGAGACGGTGGTATTTACTATTGGGATAAATCAACCAGCTCGGCCCCCTTTGCGCGGGCCGTGGCGCTTGCTGACTTACCCGGTGCCGATGCCAATGCGCCAACGATAGCCAAACAGGTATTAATTTCAGATCGCGACAGGCACGTTATTGTGTTTGGCTGCGACGCTCAGGACAACACGGGCGTACAAGACCCACTTTTGATTCGTTTCTCAGACCAAGAGAACCCCTTAGGTTGGTCGGCGCAAGCCACTAACACTGCGGGTGATCTACGGATTGGCACGGGTTCCGAGATCATCACGGCGGTTGAAACACGCCAGCAAATCGTGGTGTTTACCGACAAGTCGCTACACGCGATGCAATACTTGGGCCCTCCTTTCACGTTCGGAATTAGTTTACTTGCTGACAATGTCACCATCGCCAGCCCGCTTTCCGCGGTTGCGGTAGACGACATGGTTTTTTGGATGGGGGAAGAAGATTTTTACATGTACTCGGGACAAGTTCAGAAACTAGCGTGTTCGGTACGATCCTATGTTTTTGGCGACTTTAACAACACACAGGCTGAAAAGGTAACCTGCGGTGTAAACTCTAGTTTTTCCGAAGTATGGTGGTTTTACCCCTCTGCAAGTTCAGACGAAGTGGATAAGTACGTTGTTTTTAACTACCAAGAGCAGGCGTGGTACTATGGTTCCCTTGAGAGAACCGCGTGGGTTGACCGCGGGATAGCGGAATACCCGGTGGCGTCCTCTGTAAACGGGTATCTGTACTATCATGAGTTTGGACAAGATGACGGCAGCGTTAATCCGCCCGCGGCCATCTCGTCATATATTGAAAGCAGTCAGATGTCAATAGGCTCGGGAGACAATTTTGTCTTCTTAACCCGATTGATACCCGATGTTACCTTTGAAGGGTCCAGTTCCCCGTCACCCTCCGTGTCAATGACACTAGAGGCGAGACAATTTCCCGGAACAGCGTACACTAGCACCCAAAGTAACACGGTAACCCGATCAGCTACTGTTCCGGTGGAACAATTTACGGACCAAGTCTTTGTCAGATTACGGGGCAGGTCTTTTGCTTTTAAGATTAATTCTTCAGATACGGGAGTGGAATGGCGGTTGGGCACCCCTCGGGTTGATTTAAGACCGGATGGCCGACGATGAGTAGAGGACTTGTATTACCTTTATTTCCCATACCCCCTGAGGGCTATGAACAACGCTACCAAGCAGAGGTTATGCGGGCCTTTTCCGTGTTTCTGCAACAGGTTAGTAACCCGGGACCTTGGCAAGCCTCTGCGCTGACACTGCCAAACCTGCAAACAGATAACTATGACCTTCCGCTAGGCGGTATTTTTCAGTACGGGGATGAGCTGCGTATTACAGTAGCCAACTTACCCTACGCACGAGGGTCGCAAGCAACGGGAGACGTGGGCCAAGCCACGGTAACGATAACATGACTATTTATACTAAAGGAAAGTGCATCAAATGCGTATCTGCATGGACGGGAGAGGCGAAGAGAAGTACAATCATACGGGTGACCATGCCTGAAAGCATTACTGGTGGAGCGGGACAATGAAAGCATTAGCAGAAAAAATTGAAGTAAAAGTTGAAGAACCGGATGTAACCATTGAAGTGGTTGAAGACGCGGTTGAAGACGAAGACGAGATAGAGGACGGTGTTGAAGACGAGACCGAAGAAGATGTCGACACCTCAGTTGAACTAGCTGTTCCGCAAGGGGGCATTGGTGGTTTTGCCATGTCCGAAGAAGATCTTTCAGTTCTTGAGGCGGAAGAAGCCAAGAAAGAATTTGGTGAAAAAGGTTTGGCACAGTTCACGGCGGTTGCCAAGAAGATGTCGGGCCACGGTCGCTTTGGCGATGACAGCGTTGCCCATATTCAGACAGGTGAGATGGTTATTCCTATAACACTTCTCAAAAACAACCCCGCTTTAAAAAAACAAATCTTGAAGGAGTTGCGTGAAAACGGGTATGAAGACCCCGAACAGTACATTGTCGGAGATAGCGCCAACAGCATTAACCCCCATACGGGCTTGATGGAGTTTGGTGGTCTAAAAAGCATTATTAGAGGTATTGGAAAGTTTCTCAGAAAAGTTGTTCCGATCATATTACCTATCGTACTAGCCTTTACCCCCCTTGGGCCAATTTACGGCGCAGCGGTGGGTGCAGGTATTGGAACGCTTATAAGTGGTGGTGACCTTGGAGATGCCTTCAAGTCTGCCCTTATTGCTGGCGCAACCGGAGCCGTATTCCAAGGTTTTTCCGGCACGGAAGGTAGTTTTGGCGCAAACGTCAAAGCGGGCCTTGCTTCTCCCTCTTCCCGCGTGGCACAAACACTGGAAGGTGCGAAGGCCGGTGCTTCAGGTGCGGGCTGGAAAGGCGAAGGTAATTTATTCAGTGATTATGTTCCAACGCCCTCGGCAGAACTTGTAAACGCGACAGCCGCCACCGCGGCTCCCCTCGTCCCGGGTCCCATTGCGGTGGGTGCTGATTTTAATATTGGTGCTGCGGGCCCTGACCTTACTCTTGGTGGTACGGCGGCTCCCATTACTGCGGGTTCTCCCATTAATACTGCGCCCATTAATACTGCTGGTGCTCCCGGTACTACTACAGGTGGTGCTGGTACTACGGGTGTGGGTACTGCTGCTCCCGGAGCGCTTGTGACCCCCCCCGAAACCCCCGGATTCTTTAACAGTCTTAAAGCCGCGATTGTTCCGGGAGATGGTGTGGGTTTTACAGAGGGTCTGGGAAATGCTTTTTTCCCTAAAACTGTAACGGGGAGCGATGTTTTAACCATGAACGGTATTAACCCTCTGGCGGCGTCTACTAGTGCGGCGCAACAATCCGCTGCGAAGGCAATAGCACTAAAGGCCTCTCCCAATATGATGAGAACTTACGCGCCTGCGCTGGGTTTAGCCACTTTGGTTGCAGGCGCAACAGGCGGTTTCGACGACCCCAACAAAGACGGCGGGCCGTCCATAGTGGACCTTAACGAAGACGGCAGTGTGGTAACAGGTGTAGACCTTCTGGCTGCCGACCCGGGTAAATACTTAATCCATGATCTCGGGGCGTCTCGTTTGAACCAAGAAACGGGGGAATACGAACCCGTTGAGCGCTCGGCAACACCCGAGGTCAGAGTCCCTACTAAATACCCTATGACTAAGATTCAACCTTCCACCATTACACCGGCGGATTATTTGTTGGCCAGTGACCCCGATGGTCCTTTCTCACGACCTTATGTGCAGAAGGCCGACGGTGGTCCTATCTACCCACGCCGTAATGGCGGAGTAGCCCCTAGTGAAGGTGTCCCGGGACAAGATAGCGTCCGAGCCATGTTAATGCCCGGTGAGTTTGTAATGACCACCGATGCAGTAAAAGGCTTGGGTAACGGAAACCTAGATAACGGTATCAAGAGCATGTATTCTGTCATGCGAAATCTTGAAAGCCGTGGGAGGGCTACAGCGTAATGGCTGAAACATCGACCCAGATTATACGCGAAGCCCCAGAGATTGAGGCCGCCAAGCTAGGCCTCTTACAGTCGGCTAAGCAACTTGCAGACAAGAAGATTGATTTACCCCCTTACCTTGTCGCCCAAATGTCGGGGATGCAGATTACTGCCCTTGATCTGGCGAAAGCGGGGATGGAGAGTTATGCGCCATACCTAGAGGAAGCGGGTTACACGCTAGGGGATGCGCAAAAGACAATTGACGCCGTCTCGGATGACGCGAGCCGGTACCAAAACCAAGCGCGGGACATGATTACCGACGCCGCGGGAGGCATTCAAGGGCAAGTGGACAGTGCCCAAGGAGGCATAGCCAACGCCGTAAATTATGGTGGTGCCGCCACTGACAGAGCGACCACGGGTCTCGCAACCGCGGCTGACCGCGCACGGGCCGAGGCCCTTGCAGGACAGAATGCTTTAGGTGCAGCCTCGGGACAGATCCCGGGCGTTTTGGACACCGCCCAACAAGGCACTAATACGGCTTTACTCCAATCCGGTCAAGCGGTTCAGGATGCCTCGGACAGGTCCCTTGGCACCACGCTGGGGGAGAGTTTAGCGGAGTCTACTAATGCGGCGCGAACAGGTACTACCCAAGCGGGCAATAACGCGTTAAATGCAGCGGGCCAAGCCCAACTAGGACTAAATTCCGCCGCTCAAGGCGCTTTATCCGGACGGGGCATTGCAGGACAGGCCGGTGCCGGAACAGCCGGTGCCATCGACGCAGCACGAAACGCTGCCGCCGGTGGTGCGGGAGCCTTAGCACAAGCGGGGCTTAGTGGAGCAGGTATTGCAGCGGACGCGGGCTTAGGTGCTCGATTAGGTGCAGCGCAAACAGGTTCTGATATCGCAGCCTCGACAGAGGCAGCACGGGCCGCGGCACAAGCTGCAGGAACCGGAGGTATTGGCGCTTATGAGGCCGCTGCCAACCGAACTCAAGGCGCCGTACAAGGTGCTCGTGGGATTACAAACACCGCCGCGCAAGCTTTGCAAGAAGCGGGCGCTTTTGGCACACAAACCGCCCAACAGGGTATTGCAGGTTTAGCAGGCACGACGGGTGCATATGACCCCTCCAATGCTGGTTCTTACATGAATCAGTACGAAGATACTGCCGTTCAGCAGGCATTAGCCGACGTTAGACGTGCCGGAGACATTCAACAACAGGCCGTAGACGCACAAGCCGTAAGCGCAGGCGCCTTTGGCGGGTCTCGTCAAGCCGTAGCGCAAGGGGAATTGTCTCGGAATGTTCTTGAGCAACAAGGCCGCACCGCGGCTGGAATGCGTCAGCAAGGTTTTGAAAGCGCCTCTCAACGCGCTCAACAGGCCTATGAATCCCAACAAGGCCGTAGCCAGCAAGCCGCTCAGCTTACTGGCGCTATTGGTGCGCAAGGTGCTCAGTCTGGTATTTCAGCAGCAACCGCCGCGGGTCAATTAGGACTGTCTGCCGAACAATTAGCCGCTCAAACTGCTCAACAGCAGGGCCAGTTAGGCTTATCTGCCTACTCACAGCAAGGTCAGCAGGCGATGAGTGCCGAGAATTTGGCGCAATCAGGCGCCATGAATTCAGGCCAGCTCTCTCAGGCCGCTCAGCAGTTAGCCGGGCAGCTTGGAATGACGGGTGCTCAGTTACAAGGTCAATTAGCGAATCAAGCCGCTCAGATGGGCATTTCAGTTGAGCAGTTGGCGGGTCAGTTGACTCAACAGCAAGCGGCGACCGGAATGTCTGCAGAACAGCTTATTGCTCAGTCTGGACTAACGGCCGCACAGCAGGGCGGTCAAATGGGTGTGAATGCCGCCCAAATTTCAGGACAGCTCAATTTTTCGGGTGATCAGCTTGCTGCCGCTAACGCACAAGCGCTTGCCCAAACGGGCATGAGTCTGCAGCAGCTACAAGCCCAAACAGGCCTGTCGGCGGCGCAACTTACTGGACAACTAAGCGGTCAAATGGGCCAGTTAGGCATGTCCGGCGCGTCACAACAGGCTAGTATGGCACAACAGGCCGCTCAAATGGGCATCTCTGTCGAGCAATTGGCAGGACAACTTGCAGGCCAAGCCGGTTCGCTGGGTCAAAGCCAAGCGCAGCTAGGTATGCAGGGTGCTCAGCAACGGGGCGCTTTGGGCATTCAGGGCCAAGAGCTAAAAGGTCGCATGGGCGAAGGTATCGGAGCCCTCGGAAATACATACGGCCAACTGGCCCTTGCGCAAGGCGAGGCGCAGAGCCAATTGGGTCTACGCCAAGGTGCTCTTGGCGAACTTAGCCAAAGCCTGAGTCAGAGAGACAGTAGCTACCTCTACGACATGGGCAAGCAACAGCAAGCGCAGCAACAAGCCGAACTCGAAGCACAGCGTCAAACCAAAATGGCGCAACTTTATGAGCCGCATCAGCGAGTCGGATTCTTATCTGATATTTACAAAGGTGCCCCGAGTAGTCAGATGGCGATAACGCAAGCCGCTGCTCCAAGCACTTCAACCGCCCAACAAATTCTTGGTTTGGGCATAGCCGGCGTGTCAGCAGCCGCCGGCGCTAAATCAGCGGGTTTATTCTAATGAACAGAGAAGTAATGGGGCGTCAAATGTTCGCCCAAGGTGGTACAGTCTATCCGATGCAGGAAGGCGGAATGGCCCCTATGGTTGAACCACAACCACCCACGCCCATGATGCCCGACATGCCTCCGGAAGCCATGGCTAACGTCGACATTAATCAAGCCGCTCAAGGTGCCATGCAAAAAGGGCTAGACCCTGAGATTCTTGAGGGTCTGCTGGGTCAGTACTCGCAGCAAATGACGGAAATGGAAAACGCCGAGGATTATGAAACGGTAATTAACAGTATCCGCGGGGATAACCTCCCAATAGATGCTCGTTATGCCGAATTAGCCGGGCTAGTTGGTCCAGCCGACGCACAGTCTACACCCGAGTCAGTGCTGACTTTGGTGCAACCTCTTATGCTTCTGGCCGCAGTCGATCAAGGCATTGGTGGACTCGCACAATCGGAGATGTCAGCGCCTATCGAAGGTGAGATGGCAGGTGGCATTATGTCCACGGTCAATATGGGCGAGCCGGAGGGTCCTGCTCCTGTAAATTTTAACCAAGGCGGCGCGGTCCAGTATATGGCTCCGGGCGGTGTCGCCATGCCCCTAGTTAGTCCGTTGCAGCAGGGCTTCAACGAAAGACAGACTTTATACAACAGCATTATTGGACCACAGGCTTATGATCAAGCCGACTTAGAGGAAGAAAGGGAGATGACTCGCGCTCAAATGCTCTTTGATTTGGCGGGTACGGCCTTGGCCTTTGCTACCCCCGGCGAGAGAGACATGAGTGCGGCTCAGCGTTTGGCGCAAGCCGCCACCGACACGCAGTTGTTTGAAAAGATAGGTGCTCGCGCAAAAGATCAAATGAAAACAGAACGCGGTCGTAAAAAAGACACGCGTGATGAGAAAATGAAGATTGATTTAATGGCCCTCCAAGGTGCCGAAGCCGAGGCGTTGGTAAAGAGCAAAGACAAGTTGAAGGCCGGTTCTAGCGGTACGCCCATTAACTTTACCGACGGTATTAATATACAAACAGTTTTCAAGGGGTCGCCCGAAGCTGCAGCGCTTGTAAAGGATTCCCGTTGGACTTACACCGGCCCCCGATCTCTAAGTGCGGACGCAAATAGCGGTCCGAAAGTCCAACAATTTGTTAGCCAAAGCACTGGAAGGTACTCGAAACATGTAGTGGGGTCTGAGGGCTGGGGCCGCGCGATGGATAACGATGATCAAGCGATCGCCGGGAACGCTTCTAAAAGTAAAACTCCGTCGACTGCTCGTCTCACCCTTTTTAACGCTCACACCGGACAAACGTTAAACCCGCGGGCGGACGATCCTAATGTGGATAACCTCCTTGCCGACGGTTTTAAAATAGTAAACACCCCTTCTATCACCTCTACGCCTAATGTGAGTGCAAGGGTTCAATCTATTACAAACCCAGACACCTTAGCTGCTTATGCGGGCGGGTATCTGCCCCTTGGAGATGTTGCGAAATTTGAGCAGACTATTGTCGAAATGCTAGTGTCCAGCACACGTACCGTTAACGGCGAGCAAGTAACAACGCCTGCTTTACCATTAAGTGGCCCGGTGTTGAAGGCAATCGAAGCCCGAAGGGCGGGCGGCCAAGGAGAAAACAATGCAGTCGGCCTTGATTTCACGATGACAAACTTTAACCTCCCTAACCAGAAACGCCCACAAAGTGAGGCAGCTAAAAAGCTGGCAGATCAGAACACCCCTGAGGGAGTACGCAAGGTGTTACAAGAAAACCGAAGTGCCAACAAAGGCACACTACCTAGAGGTATGCTAAATTCGCCTGAGTTTAATAGTACGTTACTAGATAAC